>Ga0194120_10001095_pt1 | contig 50210 bp, 52 predicted proteins | sample TA2MahCa65mmetaG_FD_148642 | JGI IMG/M metagenome (GOLD analysis project Ga0194120, IMG submission 148642) | Freshwater microbial communities from Lake Tanganyika, Tanzania - TA2015019 Mahale Deep Cast 65m | ecosystem: Environmental > Aquatic > Freshwater > Lake | place: Tanzania: Lake... | reverse complement strand
CTGGTTGTGCTCACAATAAATGATGATCGACCGTGGGTTCTCTATCCTGGGAAGCTTGTTCTCTAGGCACTCCCGACAGACGCTATTAGCCGGCGGGAGCCGCTGTCCTGCCACAATCATATCGGATGCCATAGACTACCCCTCCTCTAGCGCCTAACGCCGACCCTGAGGTTACACCTGAAAAAGACTCCCGGTACCTTTAATCTGCTCCGGTACATTTTATCTGCTTGGATTCAGCCACAACTTCGACGTCGATAATCGCCGCATCGGCTATCGCTCGACCGTTGGCTTCATAGCAGGTGTTGCACAGGAGACAGTCCTCGTTACGCGCAATGCACCAAACATAGGTTGTGGCGGCTCCGATGGCATCGGCCCGTGGCTGATCGTCAGAAAACGTGACTATGCACGGGTAGCTGGAATCACGAAACAGCCCCAGAAGATTCTTCCCGAACTTTGTGAAAAACGCGCTGCAAATGTCCTCGATGATCTCCGGGCAACCCAAATAATCTACGCTCCCGAATCTGTTTGGTTCGATCAACACATCACGGATAAGAACGGCGTGAGGTCCCTGATCTCCTTTGAACTTCAGCCGGTGCCTCACCCTGTCATTCGTCGCTTCGACCTCGCGTCGAAACACACTCCATTGATCTCCACTGACACAACACCGGGTAAGTCCAAACAAATCATCCCAAATCCTGTCGATCTGTTGATCAAGTGGATATAGCCCTTCCCGCAGGCAATCTGGTTGCAGCACTCGAGTGCCGTGGAACCAATGTATTTGCTCGGGCACCTGAATGGTCGCGCCGCGCTGAGAGAGAAGCTCCGGCAGGATCTCTTTTGGCTTCCTATAGTCATTGGGGTGCTCTTGTGAGAATTGGTTACAGTCAAAGCCCCTGATCGTTTCAAGAATGGTCTCCCGAGGCAGACCGACGAGGGCTTCTAATGAATCCAGTGTCGAATCGAATGACCTGCAGTTCAGAATGGAAATAGTAGCACCCAGTTATTTCCAAAGGGGCTTGCCTATGTGACCCCAAGCTTGCTCTTCGGCATATTACGCTTCCCTCCGAATGACTAACGTCCGGGCCGCATTTAAGGGGTCAGGCCCCATATAGCGCAGCGCTCAAAAGGGAGGGCTCCTTAATTCGCCAGAAGGTTCCACGAAATAGATCCTGTGCATGTAGGTTCCGAGGATCGTTTTTCTGTATCTGGCATGATCGAATATCGACATTGTACGGCCCCAGACCGCAGCCCTTTTCTTAGCGAAGGCCAGTGCTTCGTTCCATGATGAAAACGTCTTTAAAGTCTCACCTGGTACGTCTGCATCATAGACAGTGAATCTTGATGAATCCCAGAACCTTCGTAGGCGAAAGAAAAGTCCGAACGGCCAAAACAGAATAATTCCGGCAGCCGGAGCTACAATCTGTCCCGTCATGGGCATTTTTCTGTTATAGGCAAACCAAGCCAAACCGCACCCCATATAAGCAACTATAGCTCCAACGACCATAGCTCCAAGCAACGAGCCAGCCATCAACAAATAGATTGCATAGAAAAACCAACCGAGTCCATAGATGAGAAAGGCAACGGTCAGTAGCGTATTCAATACTTTAAATGGGTTACTCGCTCTACTTTCCCTCGACGTATCGTATGATAGTCGCCTTGGTCGCGATTGATACGCTGCAGCAGCTTCGTCATCAACGTTCTCTGCTGACTCGGGAACTGGATTACTCGCACCACAGTTTCTGCATTCCGCAGCCTCGCCGATTTTCAAAAATCTAACAAAGATATCCTCACCACACGTTTTACATGCAAATCTCAACGCCATGTCTTTCTCTACGAGCACCTAATATGTTGGGCAAGGGCGTACAGGGTAGAGTACGAAAGTAGGCTGAGGTACCTCATGGGGGTTCAGATCGCTCATCCAGCGGTATTTTAGCCTTATCCGTCCATCCGGGCGGAGTACCATTTCGCCACTTGTCGTCACCTTCGCCCTGTCTGCGATACAAAGTTTGTCCTCTCAGGATTTTGATTTCCCACACACCACCGCTCTTGTCTCGCCATATCTTCGCCATCGGTAACCCTTTCGAAGAACACCAGTGCGGAAAACCTGTAATCACCCAAGTGGGGGCTTCTCCTGTGATGTTCTTCAGGCTTGCCCTCCCTGATACCAGCGTCTTTCAAGGTACATTGCAAGGCTGTTTATCAATTCACGACGTAGAGGCACGGCTTCCTGTTGAACGAGCTTGTCGGCCGCTGTCTTCAGCAGATCGTGCTCCAAACCTGTCTGCCAGGCAGCCGCTTCTTCCATAGCTGTCCGGGCGATTCGCTCGATCTCAGACTCTATGGCCTTTTGCATGGCCGTACGCGACAGCCCAGGGTAAACCTCGGCAGCCATGACCCGATAAATATCAAGAAACTCTGTCGCCGTTTGCTCGCGGATCTTCCTCGGAATGGCACCTCTGTCAACTAACCAAGCGACCGCACCAATGAGCATATTGGCAGCCCATGCGAGAAAGCCACCAAGAAGCGCACCAGGTAGTCCCCACCCCACCAATCCTATGAGCGCTGCAATCCCAATGACGAGGTAGGGAATCATGCGAGCCGCCTCAGAAAGTTAGGGAAGGCAATCCGATACCGTTATGACAATCGGAAGTTTCCGCGTTCCAGATATATCCCGGCTTGCTCCAGCGCGAGACGCTTGCCGTCGGTGCGGGTGTCGTTGTCGCCCATTCGGTATTCGCCGGTCGCGGTGATCGTCCGTAGTTCCGCATTGGCCGGTGAGGCGGCAAGCCAGGCAAGGAGGCCGGCTGGGACCGACAGGAGGAGGACTAGGTTTCGCCGGTGATGTGACATCGTGATGGCTCTTCAGATGTCAATACTTGCGGCCAGCCTATCGCCCGTCGCGTAAAATGTCCAGCAGCCGGCCCGTTCGATTCATCGTATAGAACCGCATCAATCCGTAACGCTCTCCAATGCCGGCCGCGCCCCCTCCTGCGGCTCGACCCGGAATCCGATGCGGCCGATGATGCGGCCGTCCGCCGTTTCCACGTCCACGCGCCAGTCGCCCGGCGCAAGCCGCTGCTTGACGGTATAGCCCCGGAAGCCTCCCTCCCGCCCTCCCGAAATCGTCATGCCGATCCGGTCAGTTTGGGCAAAGTCGCCGTTGGATTGTCGGTGCTGCCAGCGATGGTAGATCGTGCCGTGCAGACGCACGGGCGCATAGACGGCCGTGAAGCAGTAGGCGGGCCCTTCGCCATGGAAGAGATCGTCGGAGCGCTTCCACACCTGGTACCAGGCCCCCTGCTCGAACGTCAGCCGATAGCCCCCGTCCTCCCTGGCCACTTGATGGTAGACGCCGCCCCGTTTCATGGAGAGGGGCACGGGCGGAATCCAATTGAGGAAATAGAACCCCACAAGGACGCTGACCAACAGCACGGCCGGCGCTCCATGCCACCAGACATCCCGGCGCGACCAGCCTTCGGTCCCTCGATGGACCAGATGGACCAATCCTACGGCGATGCCTGCGCTCAGCCCGGCCCCGATCAGAAAGACGGCCGTATTCATCAGGCCCGTCACGACGGGCAGAAAGAACGTGATGAAGCTGAAACAAACCAGCGCATAGAGGCAGGCGAGCAGACGTAGGCTGTAGACCCGCTCGAGCAGAAATTCATTGGCCAGGAGCAGCGCGACCAGTACGACCAGAAACAAGCCCGTCGTGCTCCAGGAGGCGCTCTTGAGATAGAAGATGGATTGCGCGCTGAACAGGCTTCCCAGAAAGAAATGGATCGCCATGGGATAGTAGGGACGGAGCCGACCCGCAAGCCCGACGCCCCCTGCGCCTGCTTCAACCTGCCGAGCCTCGATCCGCTCCGCTCGGAACGTGAGGACGATCAATAGGCCGACCAGGGCCAGGTAGCCGAGCAGGATCAGATCGTCCAGGAGACTGTCGATCTGAGTCAAGGTGAAGCTGTCGAAGGTGACGCCGGAAAAGAAAAACACCGCCGGCATGAAAGGGTGGCTAATGAGGGAGCGAATCCGAGCAATCACCATGGTGAAAGCCGATCAGGGGAATGGCGGCAGCGGCGCGTAGGTCATCGGCAGCCCCGTCAGCGATTCCAGCCACCCGCCCATGGCCTCTTCCGGCAGAGGCGCCCGGTTCAGGCGGACCTCGATCTGGAACCCACCCTCCATTCCGACGACCCCGATAATGGCCGACGCATCCTCTCCGCCCGGCTGCAAGGTTTGCGTCTGAAATTCGCAGAGGGTGGCATACAAACGCCCCTCCGGCGCAATCGCCTGCAGAATCTCCGGCAGTTCGTCCAAGTGGCAATGGGCCGAGCACCGGTAGGCGTACCGCGCGCCGCCCTCAACGGTTTGAAATTCGCGGAGCGCCTCTTCCGAAAATCCCGTCAGGTAGGCACGGACCGTCGCCGCCGCCCCGTTCCAGGTCGCGGCCAGCCGGCTGGCCGGGACCAAAAACTCGAAGGCGTCGGACGTGTTGTACTCGAACTGGCCGGGGCCGAAGGCGTCCGGCCAGGAACAGAGGAACGGCACCGTCTGGTTGCGCGAGCGGAGGGCCACCGACTGTTGCTCGACCGCCACATCCACCGGCAGGTCCAGCAAGGCGATCGCATCCTCGAATATCCGTCGCCGCTCATCCAGCCACAGATCCCGCCGGGCATCCGCTCTCGTCTCGCCCGGCGGGACCACGTCCGTCGTATGCACCCGCACGCGGATAAAGGCATGGGCATGGCGAAACCCCAGCCAGAACATGGCCCGCGGATGGTGCAGGCGCAAGGGACCGGCGAACCGGAACGGATGGCTGACCGAGCAGTAGGTCCCGAGTTCCTGGTACCGCTGGTAGACCGTATGGTAGGCGCCGGCCAACAGAAAAAAATCTCCCTGCCAGTCCTCGCGGATATGCACCAGCGTCACGTCTTCCGTCGCCCAGGGGTCCAGTTGATCCAACTCGTCCGGCGCGGCGACGGTCCATTCCTCGACGTAACAGATCACGTCCTTGTTCGGCGAAGCCGGCGCCAGCCCGAATGAAGCCAGCCGTTCGCCCAGCGCCAACACTTCACCGAAGGTCATCTTGGCGGGCGACTCCCACCGCCGCTCACGCATCGGCATCTCCTCGGATGTTCAGCGCAGTGGTCACGATCGAAAGGCGCATGTTCCTCGTATCTCGTGAAGCGTATCTCGCCGCTCAAAAACGTATCTCGTATCTCGTCGTTCGTATCTCGTTGTTGGTGGCGAGGCCCTCTTTCTACACGCTTCACGCTTCACGCTTCGTCAGGATTTAAGTCGCCACGACTTCCCCTCCACAGAGATATTCTCCAGCAGCCGGTTTAAACTGTCCGTCAGCATGGCGTTGACCAGCTCCTGCATGTCCTCCGGCTCGAACCAAAACACGATCCGAGACCGGGATCCTTCCAGAACGCGCCGAACCGTACTCCCGTCGGCCTTGTTTTTCGCCAGAATCACGACGTGAAACTTGGCGGACATCTCGGTGGAACCGAATCGGCTCTTGGCATGGACGGATAACTCTTCCACCTGCCCGGTGACGATTACGTCCGTCCCTCCCTGCGTTCCCACCGGGGCGCCGCTCCGATCCGGCTGGTCGGGCGCGCTGCTCACGACATTGATAGTGACCTGCCGGCCGGTCTTCGCCAGATACTCCCCGACCAGGCGGGCCACCGACGCGCCGGGCAGACCGCCGGGCACGTCGAAATAGGTCACCCCGCCCCCGAGGTGGGTCCGCAAGCCGGTCTTGCCCTTCTGCGGTCGCAAGTCTTCGAAAGCTTCGACCAACACCAGCTCCGGACTGTCTTTCTGGGCCGCCCCTTCAGCCCGCGTTCCCGGCTGCAATTCTAGCCAGACCGTTTCCCCCTTGCCGGCGCAGCCGGCCATGTTCACCAGCCCCATCGCCCCCAACAACCACAGACTCAATCCCCACGTACGGTACCGCATCAGCGCTCCCCTCCAAGCTAGATGCCCCATATTTGCACTCCTTTTATACCAGGCCGAAACCCGGCCCCTGCACTTCGATCTGCCCGTCGCCCCGCCACCACTGGAACCGCTCGTGACATTGGGAAAGCGAGGCCAGCATCACCGCCACCACGATCAGAAGCAGAACCCTCCTGGTGCTCTTCGGCAGCCCGGCCGACTCGGCAACAGGCACCGCTCGCCCGCAGAAGCGGCAGAGGACCGCGGTCGGCTGGATCGGCTCCGCGCAAAACGGACAAGGACGTCGGCGCGGCGGCAAGAGAAACAACAGCAAGCCGACCAACGGCGTGAAGATGAGCGCCAGCAGAAACCAGCGGAAGCCGGAGCGGCCGAATTCCCTTGTCGCCAAGAGTCCGACAGCCAGGGCCAACAGCAGCCACAAGCCCGCGCCGATCTTGAATGGCATGTCGTGAGTGTAGCCGATGGCCGAGGCTCAGTCCACCAGAGGACATGGCGCCGACTTGGTTAGGGAGTGACGACCGGAAGCAGGCTGCGCCAGGTCTCCCGGCCGATCGCCGGCACCAACCCATCACGGACTGCCGGATCGTCCACAGGGACATAGCGCGCCAGCTTGAAGAAGCGCCGGCCGGAGAGAACGGCGGCCACCTCGGATTTGCGATCGTGGGTCAGCGGCAAGGTATAGCCTTCGCCGCTCTTCCATTGCCAGGGCGTCGGGGCAAGACTGAGGCGCAAGTCCTTACCGGCGACCTCATGATACCGGTTGATGAGATTGCGCTTGTATTGCAGGAGGTGCGGGCCTTCGAGAATCAACGCGAAGACGAAGGCATGGCCCCACCAGAATAACGACCGAAATGTGAACGTCTCGCCTCCGGCAAAGTGCTTGGGAAAGTCCAGGTACTGGTAGGGAAACTCTTCCAGGTGCTCGCCCTTCACCAACTGGAACTTGGCGGGATCGAACCTCGGCGGCGTCACCAACTCGACTCCGGCCAGGTCGGCCGTGAGCCCGATCTGGATGGCCTCCAATGTCGCTCGCACCTTCGCCATGACGCGGGCCTTGGCCGGAAAAAACTGGCGATCCGCCACGAGGCGGAGTTCATCGGGCGTGAAGAGGGCCGGCTCATCCATGGGAACGATGCAGGTAGCTCGATAAATGCCGAAAGGAAGAACCCGCAATTGCACGATCTCCCTTCATCATTCAGCATTCTACGTTACAGAATCAGCGTTGGTGAGTTTCAAAGAGGGCCACGTCCATGTCGTAGGCCAGGCGGCAGTCCGCGCACCGCAGACCGACACGATCTTGCACCACGTCCATCTCGCTCATCGCCAGGGCCGCCGGATGCGAGGCGAAACAGCCGCCAAAGCTGACGGACGCATCCCGCTCGACCGACTCCTCGCCGGGCCGGCCCTCGACTTGGGCACAACGGGCTGTGAGCGACCGAAGCGTGAGCCGATGGAGCAAGTTGCAGGAGGTGCAGCCGAGGAGGATCTTGTCCGGAAGGCCGACTTTCTTGACGCACAGGCATAGCCGATGGGTGGCAAAGCACTGTTGGAGAAAGGCGCCGCTGGTGTAGAAAAGAGCCATCCTATGTCCCGTGGCTCCTTGCCTGATGCCGTTGGTTCCGGGTTCTGATAGACAACCCCGCACCGATCACTCGGCGCATCGAATGGCTCAGGAGGCAAGCCGGACAAGGGCGATCAACGCAAGAGCCCCGATCCCATAAGGCAGGAGACAAGAATAGAGAACCGTCTTCAGCGGAGGCACCGCCTTCTGGTCCGTCTGCTTGGTCTTCTGCTCTTTATAAACGAACTCGTACGACAGGATCGCGACGGTCAGCGTCAGGGCCAGCGCCCGGCTCGTGCGCGGCCAGGTGTAGACCCCGCTCAGGAGAAAATCGGCGGTGAAAAACCCGCTCAGGAAGAGAATCAGCGGCGCAATCACGAACCGGACCCCTTCGGCAAACCACGTCTGCCAGGGGATGGCTTGCAGGCTGTTCGGCAACGAGTCGGCGGAACGGTCGTCGGCCGGCTGGCTCATGTCCCAACCGCTTGAGTGGAAGGGCCTCCCACGGAGGGCGCCGTCTCCGAGGCGGGAGCCTGGGCTTCGCGGCAGGCTTTGCAAATGCGTGGGCGCTGTTTGAGGAAGGAGACTTTTCCGCTGGCCAGACAACTGTAATGCACGAACTGGTCGCAGACCGTGCAGCGCGACCAGCCGCCGCGGAAGAGGGTCATGTCCCGATAGAGGCCTTTGCGACAGACCGAGCACTTCCGGGGTTCGATCCCCAGCAACATCGGCTCCCACGTGCCGCCAGCTTTGCGAATGCTCATGGCGGCAGTATACCGACGCGTGAGGCGAGAGGCAAGCGGCAATGGGCACGGTCAGGAATATCCGGCTCAAAGCTTCTCCCTTTTTGCCTCAAGCCTCGCGTCCCTCGCCTTCTCCAATCGTTTGACACCCCGCGAAACCATTTGTTACTCTCTCGCCTCGTAAAAGCCTAGCCGTGAATTTTCAGTCATCAGCCCGGAGCCCTTCCCCTTCATGAACATTCGCGAATACTTGGAGCAGAAGCGCGAGGCGGTGGACCGTTTTCTCGAGGAGGTCATTCCCGACGCCAAGACCCCTCCGACGACCCTGCACGAGAGTATCCGGTACAGCCTCTTTGCGGGCGGCAAGCGGGTCAGGCCGATTCTGGCGATCGCGGCGGCGGAGGCCATCGGGCCCTTGGTGCCGGCCACCCTCCCCATCGCCTCCTCGCTCGAATTGATCCATACCTACTCCCTGATCCACGACGACCTGCCCGCCATGGACAACGACGACTACCGGCGCGGCAAGCTGACCAACCACAAGGTCTACGGCGAGGCCATGGCGATCCTCGCCGGGGACGCGCTGCTGACCCTCGCCTTCGAACTGTGCAGCCGGCGCGACTTGTTGGACGGCCTGGCCCCGGCCCGCCAGGTCCAGCTCATCTACGAACTGGCCGTCGGCTCCGGCAACCTCGGCATGGTCGGAGGGCAGGTATTGGACATCCAGGCCGAGAATAGGGACATCGACCTCGTCACGCTGCAGAACATCCACAAACACAAGACCGGCATGCTCATTCGCGCTGCGGTTCGGATGGGCGCCATCGTTGCCGACGCCACCGACGAACAACTGGGCCGGCTGACCGGCTATGCCGAGGACATCGGGCTGGCCTTTCAGATCGCGGACGACGTGCTGAACGTGACCGGCACGCGCGAAGAACTCGGCAAGAACGCCAACACCGACGCCCAGCGGGGCAAGAAGACCTACCCGACATTCTATGGGGTGGACGGAGCCAAGGCCCTGGCGGACCAGGTACGGGACCGCGCGATCGCGCATCTCGACGGATTCGGACCGAGCGCCGCCCCGCTCCGCGAGATCGCCCGCTACATCACGGCGCGGCGCAACTGAAGAGCTTATTGCTGATAGCTTATGGCTAAGAGTCTGATAGTCCGGCTCCCTGCTATACGCCATCAGCCATTCGCCATACGCTCTTGCCTATGAAAGCTCTCGTCACCGGCGCGACAGGATTCGTGGGCGCAGCCGTCGCCCGTTCGGTCGCGGCATCCGGCACGGAGGTGCGGGTGCTGGTCCGGCCCGAGAGCGACCTTCGCAACCTGGACGGTTTGAACGTCGAACGGGCCCCGGGGGATTTGCGCGACCCGGCCTCGCTTCGCCGCGCCCTGACCGGCTGCCAGCAGCTCTACCACGTCGCCGCCCACTATGCTCTCTGGGCTCAAGATCCTCGCGTCTTTTACGACATCAATGTGACCGGCACCCGCACCCTCATGGAAGCGGCCCGCTCCGCCGGCACGGCGCGCATCGTCTATACGAGCACCATCGGCGCGATCGGGCTGCCTGAGGGCGGCGGCCTCGGCACGGAAGAGACGCCGGTGTCGCTGGCCCAGATGGCCGGAGACTATAAACGGTCCAAGTACCTGGCCGAGCAGGAAGTGCTGAAGCTGGCGCGCGAAGGCCTGCCGGTGGTCATCGTCAACCCCTCGGCCCCCGTCGGCGAGCGGGACATCAAGCCGACTCCCACCGGCCAGATGATCGTGGATTTCATGAAAGGCCGCATGCCGGCTTACATCGAAACCGGCATGAACCTAATCGACGTGGAGGACGTGGCGGCGGGCCATATCCACGCCATGGAGCGGGGGCGCCTGGGCGAACGCTACATCCTGGGCAACCAGAACCTGATGTTGAAGGAGATCTTCGAGATTCTCAGCCGCCTGAGCGGGGTCCCGGCGCCGAGGATCAAACTGCCCCGGATGGCCATTCTGCCGCTGGCCTACGCCAACCAGTGGCTGACCGACCACATCACGCACCAAGCCCCCCGCATTCCCTTGGAGGGGGTCAAGATGGCCAAGTACAAGATGCATTACGATTGCAGCAAGGCGGCGAGGGAATTGGGCCAACCGCAGATTCCTGTGGAAGTGGCGCTGGAAAAGGCCGTGCGCTGGTTCCGTGACCAGGGCTACGCGTAGGCAAATGCGACGGGGCTATGAGAACGTAGATTCGATATCGCGGTCCAGGGTAAAGACGATCATCCGTTCGCCGATCTGGGTGTCGATGTCGGTAAACAGGCCGATCGTTTTGGCGCCGGCGATGTCATCTACCTGCTGACTGAGCTTCTCCCGCCCTTGCGCAATCAGATTCTGCCGCAGCCGCCGCACCATCTCGATGCCTTCGGCCGTCTTGGCGAGCTGCCGTTCGGCCGGCGTCAGAACCCCTTTCAGGCGAACCAGTACGATGTCTTTGATGATGAAGGCCCGCACGTCCTCCGGCCCCCGGCCCATGAATTCTTGCTCGAATTTGATAATGGCGTTGCGAATGGCGCTCTCCGCTTCGCCTTTCGTCTGTCCGATTTTCACTGGCCCTCATGTCCCATGGCTTGACCCAAAAGACCCACCGCTGTTGAGCCTAATGGCAGGTTGTGCATTCCGACTCGCTATGGTATGACACCGGCTCGAAGAATTGCAAACGGTGGGGCCGCCGTCCTGTCACGCCAGATAAGCGGACCCATGCTCGATAGAGTTCAACGATTACGGCAGTAGGGTAGCCGGCTTCCTTCTTTTTTTGTAGGAGGTCGGCCGCAGTACAAGCCAGCGGACGCCCCTGGATTCTGCCAGGGCGTCGGCTGGCTTTTTTGTTGCGTGCGGAGAAGCTCATGTCGGGCATGTCGTTCATGATTCTTGTTCCGCTGTTCCCGCTGGCGGCTGCCCTGTTCATCTGGGTGGCCGGATCTCGCCTGCGCGAACGGCAGGCCTGGATCGGCGCGCTGCCGATTGTCGCGGCCTGTGCGGGGACGGTATTGACGTTGCTGGCGGTATCCACGCAGGGCCCGGTCAGTGTGCGGTTCTACGAGCCGGGGGCCGGCGGACTGGCGCTGCCGGTGGGTTTCTATTTCGACCGGCTCAGCGCGGTGATGATGACGCTGATTTCGCTGGTCGGTACGCTCATCTATCTCTATTCCACAGGCCACATGCACCAGGATCGTGGTTACCATTGGTACCTCGGGCTCATCGCCTTTACGACCTTCGTGCTCCTCTGCATGGTGTCCAGCGCGAATCTGCTCATGCTGTTCGTGTTCTGGCAGGTGCTGTCCTGGCTCCTGTACCTGCTTTCGCACAATCGCACGCACCAAGCCACGCTCAACGGCGCCTTCAAGACCTTCACCCTCCTGCGCGCGGCAGACATGGCCTTTCTCATGGGTATCGTGATGGCCCATGCCCTCTATGGCACGGTGGAATTCCAGGAGCTGTTCGAGCGGGCGGCGGCCGTGCCGGTCGTCCTGTCGCCTCTGCCGGGACTGGAGATCAGCGGCGCCACGGCCGTCACGCTGCTGATTTTCATCGGGGCGATGGGAAAGTCGGCCCAGTTACCCATGCATATCTGGCTTCCGGGGTCCCTCTACGCACCCACGCCGGTTCACGCCATGCTGCACGCCGGGATCATCAACGCGGGCGGGTTTTTGCTGAACCGGCTGGCGCCGCTCTATGGATTGAGCCCGACGACGCTGCACGTCGTGTTCGCCGTCGGGATGCTCACGGCCGTGCTGGGCGCGTCGATGATGCTGGTGCAGAACGACATCAAGAAGACGCTCGGCTTTTCGACCATTGGCCAGATGGGCTATATGATCATGGAATGTGGCTTGGGGGCCTTCGCACTGGCGGTGTTCCACCTCATCGCGCACGGCATCTTTAAGGGCACCGTCTTTCTAAATTGCGGGAACGTGATTCACAAAGTGCGTCAGGAGCCGACCTTCCCCCACAACACGCATGATACGGAAGCGCCCGAACTGTCCCGCCTGACCTGGCTCACGGGCATGCTGACGTCGCTCCTCATCCCGCTGGTCATTTTGTTGTTGACCCACGGCGTGTTGCGCATTCCCCTCTGGGATACGCAAGGGACGGTCATTTTCCTGTTCTTCATCTGGGTGACCTCCTCGCAGGCCATCCTGACGCTGACGCGTTTGCGCGCCGTCGCCTCGTGGAAGGTATCGGTCGCAATGTTGTCCACGCTGCTCTTCGTGGTCTTCACCTATCTGTTCGCCGCGGAGGCCTTCACGCATTTCCTGTATCCTGACCCGGCCACGGTCACCCGCTACTTCCAGGCAGCGGCGCTGCCCGGCCCGTTGTTCGACGGCCTGGTGGTCGGGACGACGCTGCTGACCGTCCTGAGCTGGGTCTACCTCTATGCGCAGGCCCACGGGCGGGCGATGCCGCTGCCGGCCTGGGTGCAGGCGCTGCGGGTCCGCCTCTATGTGCTGCTCATGAACCGGCTGTATATTGACGCGCTGCACGACCGGCTCGGCCGGGGGATCATGCGGGTGGCCCACGGTTTGGACAAGCATTCGTTTGGAGGGTCGCGGTGATGGCGGAGGGGCTGTCGCTCTGGCTGCCGGCGGCGGTTTCCGTGGCGGGAGCCGTGGCGGGGTTCGCGGTCTGGTCCAAGCCGGCGGCATTGAAAGTCTTGGCGGTGGGTGTGTCCCTCGCAAGCCTAGCGCTGCTCGTGGCGTCGTCCGGCGCCGCGGCGGGCGTGTCTCTGCCGATGCTGCTGCCGATCGCCGCGTGCCTCTCGCTGCTGGGACAGCCCGCGCACGAAGACAACCGCGCCGCCTGGATTCTGACGCTGTTGCTCCTGGGCCTAGGCCTGAGCATGCTGACCGCCCAGGACGGCATGGGGCTCATTCTCTCGGCGCTGCTCCTGATCGTGCTGGTGGCGCTGCTCTACCGCTATCGCGCGTTGTCCGTTTCCCACCTGTGGCAGGGCATCGGGATCTACGCATGCGGGGTGGTCTGCCTCGTCCTGGGACTGGTGGCGGCGCCGCCGGTGTCCGCTGTGGCCGTGCTGGCTGTCTACGCGATGCTGCTGCCGCTGGCTCCCGTGCACGCTGGGTACGTCGCGGCGCTGGCGGGGCTGCCGGGGAATCTGCCCGCCTTTCTGGCCTGCCTGCTGCCCGTACTCGGGTTTCACGGTCTGCTGGCGGTGTTCCCGCATCTGCCGGACTCGGCGCGTGACGCGCTGCCGTGGCTGGGGCTTGTGGGCGCGGTCTATGGCGCGTTGAAAGCGCTGGCCCAACCCCGCGTCCGCGCGCTGCTGGCCTATGCCAACCTGTCGTTCTTTTCCATGCTGTGGTGGTATGTCGCGACGATGCGGACCGCGCCGCCGCAGGCGGTGCTGTATCTGGCGGCCGTCGGTCTCGCCACCAATGGATTGCTGCAGGCCTGGTATGCGATCAGGGCCCGCTATGGCGACATGGATCTGCGCGCAATCCGGGGACTGGCCCAGCCTATGCCCCGCTTTGCCGTGCTCTTCGCGCTGCTCGCGCTGGCAGCCCTGGGGCTGCCGCCCTTCGGCGTCTTCGCTGGATTCATGGGGTTGTTGCTGACGCCGGGGCTGCCGCTGTCCGGCGCGCTGGCGGTCATCGTGCTCGTTTGGCTCACAGCCTCCTGGTATTACCTTGGTCTGCTGCAGCGGCTGCTCTTTGGCCGGCACCGGCCGGATTTGCGGTACGAGGATCTCGGCCGGACCGAGTTCGCCGCGCTGCTGGCGCTGATGCTCATCCTGTTCGCCCTGGGCCTGGCGCCGGCCCGCGTCTTTCAGCCCGGCGCGCCGGCGTCGCCGGCCCAGGTGGCGGGAGGCGACGCATGGATCCGATGAAGGCCACGTCCTATACCGACACGCAGCGGATGGAGTTGCGCGGCTTGATCCGCCTCTCGAGCGAGGTCATCGCCCAGTACTGGCCGATGCGGACCTTCGTGCATCACAATCCGCTACACAGCCTCGAATACCTCCGGTTCGACGAAACGGTGGAGCGTGGCCGGCGCCTGCTGGGGGGACAGGGCTATCTGCCGGGCCGGACCTACCGGACCTATGTCGGGGAGGGGCGGATCGCGTCCCGACATCTCGATGCGGCCCTGGCCCCGCTGGTGCGCGACGCGCAAGTGATGCTGGGCTCACGCCGCGTGTCGCACGGCGAGGTCCTGCGCGCCTGTCTGACGCATGGGCTCTGCGAACCGGTCGAGGAGCCGTTCGATGCGCTGCTGGCACAGGGACCGGACCAGCCGCTGATCGAGCATCTGGCCGGCTATCTGGCCTCCGTCGTGACGTGCCCGACCCTGCACGAGCGCATGGCCGCGGCCGTGCGGGAGGACCAGGCCTCGTTGGGACATTCCGTGACGCTCTCCAAATGGTGCGACCGGACGCTGGACACCGAGATCGTGGAACAGGTGAACGGCGAGCTTATCAAATGGTGCGAGGCGTTTCTGGACGAGGGTCATGCCACGTGGCCCATGCCCGGCCGCGAGAAGGATTTCTATGGGGCGTGGAAAGCGCTCGCCGCGCACGAATGGTCGCTCAGCGGCATCGAAGACAGCCGGGAGAAAATCGCCAGCCTGCCGGAGCATCCGGAAGACGCGGTGCTCGACAGCCTGGCGGCCCTCGCGATTCCCCACGAGTTCCGACAGGACTATCTGTCGCTCCAACTGGCGGCCCTGCCCGGCTGGGCCGGCTTCATCAAGTGGCGGGGCGATCAGCGGGAATACGAATGGCAGAAGGCCAACCCGGTCGGGTTGGTGAAATTTCTCGCCGTCCGCCTGTGGTACGTGCGGGAGCTGGTCGAGCAGGCCTGCCGCAGGACGCTGGGGATCGCCGGGACGTATCCGGCGGTGATGGCCTACATGCAGGAGCAGCCGCAGGCCTATTATCTGAGACGGGAGCGGGTGGCCGGCCGGTTGCCGGCGACCTATGCCGAGCAGGTGGACCGGCTCGCGCGGAGCGGGCGGAACGAGTGGCAATGGCTGGCCGATCATTACCAGACGGAATTCGGCGCGCGCCACGACCGGGCCGTGCAACGGACGGCGGCGCGGCGGTTGCTGGCCCTGGCGCGGAGCCTGGATCTCAACGAGTCCGTCGTGATGGAGGCGGCGCCGAAGGACCTCGCCGTGCTCGCGCAATGGATGGACACCTTCCCGGAATCGGCCCACGGCCCGGTCTGGCTCAAGGCCTTCGAGGCCGGCTATCAGGAACACCTGCTGGGGCAGCTTGCCGGTGCGGGAGCCTCGTCGAAACCGGCTGCCCGACAAGAGGTGGCGCGATCCCGCCCGCAGGCGCAGTCGGTTTTTTGCATCGACGTTCGGTCGGAGCCGTTCCGCCGCCATCTGGAGGCGGTCGGCGCGCACGAGACTTACGGCTTCGCCGGATTCTTCGCGGTGTTCATCCGCTACCGGGCCTGGGGCAAGGAGCATGACACGGAGCAGTTCCCGGTGATCATGCGCGCCAAAAACGAAGTGCGCGAGATTCCGCGCAGCTTCCTCGACCAGGTCGTCTCCAAGCATGCGTCGCGGGCCAAGCTGCTCCATGCCGGGCACACGTTGTTGCACGATCTCAAGGAAAACGTGGTCACGCCCTACGTCATGGTGGAGTCGCTGGGGTGGTTTTACAGCCTGCCCATCATCGGCAAGACCGTGCTGCCGGCGCTTTACCACCGCGGCGCTGCCTGGCTGCGCCGGCTCATCGTACCCTCCCTCAAGACCTGCATTACGGTGGACAAGCTGGCCCCGGCCGAAACGGAGGCGATGCTGGCGGACGAGCAGGGCGCCGTCATCCAGAAAGCCCTGCACGAGCATCTCGGACTGCACGGCTCGCGCGTGACGCCGGAATTCGTCGAGGCGCTGCGCCGGCAGGCGCTGGACGGCAACGGCGCGCCGGCACCGGCCGTGAGCGAGACGGCCCGGCGGCTGGGCCTGTCGGACGAGCGCCTCGCCGCGTTTCTGGACATCCTGCGCAAGCAGCACCGCATTGACCGGCGCTGGACGGCGGCGCAGAAGGAACGCATCACGCGGACGGGCTTCACACTCGACGAGCAGGCGCTGACGGTGGACACGGCGCTGCGCATGATGGGGCTGACGAACAATTTCGCGCGGCTGGTCCTCTTCTGCGCCCACGGCAGCACGTCGGAGAACAATCCCTTCGAGGCGGCGCTGGACTGCGGCGCCTGCGGCGGCAACGAAGGCAGCCCCAATGCCCGCGTGCTCGCCCGCATGGCGAACAATCCGAAGGTCCGGGAGCGGGTGGCAAAATACGGCCTGGCGGTCCCCGCCGATACGCACTTTCTGGCCGGCCTGGTGGACACCACGACGGACGAGACGACGCTGTTCGATCTGGACGACGTGCCGGCCACCCACGCCGGCGACGTGGCGCGGCTGCAGGCGGATTTGCGGGAAGCCGGCCTCCGGACCAGCCTGGAGCGCTGCGGCCGCCTCCCCGACCTGCCGGCCTGCCTGACGGCGGAACGGGCGGCGGCGGCGGTGCACGAGCGTAGCGCGGACTGGAGCCAGGTGCGGCCCGAGTGGGGCCTGTCGGGGAACGCGGCCTTCGTCATCGGCCGGCGGACGCTCACGCGAACGCTCAACCTCGAGGGGCGGGTCTTTTTACACTCTTACGATTATCGGGAGGACCCGACGAACCGATTGCTGGAGGTCTTGATGACCGCCCCGCAGGTCGTGGCACAATGGATCAACATGGAGCATTATTTTTCGGCCTCGGACAACGAGGTCTACGGCGGCGGCAGCAAGATTTACCATAACGTGGTGGGGCGCATCGGCATCATGGCCGGGCCGTGGAGCGATCTGCGGCTCGGATTGGCCTGGCAGACGATGATGAACGGCGAACGGCCGTACCATGAACCCATGCGTTTATTGACGGTGATCGAGGCGCCGCGCGCGCGCATCGAGGCCCTGATCGCGCGGCACGAGGTCCTGCAGCATTATTATCATCACGAATGGGTCCACCTGGTGGCGCTGGAGCCGGAGGAAGGCGTATTCTATCGGTATCTGCCGTCCGGCGCGTGGAGCCAAGTCGCCGCGATTCTGGTATCATGAGGGCGGAGGCCGGGGAAGGAGCGAACCGTATGGGCGAATTGACGCTGCATTCCATGAAGGAAGTGCGTGTGATCGTGGCCGGCGAGCACCGGCCGTTCGTGACCGAGCTGCTGGACAAGATCCAAGCCAGCGGCTACACGATCATCGGCAACATCTCGGGGAAGGGCCACCACGGCGTACATGAGGCCCATTTCATGTTCAGCGAACAGGAAAGCCAAGTGATGATCATGGCGGTGGTACCCGCCGAGAAGGTGGAGCCGATCCTGGCCGGACTGCGTCCCCTGTTCGAGCGCTACTCCGGGGTGATGTTCGTCAGCGATGTCGCCGTGAGCCGCCAGGAGTATTTCGGCAAACCGGCAGGCGGCTCTTGACAGGGCGCCCCCCGTTCATTAAAGGCTCGTCCGGATCTGCGCCATCCGTTTCCCCGGCCCTACACCGGCAGACCCATGGCTGGCGCAACGCTCTGAACTGTCAGGAGATCTCATGGGCCTTCCAGGTCTGCTGCTAGGCACGCTCCTGCTCCGCCCCTATGTCTTCGTGTTCATGGCCGCCTTTCTGTTCTGCTCCGTCCGTTTGCTGGGCTGGCGGCGCACGGTGCTCTTTTGGGTCGTCACCTGGTTCACGGCCTTCGTCTGCGAAGCCTCCTCCATCAGGACAGGCATCCCCTTCGGCTGGTATTTCTACACCAACTCGACGATCGACCAAGAATTGTTCATCGTCGGCGTGCCGTTCTTCGACTCCCTCTCGTTTTCCTTTCTCCTCTATGCCAGCTACTGCCTGGCTCTGTTCTATTTACTGCCCGCCCGCGGCAACCACGAAGTCGAACCGGTCAACATGTTCCGACGGCACACCTGGCCGGCCCTCCTGTTCAGCAGCCGTATTCGCACTTCCTGGCCGGTGCTCAAGCTCACCGTGCTCTTCTTCACCTTTATCGACATCATCATCGATCCGGTCGCCCTGCGCGGCGAACGCTGGTTCCTGGGGAAGATCTATTACTATCCCGAGCCCGGCGTGTACTACGGGGTCCCGGTCGCCAACTTCGTCGGCTGGGCCGTGGTCGGACTGCTCGCCCTGTCGGCCTATTTCTTTCTCGATCGCCAGCTGTCGCCGGCGCGCGGACACCGGGACGGAGACCACACGGTCATGACCGGCAACGTGCTCCTGGGCGTCGGCCTCTACTATGGAGTCCTGGCCTTCAACCTGGGTGTCACGTTCTGGATCGGCGAAGCCCAACTGGGCATGACCGGCCTGTTGATCTTCCTTCCCCTCACGGCACTGCTGATCTTGCGCCTTCTGGGCCGTCTGTCTCCTCCGAGTCACGTCTCGCCCCAGAGTTCCGGCGTGCCAAGCAACCCATGATCGTTCGAATCCCTGTGAGGAGCCGGAGCAAGCTCAGCAGGGCGGCCTTGGTCTGGGCTTGGAGCCTCATCGTGTTGCCAGACTGGAGCTGTGTCGCCATGGCAGCCGACGTCACGTTCACGGCGGAGGAGTTCTCCTTCACGGGTCCGGACCGGATCGACCAGGGATGGCGTTCCATTCGGCTGGCCAATCATGGGCGGGACATCCATCAGGCCCTGTTCTTAAAGTTACCCACGAACAAGACCGCCGAGGATTTCCGCTCGGCCATCGCCGCCGACTGGTCGCAGCTCCCGTCATGGATTCAACGGGCCGGCGGCGTGAACAGCGTACCGCCAGGGGGCGAGGCCTGGGCCACCATCCTTCTGGAAGCGGGAGACTATGTCGTGATCTGTGGGATCCCCGATGTCCGCGGGCGTCCTCATGTCCTACACGGCATGGTGCGCTCGTTGCGGGTGAGCGCTTCCGTGAAACAGGCGCCCCAGCCGCCCTTGGCGGACGTCACGATCACGGCGCGGGATTTTTCCTTTTCGAGCGACCACCCGCTGCGCGTCGGACCGCAGACGGTTCGAATGCATAACAGCGGCCGCCAGGCGCACGAGATCGTCTTCGTTCAGCTTGCGTCGGGAGCGACGACCCAAGACTTCCTCGACGCGTTCGTCCCCGGCAACCCGGACAATCAAGCCGGCCGCCATATCGGCGGAGTGACCGGCCTTGCCCCGGGGCAGGAAGGGTTCTTTTCGGTCGATCTCCAGCCGGGCCGATATGGCTTGATCTGCTTTCTTTCCGACCCGGTGACGCGAACCCCTCACTTTGCGCACGGCATGCTGCTGGACATGGACGTACGTTGACCTGACGCCATGCTGAAGACCTACGCCGAGTTGATGGAATTGGCCAACAGCTATGCCGAATCCAAGGCGTTACTGGTTGCCAACGAATTAGGGCTCTTCACCGCCATCGGAACACAGTGGCGAACGATTGAGGACCTGGCCGTTCGATGCAAGGCCGACCGAGAAGGCCTGCGCCTGCTCCTCAACGCCTTGATCGGCATGGGCCTGCTCCTGCTCCGACGCCGCCGGTACGGCAATACCGACCTGGGCCGGCACTATCTGGATGGGAAAAGTCCCACGGCCATTACCAATCTGCTCTGGCTCCTGAACCACCATTGGTCGGATTGGACGGACATGACGGCCACGATCAGGAGCGGGAGGCGGGGCTGGGCGGCACTGACGGCCACGCCCTCGTTCCGCCGCCGGTTCGCCCTGGCCATGTACGAGCGCAGCCACATCCTTGCACCGCCGACGGTTGCGGCCATGCGCCTTCGGCGAGGGGCCGCGCGGTTTCTGGACGTCGCCGGAGGGCCTGGGTCCTATGCCGTCGAGCTGGCGCGGCGATATCCCGGACTGACCGGCACGATCGTCGACCAGCACGTGGCAACCGCAAAGGCCTTGATCCGCCGCCACAACCTCCAGCGCCGCCTGATCCTGCGACACGGAGACGTCTTCTCCGCCGACTTCGGAGGCGGGTACGACGCGGCCCTTGCGGCCAACATCCTGCACGATTTCAACGAGCGGGAGAACCGGGTCCTGTTGGGACGCATCCATGACGCGCTGCGCCCGACCGGCAAACTGTTTATCGTGGAATTCTTCCTCGATAAGACCCTGACCGGGCCGACAGAAGCCGCCGTGTTTTCATTGGTTATGTACAAGTTCACCGCGAGCGGACGATCCTACGGGTGGGCAGAGGTCGAGGGATGGTTGCGGGAGCTAGGGTTCGGCCGTTTCCACCGACGACGCATCACCGCCGGGGTCGGGCTCCTGGAGGCCACCAAGATCCGCGCAACGACCTCAACTGAGCCGGTCTGGAAAGGGCTCAACAGGCGCTAGGCGGACAAACCGGACGGGCGCCGCGCAGCGATCATATCGTGGTAGGCCGTCAGATGCCGATACACGGGGATCATGAGCCGGGCCGGAAGCGGGGTCGTGATGATCTCTCGGCTGAGACTGAACGGCCGCTCGTACCGCTTGATGCCCAACACCGTTTGCGCGATCGCCCAGGAGAGATTCTCAACCCACTTGGAAGCAACGATTCGATCCAGGAAATCGTAGAGCACCCGCCGTTGGCGAATGGCGCCGCGAAACCCCTCCTTGATCTCCTGCAACAGCGCCTCTTCGCTCTCGGGGCGGGTATACAGACCCTCCAGCACGTGGTTGAGGGAGATGAAGTCCTGGATGTCGAACCGCACATCCACGTCCGGAGTCTCCGCCTTATAGGCGTCCCAATCCGTGGTGTGGAAGAGCCTGGCCAGCCCTTCCAGCAAATCCCGCACGAGCACCTCTTCATAGGTTTCGAATTCTTTGGAAAATCGGACCTTCACGAACGTGCGGCGATCGTAGGTATGGTTCGGGAAATAATACACGCGGGAGAGTTCGACCAGACGCCCTGCGCCATCACGCCTTGGGTTCCGATACTGCCACTCGTCGGGAAGGGGCAGCCCCTCGGACGCCAGGAGCCGGATATAGCGGGGCATAAACTCTTCGAAGAACGGGCCGCCCTGCTCGTGTAACGGCACGGCAGATAGGCTGCCGACAGCCAAGGTGAGCCTGGCGAAGGGCATCCGCGTGTACCCATCGGAACCCACGACGAAATTGAAGCCGCCCCAGGGCCCAACATCCAAGATCGTCCGGATTCCACGACCATTCAGACCTTCCTCCGTATCGCTGGCCACACGACGCCACAGTTGGAGTAACGTCCCGATGTGCACCCGGCGGTGATCGAACAGGGGCGGCCACACTTGGACCGGCCGGGGGCGGGTCCGCGAAAAAAACTTGGCGACCTCCCAGACAGCCGAGTCCGCCAACGTGCCGCCGCGAAGCTTGACCGTGGAATATCCGGAGCAGAGCAATCCCAGTTGGGCCCACAAAGCCGGCGTGCACTCGCTGCCGATGATGGTTTGAACAATCGGCTCGATCTCTTCGAGCCCCGTAAGACCGACGGAGTGAAACATGACCTTCAACGAGGTTTGCAGCATCTCCAGTGCTCGATCGAAACGGGACATCGCCGTTCCTCCCCCCGTGCGGGCGGCACAGACGGTCGCAGCAGTCACCGATCGGCCAGGCAGCACCAGTAACGAAACTCCACAGGGAAGTCAACTGGAACGGTTCAGGACGGAACTGGTTCGACTGATCGCGGGCCTGGGCAGGACAGGTTTCACCCCTCTTGTCGCAAGCCTTGGCGAGGGACCGGTGAAGCCTGTATACTGGATGCGTCTTTTGTCGCAGGAGCAGGTGCGTCCTGACTACACACAGCAAAATCTGGCTCGGCCTCCTGACCCTCGCGGTCGTCGCGGCCATCGGCGCGGTCGGCTGGGTCGGCTATCGGATGTTCAGCACCGGATTCAGCGCCAAGGAGGAACCGGGCGCGCTGGAAATCATGATGGCGCGGCAGGCCCGGCACCTGGCCATTCCCCTGTCGCAGCGAAGCGCAACCAATCCGATTCCCGCCTCCCCCGCCATCCTGCAAGAAGCGATGCAGCACTTCGCCGACCATTGCGCCACCTGCCACGCCAATGACGGGAGCGGCAAGACGGCGATCGGCAAGAACGTCTATCCTAAGGCTCCTGATCTGCGTCTGGCCGACACCCAGTCTCTATCGGACGGCGAGCTGTTTTTCGTCATCCATAACGGCGTCCGCTTCACCGGCATGCCGGCCTGGGGCAAAGGCAAGCCGGAAGAGGACCAGGACAGTTGGAAGCTTGTGCACTTCATCCGCCATCTTCCAACGATCACGGCGGATGAACTGGAGGAGATGAAGCGCTATAATCCGAAAACCGAGCGGGAACGGGAGGAAGAGGCCGCATTCAAGCGGTTTCTCGGCGGCGAAGATGTGGCGCCTCCCGCGCCGGCCCATCATCATTAACCGGTGATTGCGAAGGAGACCATAATGCGACGCTTGTTCGGCATTCTTTTCTTCCTGGCCCTAGTCTCCCCTGGCGCCTGGGCCCATGAAGGCAACGCCCACGTGATGGGGACCGTGACGGACATCGCGGCCGATCATGTCGTCGTTCAGACCCCCGACTCCAAGACCGTGACGATCAAGACGACGGCCAAGACCAGCTACCGCACCACCAAGGAGACCAGCAGCCGCGACGCCCTCAAGGTCGGGCATCGCGTCGTGGCTGAAGTGACCAAGGACGCAACCGGAATGACGGCCAGCGAACTGCGCTTCTCCTCCGTGCCTCCGAAGCCGGGATCCCACTGATGCGCGGACTGCTCATCCGGTTCACGGTGACCGGCATCGCCGTGTTCCTGGCCAGCCAGATCGTGCCGGGCATCACGGTCGAGACGGTCTCGGCCGGGGTGGCCGCCGTGATCCTGCTGGCGTTTCTCAATGCCATCGTCCGCCCCGTTCTCTATCTATTCACCTTGCCCTTCATCATCCTGTCCCTGGGCCTGTTCATGGTCGTCGTCAATGCGCTCCTGCTGCACGTCGTGGCCTGGCTCGTCAAAGGCTTCGTCGTCGAAGGGTTTTGGCCCTCCGTCTGGGGCGCGCTGATCATCAGCGTGACCAGCACGATCCTGACCCTCTGGGTGTCCGAGCAGGGACAGGTCGAGATGGTCATTCACCGCAAGCCCCCCCGCATCATCAATTGAACTTGAATTGGCCCGGCGGCATGCTAAAATGCCGCCCTTATCATATTGAGTAGTCACGATTCGCGCCCGCTAGAGAAAGAGGAACACCCATGGGTCAGGCAGCCGAACAACCGCGCGCCAGCAAGCAGACCACGCTCCAACGCACCCTGACCGAGGCGCTCAACGACCTTGGCATGGATGCGGCGCTGGTCGCCATTTGCGAACGAGTTAACGGTCCGCTGGTCGCCCAGGGAGCGCGCGGCTTCGCGCCCCGAGAGGTCCAGTCCATCGTCAGAACCTTATCGGGCGTGGAGCAGAGCCTGCTCGCCGCCCCGGCTCCGGTGAGCGAGGGCGAAGCCCTGCGGGCCGTCCGGCTCCGCATGATCACCCCGGCAGCCAAAGCCCTGCTGGCCCTGCCGCTCCGGCACAGACAGAAGCTGTATGGCGTGCTCGTCGTCGGCAGGAAGGAAGGCGCCGCCTTCACCAAGAAGGAACGGACCCTGCTCGAGGGCGCGGGCGAGAGCATTACCGGGTCGCTGGAGCGAGCCGGCCTCTTCGACGGCACGGTGCTGCTCAGCCCTCCGATGGTCGCCCAAGAGCCGGCTCCGGCGCAGGCGGCCATCCCCATGGCCGCCGAAGTCCTGGCCCCACCATCCTCCTACGCCACCCCGGCCATACAAGAACGGATCACCGCCCTGCTGAACGAGGCCGCTGCCGCCACTCCGTTCGACCGGGCCTGGGTCACCTACTACGATCCGATCGCCGGTATTCTGGAAGTGCTGGGCCTCGCGGGCGACGTCCGAGGGGAGCAAAAAAAGGATCTCAAGCCAGGCCATCGCCTGGGCCTGGACACGTCGGCATCCGGCTGGGCGGTCCGCCACCGAAAGACCCGCCTGGACAACGACCTGGCCTCCACGCAGGGACGATTCCTGGACCACAAACACCTCTACAAAGAACGATTCCGCTCCGCTCTGGTCGTGCCTTTTTTCGTGCGGGGCCAAGTCGGAGGCACGCTCACCCTGGGCTCCAAGACCCCGTTGCAATATGGGCTCTCGGACGCCAGGGTGCTGGAACCGGTGATCGTCAAACTAGTCGAGCTGCTCCAAGAGCCGCCGGTCGCCCAAGCAACCGAGACCGAGTCTGGCGAAACCATGGAACCGGCGGCAGAGCCGGCCGCCTTGGCTGCGCCCGAGCCCTTGATCAGGAAGCAGGAGCGGCAGGCTGCCCTGGGCGAGTTCAGCGCATTCCTGGCAACGGAAATCCGCGAGCCGCTGGCTTCCATCCGGGCGCAACTCGAAGAAGTGACGGGGGAAGGCATTCTGGATTTCGACCCGCAGACCCGCGTGGAGAACGCCATGCGCGACCTCATCCGGGTCGAGGCGATTCTCAACGAGATCCTCGACTTTGCCAAGCCGCTGGACCTGAACCGCCGGCTTTGCCGGGTGCCGGACATTATCGAGAATACGCTGACTGTGGTGGCCACCGAGCTGGATATGAACCGGATCCGGGTCACCAAGGACTATGCCGCCAACCTGAGTCAGGTCCGCTGCGACGACGGCAAGTTCCAGCAGGTCTTTCTTAGTATCTTCAAAAACTCGCTGGAGGCTATGTCGCCCGGCGGCCAGCTCGACATCCAGGTCTCGCCGGTGAAGGCCGGACGCGCGCATGACGTGCAGATCCTAATCAAGAACGACGGGGTCCCGATCCCCACCGAACATATGGGCAAGATCTTCGAGCCCTTCTTCACGACGAAACGAGCCGGAACCGGCTTGGGCTTGGCCACGGTCAAAAAGATCGTCGAGGAACACCAGGGGCAGATCTCGATCGCCAGCGGACCGGGCCAGGGGACGACCGTGATCATCCAGCTCCCCACGCCGGTCCATCGCGGAGCCGCTTACCGCCGCCGCGGAGGCCGTGGACGCCGCCCGCCGCGCGGGCGCTAACTCAGCCTAAAAGTTGAAAAGTCTGAAAATTCTAAAGTTTACAATCTGATGCATCGCCTTGCCATGACGTTGTGACTTTATAGACGTTCAGACTCCCCGGACTATCACCCATCCTGATTCCCCTATTGACAGGGTCCGCAGAGCTGGCTAAGATACGCCCCGACTTACAGCCTGAACTGATTCGCTTATATTGATCGTCATTCACACTTACTTCAAAGGAGTGACTGCTATGAAGACTCTCATCAGCACTGGGATGGCGGTGTTGGGCGTGGCGCTCTCCGTATCTCTCGCAATGGCCAATCCGGCCCTCTTGCCGAAGCATCCCGGCTACCCGGCCTCCGGCAACGCCAACGACCAGGGCCAAACCAATGCGACCGGCGAGAAGGCGCTCTCCGCCGCTGCCGCCGTGACCCCCAAGCACACCGAACAGCATCTCGTGGACGAGAATAACGGTCGGATCGTCGAGAAGGACGCGGACAATCGGTCCGACGGGAAGTTTAACCGTCTGCCCAAGGTGCAAGGGCCGCAGATCAAGGTCCAGCCGCCGGTCGAATCCGCGACGAAAATCTCGGGCGAGCGGACCATCAACTAAGAGTTCCGTCCGATACACAGCAAAAGGGGAATGCCGCAAGGCATTCCCCTTTTTGTTTTCGCTAAAGACCCTTGATTCTCAATCGCCAGGGTTTCTTCGCCCACTCCTTTGCGTATTCGACCCCAATCCTGGGCGCGCGCACGATCATGCGAGGCGCGAGGCGCTCGCCGCGATCTTCCACCCAGAGCTGCTTGCCCAGCGTGAGGTCGTGCCGGTTGTGCGCTCGGCTGATGTCGAGCTGCCGACAGAGCTTCCCGGGGCCATCCACAAGTTCACCGCTTTCCAGCTCAACCGCCCGCACCAGAATCGCCGCCGGATAGCCCTCCCGCTCGGTCACAATATTGAAGCAGTGATACATCCCATAGATCAGATAGACATAGGTAAGCCCCGCCTGCCCGAACATGATCTCCGTCCGTTTGGTCTTGCCGCGCGAGGCATGGGACGCCCGATCCTCCGGCCCGACATAGGCCTCCACCTCGACGATCCGGCCGGAGAAGAGGCCGCCGGCTCTTTCCCGAACCAGATATTTGCCAAGGAGATTTCTGGCCACCGTCAGCGTCGGCTTCTCATAGAACGATCGCGCGAGGGGTCGGCGCTTCATCAAAATACCCACGCGATCCCCCCCATGATATTGCGCGGCGTGCCAGGCGAGAAGTGGACATCGGAGACGGCCTGCGCGGTCGGATTGACGCGCGACTCGTAGAAAAACTGGGCCTGCCGCCATTGCGCGTCGAACAGGTTCTGAATCGTAAAAAACGCCTCCAGCCGACCTCGCTCCATCTTGACCGGCACGCGATAACGGTTGACCCAATCGAAGAAGGTGAACCCTTTGAGGTAGACCGACCGATCTTCGACCGCCGGACGTCTCCCCATATGGACCATTTGCAGCGAGGAGGTCAAGCCGTTGGGCAGCGTGGCGGTCAGGCCTGCCTGGCCGGTCAGCTCCGGGGCCAGGGGCACCGCCTGCCCCGTCCCGCGAAATTCGGCATGGGTCATGGTCAGGTCCCCGCGCAGACTCAGCCAGTCGAGCAATTGCAGCCGGGCGCCCAACTCCGTCCCATAGCGTCTCGTCGCGCCGCGAATTTCCGTCGTGCCGGCGTCCCCCGCAAAAACCAACTCGGAGGAGAGGTCCAGGGCCCACAGGGAGGCCAACAGCTCGACCCGATCCCATTGCTTGGTGCGTACCCCGACTTCGTAAGCCGTGGCGCGCGGCAGCGACTGGACCGAGGAACTGCTCACCACGGCCCGGGCATCGTTGCTGTGGAAACCGGTGCCGAAGTTCAGGAAGAACTCGGTCCCGAACCAAGGCCCCAACACCAGATTGCCCTTCGTGCTCGCAATGGCCGCATCGGTTCGTCCGTGGGGCTGCCGCGGGCAGGTTGCGCAGCGGTTGCGGACGTCAAATGTGAAGATGTCGCCGCGCACGCCGCCGTTGAGGCGCATCCAGGGCGTCGGTTGCAACTCCAGCTTCAGATAGGGTGAATAGGACGCTTCCAGCACGTCGCTGTCGGAGGTCGTGCCCAGACGCATTCGCCGCTGCTGAGTGCCCAGGCGGACCTGCGCATCGTCCACACGGGTCTGGACGCCCACCGTCGCGGCGCCGGCGATGCCCACCACCTCGCCCGCTTGGCGATAGCCGACGTCGCTGCCATAGATGACGCGCCGATCGTTCTGTTCGATCCCGTCGCCGCTCATCGGATTGTCCAGAAAGAAGGTGAAATTGCTGTACAGGTCCAGCTTGTAATACTGGCCGTAGAGGTCCGCGAAGAAGCGCCCCCCGCCGGGCGCATCGTAATGGTAGCGGAGGGCGGCCGTCGCCCGCTCCGTCCTCCCCCCTTCGGTCGGGTCCAGCGAGCCAAACCGGTCGATCTGTCCATTATTGACCGATTGCAGCGGGACCTGCCCGGACGCATTCCACCGGCCCTGGTAGTACGTGCCGGTCAGGCTGAGCTCCGACCGGCCCGTGGGATTCATCGTGGCTTTGGCCAGGCCGTTGAAGCGGTTGTAGCGATTCGCGCTCAGGAAGGGGCCGTCCATATGATATCCCTCTGCGGCGATCAGCGTCCGCACCTTGCCGGTGGTCGGAGAAAACATCGTCATATACCGTTGCTGGTTGAACTGCCCCCCGGCCGCCTGCACGATACCCTCTTCCACCGTCTCGCGGGTGACGAACTCGACCGCCGCCCCCGTATCGAAATCCCCATACTGGACGTGATAGGGCCCCTTGTAGACCTGCACCTCCTTGATCGTCTCCGGAATGATGAAGTTGAGGTCCGTATAGCCCTGCCCATGGGCGTTGCTGCGCAAGTTGACCGGCATCCCGTCCCGGAACACGGCGATATCGGTCCCGTGATCCGCATCGAACCCCCGCAAGAAATACTGGTCGGCCTTGCCTGCCCCGCCGGAATGTTCGACGGACAGGATGCCGGGGGCGAGCCGCAGCAGATTGCCCGGCCGGCCCTGGGGCTGGAGCTGAATGTCTTTGTCCGGGATGATATGTTCGGAGGACGCGGCCGTCAGCCGCTCGGCCAGCACCGGCACATCCGGCAGGACGACAGTACCCTCTTCCGCAGGCTCGTGGGCATGGGCCAGGCCGGTCATGAGACACGCGAGCACGAGTTGAAGTCGGAATCGGAAAGCGGCAGCCACGGGACGCTCTCAGCCGGCTAGCAAGCTGTTGACAAACTATTGTGGAATCGCTCGGATGCCAATGGCTCGCTGGCCAGAGACGACAGGAGAATTCCCCGCAGGATGGTCAAAAAGGCCTCCTTCTCACCCCCCGCCCCGCGTGCGTCAAACACACGCGCTGTTCCCGTGGCTCGGCCGCAGCGGGCGAAGAGACGACGCATACTCCTTGCCGTACGTGGAGTCTCTGAGCGATGCGAGAACGAAGCTGGCGGACTTTTTCAACATCCTGCTAGCTGAGCCCCTTCCCCGTGGTCGTCATGGTCAGCTTGCCGTGCTTGACCCCCTTGGTCGCGATGAGCCGGTCCGCGACCTTTCTGATCTCCCGCCCCTTGCCCCGCACCGCCAACACCTCCAGACAGTGATCATGATCCAGATGCACGTGCATGGCGGAGAGAATCAGCTTCTCGTAGTCGTGCTGAATGTCGGTCAGCTTCTCCGTCAGCGAACGGACGTGATGGTCATAGAGGAGCGTGATGGTACCGACCGTGTCCTTGTTTTCGTCCCATTCCTGCCCGACCAGGTTGTCGCGGATCAGGTCCCGCAACGCCTCCGACCGCGTCGCGTATTTCTTGCGGGCGATCAGCCGGTCGAAATCGTCCAGCAAATGATGGTCCAGCGACACCCCAAACCGCACGAGCTTCTTCATGCCAGCCTCTTAGTGCTACGAATAGTAATAACGTGCCACGACGATAGCACCGCCGACTCGCCTGCGTCAATGAACCTCCGCACACCTTCCCGGACTTGACAGTCGAGAACATGACGTATATTGTTGCCATATACATGACCATGATTTCGCATGGCTGATCTTGCGCAACTCGAGGGGTTCGATTGGGACGAGGGCAACCTCGGGAAGAACTGGGAACGGCATCACGTCACGCCGTGGGAATGCGAGCAGGCCTTCTTCAACCGGCCGCTCGTGGTTGCCGATGACGAGCCCCACTCCGCGCAAGAGGCGCGACACTATGCGCTGGGCCAGACCGATGCGGGACGGCTACTGTTTCTGGTGTTTACCGTGCGAGCAAGCCGTCTGCGAATCATCTCGGCGAGAGACATGAGCAGGAAGGAGCGAAACCGCTACCATGAGCAAGCTCAAAAAGAAACCGACGTTCAAGAGTGAGCGGGAAGAAGCCGACTTTTGGGCCACTCACGATTCGACCGAGTACGTGGACTATGCCAAAGCGACCCGTACGCTATTTCCGAATCTGAAGCCGTCCACCGAAACCATCTCGCTCCGACTGCCCAAGTCGCTGCTCGACCAGATCAAAACCCTGGCCAACAAACGGGACGTGCCCTACCAAACGCTCCTGAAACTCTTCCTCGCCGACCGCATCGCCCAGGAATGGAAGGGAAAGCCGGTCAAAACATAGTTAGACCAGACTTACTCCCAGCGCAAACTCTTAACACCCCGACTCAATAAAAGTAAGGGCGAAGGACCGAATCTCATGTTCCGCGAATATTTACAATATTTCGCCGGCAAAGTAAGTGTCGGTGGTCGCTATTCCTATAAATTGACGGAGGTTTCTGACGCCGCAGATAGTATCTTTTGTTCTTTAGGTAAGTATCAGCTCTCTTGTCATTAGAGCAAATCAGACGACACCCAGAGGCTCGTATAATTGCAATAAGGTGAGCATCATCACATCTCGTGTTGCTTCCCAATAGAAGCCAGACTTGCTTGCATTGTTCATCAACAAGCACATCCCGAATCCTCATGACCCGCCCCATTTTCTTGAGCTCGACCATCACTTTGTAGTACCTTGGCGCATCTCGCAGTTGTCTTAAATACTCGGTCCCTCCTAGCACAAGAAACCCCTCACCCTTGGTAATCCAATCTGTTACTGGAATATAGTTGCTGTGCCTTGTATTTGCAGGGTCGAAGACGCACCCCAATACATCCGTGTCAATTACGATACACACGCTCACAGCCCCAAGACATTCATTTGTTCTTTCAGAAAGAATTCTCTGAACGCAGGGGGCTGATCACGTGAGTACTCGCCGTTCTTCTCGATGGGAATACGGCAAACATGGTTCCCAGTGTTATCACGCTGGAAGAAGAGTACTTGCGCATTCGATTTATGCTGGGGGTTATTTCGATAGTTCATGCGGAATCGATCGATCGTGAAATCACTATGGGTTTCAATGAGAAACCGCTTATTGTCACGCTCTGCGACATTGTATATAACGTCACCTAGAGCGCCTTGAGCCCGAGGATGCAAATGCACTTCGGGTTGCTGCATGGCAAACCAAGAATTTTTTCTTCTTGCTAGCATTTCAACAACCAGTGGCAACACTTGGGAGACTCCATACCCGACGCTATTTATCCGCAAGTCACAATCTTTCCGAAGACGGATCATCAGCTCGAAAGGTGACACAGCATCCCTTCCAAGATCATGGACCGTCACATCAGAAAAAAGCCCGCTTTCGGCCCCGAACCTCGACAAGGCATCGCGAAACTCTTGGGCGCCAGTTCGTGACTCAAGCTTCTTTCGGATGATATATGGAGTGTGTTCACCCTCTGGACTAAAGGGTTGCCCATATCCATCATAGGTCCGCTTGGGTTTGGTTCGGATTGGGGCGAGCCAAGCAACATCATGACCTAGAGGTGGCACGGGCAACATAAATACTCCTTCATCGGGCTTTTTATCACCAGATTCACCCTCTAGCATTGCGAGCATGGGGATCAAACCACCACGCACAGGTAAGCTCTTTGGCAACGCGCTAAAATCCTCCTCCGCCCTCAATGACTGACTCCGCAGCAAAGCAAACTTCGCCGCCTTGTTCTTTGGAATATGCTCAGCATGCAATGTCTCAGTGCAACGCCGATATGTGTTCCTGAACTGCCTGAATGAGATAAGCCTGTTACCATCTAGACAGGAAAACAATGAGAGCATGGGCAGGCTGTCTTTTTCCCGGTACGAAACTAAATATGTGTAATCCTTTTCTTCTCTGGTCTCTCTATGCCTCAAGGACATGGCAGCTCCAAAAGAAAATTCTTCGGTCCTCTTGCATCCTGCTGACAAAATATCGACAAACCCCCCAAATTCATATTCTGGAAGATTGAAATTCTGAGAGAACCAGAAATCAGGAGAAGACAGCAGATTAGCCAAGCCAAGAAGCGATGATTTGCCTGTACTGTTCTCGCCCACGAGAAAATTTACCTCTACAAGCGGAATAGTTGTTTCCTGAAAGCCTCTAAACTTGTCCATGTACAGTGTAAACATCGCTATCTCCTCGCCGGCCAAACAATTATATTGCCGCTCATGCTAGCGCAGACCGTCGCAGTGGTCTTTAGCTAAACGGAAAGAAAGTCTACTTTGAAAGCTGTACCAATTCAATGAGTTTCCTCCATCTTTACTTCATTGCCTCGGGTGGAAGGGATGAGCGGCGAAGACCCGGCGGCATGGCGTCTATGGACACACAGCGGCGAGATGCCCGAAGCGTCGCCGTTCCGATGGTCGGTTAGAGGCGACGCGCGTGTCACATCGGGCAATAACAAGATAACCGGCATCGTCGCATCATGCCGCGACAAGCTGCTCGCCCTTCGTCACCCGAGGCTCCCCCCTATTCCCCTTCGAGCGGCACGTACAGGTAGGTGCTCTGGCGGTTGATGAGAAGGAGGGTCACGTCCTTGGGCTTGATCGGTTGGACGGCTTTCTGGAAGGAGGCAAGGTCCGTGATGGGTTGGCGATTGACCTCCATAATCAGGTCGCCCGGCATGAGGCCGGCCCCTTCGGCCAGGCTCCCCTCGTCCACCGTGGTCACGACGACCCCCGTGATCGAGCCGAAGCCCAACTGACGCCCGATAGCCGGCGTGATCTCGTCCACCATCAGCCCGCCGAACGGATGACCGTCGGCGTCCGATTTGGCTTGCGGGGGAATACGCTTGGTCCGTTCGCGGGGCGCTTCTTGAATCACCAGCTCGACTTGCAGGGACTTCCCCTCCCGGACGAGATCAAGCTTGTGCTTGCTGCCGATCGCCGACACGGCGACCCAATTGCGAAGGCGGCCCGAATCCAGCACCTCCTTGCCGTCGAACCGCACCACCACGTCGCCGCGCTTGAGGCCGGCTTTCTCGGCGGACCCCCGGGCGAACACATCCGTCACGATTGCGCCCTTCACGTCCGGCAGACCGAAGAGCTTGCCCAACTGTGGCAGGACATCCTGCGTGGTCGCCCCCAGGAACCCCCGCACGACCCGGCCGGTCTTCAGCAGGCTCTGCATCGCCGCCCGCGCCATGTTGCTCGGGATGGCGAAGCCGACGCCAACGCTGCCGCCCGTGACGCTGGCGATGGCCGTGTTGATCCCCACCAGCTCGCCTTTGACGTTGATCAAGGCCCCGCCCGAATTGCCCGGATTGATCGGCGCATCCACCTGGATGAAATCTTCATAATCGGCCACGCCCACGTCCGCGCGTCCGACCGCGCTCACGATGCCGAAAGTCACGGTCTGGTTGAGCCCCATGGGATTGCCGATGGCCAGCACGAAATCGCCCGCCGCCAACTGGCTGGAATCGCCCCAGGCCACGGCGGGGAGGGCGGTGGCATCGATCTTGACGACCGCCACGTCGGTCTTGGGATCGGTGGCGACCACGCGTCCCTTGAACTGACGCCGGTCCGCCAGCAACACCTCCACCTCGGTCGCATCCGCCACCACATGGTTGTTCGTGATGATGTGCCCGTCCTCGGACACGATCACGCCCGAGCCCTGGCCGTACTGTCGCCTGGGCGGCCCCTCCGGAAACAGGCCGAACGGCAGGCCTTCGTCGCTGAGGGCCTGGTCCCGCACCAGCACGGTGGCGGCGATGTTCACGATGGCCGGTTTGACCTTCGAGGCCGCGCTGCGGATCTGCGCTTGCAAATCGGACGGCGCAGCCGGAGTCGGCACATCCCGTTTCGCCGCCAGGGAGCGATCAGCGCTGCACAACACCAGGCTGGCCAACAATCCAGCCAGGAGGAGAGATGCAGGGAAAACGGTTGTCCGCATTCGCGGCGTCACTTTTTCTTGTCCGAGTCCAAGATACTGCGGATGACGACCCGAAGGTTGTCCGGGTCGATCGCCTCGATTTTGATGTTGCCGTCGAGCAGCACAGTGGGGGTCTGCTGCACGTTCACCTTCATGCCCCATTCCTTGCCCAGGTCCACCGCCTTGAGCGGCTTGCCGCTGGCCAGCCCCTCCTCGAAGGTCTTGACATCCAGCCCGACCTCCCTAATCAGCGATTCGCGGATCACCCGGTCCAGCAAGTGCGTCTTGTCCTTGTGAATCGTGCGAAAGAGCACCCGCTTCATCTCGTTGCCCTTGCCCATCGTCTTGGCCTGTTCGTACATTTCAAAGGCCGTGGGCAGCTTGCCCGGCATGACCGGGAACCCCACCATCGTCACTTCGAGACTTTTCCCGAATTCTTTTTCCAGGATCGGCACGGCTTCCTGCTCGAACCGGTGGCAATGCGGGCAGTAGAAGTCCGCGAATTCCGTCAACTTCACCTTGCCCGGCTGATGGGTGGACGGTTCCTTGATCTCCTCGAATTTACCCTTCAGCGCCGCAGTGCCGGCCTGGGCAGAAGCCGGGGGGCCGAGGGTCAGGACGACTCCCAGAAGCGCCGCCGTTGTCGCCAGTCTCAGTCCATGTCGCCGCATACCCACCACTCCTTTCCCGATAAGTGCCTGCACGAGAGACGTATTATAATCCAATCGCCGGCTTTCTCACCTGCTTTGTTATAATATCCGCATGTGGTTGTCGTTCCGTCTCTCGCTCCTTGTTCTATCGGGGCTCCTCGCCGGTTGCGCGGCCTCCGTTCTCCCCGCCTCGCTCCAAATGCAAGTGGACCGGACCCTCACCTTCGCCCAGCTCAAGGACTCGCCGGACTCCTACCGTGGCCGGCTGGTCATCGTCGGCGGTGAAGTCCTCTCCGCCAAACGGCTGAAGGAGGGGACCCGCATCGAGGTCTTGCAGATTCCACTGGAGGATTCCCAAGCGCCCGGCAAGGACCGCACCACCTCCGAAGGGCGCTTCCTGGCGATGCAGAAGGAGTTTCTGGACCCGGCCACGCTCCCGCCCGGCACGCGTGTCACGATCGTCGGCGAAGTCAGCGGCGCCACCATCCTGCCGCTCGACGAAACGGACTATACTTACCCGACACTGGAGATCAAATACCTGAAGGTCTGGCCCATGAGGGACAACCAGGCATCCAGACCCGGCTCTTACTCCGGCCCGGCCTGGCACCCCTCTTACGGCCCCTGGTACCGCTACTACTACTGGCGCTAACAGCAACGCCTCGCCCGCCGACCCGGCGGACGAGGCGTTGCAATTGTCCCGAATAGCGACGAGACGGCTAACGGATCATAAGCAGCTTGCCGCCGGCCGAACCGGGATTCAGTTGGTCCCTGTAAATCAACGTGCTGCCCTGAGTCGCATAGAGCAAGTCGCTGGTCGGCACACCGATGTACTTGGTTTCGCCTGGTTTGAGCACCACCTGCGCCTTCAACACCGTGGGCGCCTCGAACGCCCCATCCGCCGTCATCAAAAAGCCGCGCTCCACCGACGACTTGTTCACGACCTTGAGCACGACCGGCCGACCGGGCCGCACTTTCAGGTCCAGGATAATCACGGAGGGGTACCACATCTTGATTCCCCCCGCCTCGATCGCGATCAAGTCCGCATCCACCGTCAGTTCCTTGAAGGGCTGCCCGACCACCCCGCCCGTCTCCAAGTCGCCGACCTCCACACCACCTGCGTGGTGAGCCACACCGACGGATACGCCCGTCATCAACATCACTGCCACAGCCAATCCCAACGCCAGACTCCCATGCATCGGCCACCTCCTCTGGTTGTCCAATATCGAATGACTATAAGGACTTTCCGGACTTGGGAGCGGAAGACAGACAAGGGGGGAGTCCGTTCTTCTCGAGGACTTGTCCCCCCTCGACTCGATCTCCCACGATTAAAAACAGCGCCTTCACCCGCTGGACCTGGCCGAGGAATTCCCCCTTGGCCACGGCCGTCACTTCCCTGATGCCGCCATCCCCGGACTGATCGGCTTCAATCTCCAGCATGTAATAGTTGAACCCATCGAACTCCTTGTTGAAAAAGTGGGCGCGGAGCAGACTTTCAAGCCTCGCATCCTCGGCCCACAGCGGCGCAGCTCCCAGCAACATCCCCACCGTCAACAGCAACGTCAGCGCTCGTCGCATAGGCCCCCTTTCACTGCCGATCCGATTCGGCATCTCATCCGGTTCGTTTCACCTTGCCTGCCAATGCTTACCTACCCATGCTACGCACCACCTCATCCATCGCATGAGCAGGCCCGCCGTGGCCGCAGGACCGTGGTTGCGACGTCATTTTTTCGCCGGTGCGTGTTGATCCGAGCCGTGCTCCGCATGCGCGAGCGACTCCTCCGCATGCTTGAGCGCATCCTTGGCGTGCTGGAGCGCCTCTTTGGCGTGGGCATCTCCCCCGGTTTTGAGCGACTCCTCCAGATGTTTCACGGCCTCTTTCGCATGGCCGATCCCTTCCTTGGCATGTTTTACGCTTTCCTTCGCATGATCGTCGGGGCCCCCGGCACGAGACGGATCGGCCGCCAGCATCGCGCCAACGCAGAAACAAGCTACAGTGAACAACGCAATAACGGTTCTTCGCATGGTGTCCTCCTTCGATTTCATTCCGGTGTGATCGCCACGGTGATGTTTGATTGATCCGATGACAACTCGATCCAGTAGAACCGGCCGGCTGAGAGCCGGTAGGTGAAACTCTTGAACGTCCGGTCGCACCCGGTCTGGAGTTCAAACCGGTCCGAACGGACACGAGTCTGCCCCGTAAACACCTTCAGCCAGAGCGGCGCCGTGGCGCTCACGCGATAGAGCCCGTCTCGCGGAACCGTCACGGGCAACAATCCTGAGTACGCGCCGGGAAGCGAGACGCCCGGATCGGCTGTCGCCGCCCCCTCGACTCGGCCGGCCCGGTGCAAGGCCACGGTCAGCGCCTGCGAAGAGGGCTGTAGCAGATTCTTGGCGTTCCGATCTTGCCCCGTCGTCACCTTGCGCGCCGGGTTCGCCATGGCTTCCGCCACCTGGCGCGGCATGTCGAACTGGAACTGCGAACAATCCTCCCTGTCCGATGGGACTCGATGGGCATGCCCATCGAGTCCAAAACCCAATCCCGCCATCACTCCGAGCAGGCCGCACAGTATGACTCCTCCCTTGCGCATCCTCCCCTCCTGTTGCGTTTCTATTTCCCTTGCATGCCCATTCCCTCCTGACGCCGAGAGCCGCCGTCCCGGTCTACCCCCGAAGGGCCGGGGTGGAAGAGGGAGGCACCCCTCCCACCCCGGTAAGATCCGGATGAAGGGTGCACAACATCCGGACCTGTCTCGCGTCTTATCGGCCACTGAGCCCACCTCCGAATTCGACGACATGGCTACCGACGCCCGGTGCCTAGACCTGCACGCGCCCCATGGACGGCTTCGGCCGGCATCCCTTCCTCCACACGATTCCTCTCCACCAGGTCCGTCACGGACTCTCGAAACACCCGCAGACTCCCCTTACTGAGCCTGGTCGCTTCCAGACGCCCTTCCTCGATCCACCGATAGATCGTCCAGCGGCTGACGTTCAGAACCTGGGCCGCCTCCCCGACCCGCAGCAACGGCTTGTCCATGGCTCGCCCCTCCCATTCAGGACGGCGGCGGGGCGAGCGGCAGCCGGTCCGCTGCCGCCCGCAGGACCCGCCAAGGGAGGTAGGCTATACCGCCTGAACCGGGTCCGTCTTCGCGCCGTCACTCACAGATGGCTCAATGACTCCTCCGCTTCATTCCACCCAGGCCTTGCAGCCCCAGCCCATGGCCAGGGCCCGCTCGACCGCTTGCGCTAATTGATCGGGCTGTACGGTTCCGCGCTCGAATCGGACCAGCACGGTTCCATGGTTGTTCAAGAACTCGACCTGCCGCACCGTGTCGAACCGGCGAAGCGCCCCCTCCACGTCGCTACGGTGGTACTCGCACTGCCGGCCGCCGATCTGGACGATCGCTTGCCCCATTTCCTGGTTGTCCCGAGCGACAGGTATGGGCGCCTCCTCAGCCGAGGCAGACCCAACCATGGCCAGCATCAACACCGCTCCAGGCAAGAACATTCGCGTCATCCTTCCACTCCCTTTCAATGATGGTTCATTGCACGCCATCGCATAGGGCCGGGGAGCAGGCCAGGAGGACCACCTGCGCCCCGGTACGGGTCCGGGTAAGGAGGCCAGTCCACCCCGGACCCTTGTCAGCTCTCGTGTCAAACAGATGCCAAATGGTCGGCGCAGGTGCATCCCGCTCTAGCGCAGCTTCAGACACCCCAAGAAGGGGCAAGCCGGACTCGGCGCGAACGCAAGCCACACCTTGTTGTCACAACGTCGAATCAGATAGGGAAAGGATCAGCGGGGAGGGGCGCGGGCGTGAGTTGAGCTGACGAGAAAACCCAGGTTGGGAGCGTCGAGGGAACGACTGAGCCCTAGGCTCAGCAGAACAAGGAGCAGGGCTGGGGGGATGGACGCCTGGATCGGTCCATCGTTGGCCTGGCAGGCCCAGACGCAGAGCGTCGAATGGACCGGCTGACCGCCGTGATGATGGTGGTCGCCGGCGTGCGTTTCCCCGTGGCCGAACAGGCAGACCGAGGCCATTCCGGCCAACAGCAGGTAGAGCCCGGCCAGCACCACGGCCATGGGGAACAGCACACGCTTCACCGGAACAACTCCTTCACGTTTCGACTGATCGTTCAAGTCCGCCATGTAGACCCAAGTCCGATGACTTGTCTACAGACGGTTGCTCATGTCTGCTACACCAAGCCGGTCTGGCATCAACTGCTTCTACCGCCCTCCGCCGGCCCCGGAGCCGCGGATCGAGATGTTGAAATCGCGCGGCCCATCTCCTTGCCGGACCGTCATGCCCGGCAGGGACTCCAGCGACTCCCGCATGTGGCGGGTGGGCTGTTCGGTGAATTCCTCGCGAGGCGCCGCAGATCGGGTCACGCCCTCGGGCGGCTTCTTGGCTGTCGGCGGTTTCTTGGCAATCGCCGATGTCTTGTTGCCCTTCGTCTGCTTTAGGGCCGCCAACTCGCTTCTGATCCGAGCGGCCTGCGCCTGCAGTTCCTTGATCCGCTCGGCCCGGGCGACGGCCTGGTCGGCAGGCACCGCGTCTTGCGCCATGCCGGCGGCGGCCACGCACAAGACGCTGCAGCAAACCAGGCCACCGATCGTTGGAACAAACGCCCTACGCGCCATGGTGGGCATCGTTCCCTCCGTCAAAAGCCCAGTGTCAGACCGGCGTAGACGGCCCGCCCATAGCCGGCGAAGAACAACGTCTTGTTCGCATCCGCCGTGCTGTCCGCCACCACGTTGCCGGACGCGACATACGTCTTGTCGACAATGTTGTCCACCTGGACGTAGAACTTGGCAAAGCGAACATAATAGGGGTTGCTTCCGAACTCGAAATTCTTGTGCAGGTTGGCATTCATCAGCCAGTAGGCCGGCGCGCCGACCGTATTGGCGTTGTTGAGATAATAGCTGTTCCAGTAGCTCGTCTCGAACCAGCCTCCCCATCCCGCCGGGTCGTCATACGCTTCCTTGAAATTCAGCACATCCCGCGCCACGTTGGGGACCTGATTCCCGTTTCTCACAAAATTCGTCGCCTTGCCACCGACCAAAAACGTGTCCGTGAAATTAGTGTATGTGCCGGTCACGTGCGTATAGGCGCCCGAGAATCGCCACCCGGCCCAGGGTCGCCAGTCGTAGCTGAGCTCGATGCCTCGATATTCCGATCCATCGGCGTTGATCGACGCCGTCCCGCCCGTGTCCGAAACGACTTGCTGGATGATTTCGTTCTTGAAGAAAATCCAATACCCGACGAGTTGGATCGAGAAATCCTTGGTAAGTTTCGAGTTGGTGCCGATTTCGAGGTTCAGGTTTTTCTGCGGTTTGAGATCGAAGTTCGTGCCGGCCAGCCCGGTGAAGCGGTTGGTGGTCAGGTTGCCGAATCCGGGTATCCCATAAGCCGTGGACGCCCGCACCCAGTGTTTATAGCCTTCGGCCGGATTCCAGGTGAGGGACATCTCCGGCGCCCAGTTGTCATAGGTGCGGCTGACATTCGCCCGGGTATTGACGGCGCCCGACGTATAGCCGATCGTCTGGACGCTCACGATGGATTGCTCATACCCCAACCCGGCTGCCCAAATCCATTTCGGCGCAAATTCCAGTTCTTCTCGGAAACGTCCGCCGATATTCCGAATCGTGCCGCGGCTATTTTGCACGAGGACGCCGCGCGTGCCGGTGCCGTTGATGGAATTGGCAAAGGTCTGTGACTCTTGCTCCATGTTGTTCACGAAAAACCCAAGGTAGCTTTTGAGCGGCATGTCTGCCAGGCGCCCGTCGTGCCGCAGATCGGTGTAATGCTTCCAGTTTGGGTTAACGGCGTCGCCAATTTGCGAGAACGTCTGATTGATATCCTTGACATCGTAATCGCCTTCCATCGTCAGGACGGTATTGGCGTCGATCTGCCGCTCGTAGAGGCCGCCGATGATCGTGCGTCGGTCCAGCCGCCGCTGCGCCAAGAGCAAGGCATTGTTGCAAAAACTGGTGGTGCAGCCGGTGCCGCCGGCCTGCCGGGGATTGTTCGCAAACTGCGAGAGCGTCAACCGGGTCGGCACCTGCGCGTCGAGCCAATTCGAGAGCGCCTTGAAGTAGAAGTTCTGCTTGTCGTCGACTTTGAAGCGAACGTTGAAGTTGAGGGTTTGGGTGTTATACCCGCTGTGGCTGATATAGCCGTCCTCGGCCACCTGGCTGGCGAACATGGCGATATCGACGTTCGCGGTCTGCTGCCCGGCGGCAAAGGCATACTTCTGATAGCCGTACGAGCCGGCGCTGAAGAACGATTCAGCGCCGTCGATGTCGCGGCCCCGTCGGGTTTTGAATTGCACCATCCCGCCGATGGCATAGTTGTCGTACAGCGAAGAGGAGGCGCCTCGGGTGACCTCCACACTCTCCATAAACCAGGGATCGTGCAAGTCCATCCGGCTCAAGCCGTCGGATTGGGTTTGGCCGATTCCGTCTTCATACATTTTGATATCCCTGATCGCGAACGTAGTCTTGACCCCTGAGCCGCGAATCGAGATGCTGAAGTCCCGAGGCCCGTTCGCTTGCCGGACGATCACGCCGGGCAGCGATTCCAAGGACTCTCGCATCTGTCTCGTCGGTTGGGAGTCGTATTCGGACCGAGGGGTTGCTGAGAGCGATATACCCTCCGGATGCTTTTGAGCGCGATTACTGATGATGCTCATATCCGTCAGTTCCAATTCAGGCGCCACGCCAGGTGTTTCCGGTTCCACCTTACTTTTAATGATGCTGGTGCCTTCCGGCGTCCGATGGTCGTCCTCCGGCTTGGCTTGCTGGAGCTGATCCAACTCCTCCAGAATCTTCTGAAGCTCTTTTCTCAGGTGTTTTTCCCGCTCCGAGGGCTCGGCCGCCGACCCGCTCTGTGCGGTCGGTTCCTGCGCGAAAATCTGCGCCCCGGGGCTCATGCCCAACAGGAACAGGGCCAGCGCCAGGCTCCGGGTACAAGTTGCTACGCCGCATTGTTGCCGGATCCGATTCCACGCCATCACGATACTCCTTCGAACAGAATAGATAGATGAACCCCGTGCATGAGCCGGCGCGCCCGTTCCCGCCACAAGGCGGCAAACGCGGGACTCCGTCATGCGTCAACTGAAACGATGCGACTGTGCGAGGAGATCAGCGGGGCGGAGCGCGGGAGCGGAGGGACGATCCGTGGCGGATCACCGGAAGCGACGAGAGGGCAAGCAAGAAGAACGTCGCCATGAGTTGCGACGCCATCTGAGGCGCGGCGGAAATCAAACCTTGCGCGGGATTGACCTGGCAGGCCCAGGCACAGAGGGTGGAATGGACGGGACCGCTGCCCTGATGGTGCCGATGGTGTTGGTGCTGGCTCGATGGCGTCGAGGCGGACGGATCGAAGAGGCAAGCCGAGGCGGCGACCCCGAGGACCAGATAGAGAAGGACCAGCGCGAGCGCGACCGGCCTGGCGCTCTGTTGGACGAGACGGATCACCGGGCGACCCCCTTGAGACCCCGAAGCAGCGCGACCGCCTCGGGACTGTCCCAGGCCCTCGGTCCGACCGCCCGCCCGGCCAGTTTGCCGTCCTTGCCGACCAGGAACGTCGTCGGCAAGCCGCGCACCATGAAGGAGCCGGACACCTCCTGATCTTCGTCGAGCAGCACCGGCAAGGCCAGCCCCAGGTGCTTCATGAACGCCTGGATGCCCTCGCGCTGGTGATCAGTGGTGACGGACAAGAGCACCACGTCGGCGGGATCGAATTGCTTCCGGAGCCGTTCCAGCGAGGGCATTTCATCCTTGCAGGGCCCGCACCAGGTCGCCCAAAAGTTGAGAAGCACGACTTTCCCCTTCAAATCCGCGGAGGCCACCGTGCGACCGTCCAGCGTCTCCAGGGCGAAGGCCGGCATGTCGTTGCCTGCGCCCATCCGGCTGATCTTCAGCGCCGCCATAGGGTCCGTCACCGTCTCGCCTGCCGACAACCCTGCGGCGCCGAACGCGCAGACAAGCAGGCCAGCCGCGAGCCCAATCCAACGAGCCGCGCCGGCGTTTCCGGGGAATCCGATCGCGGGTCTCTGGTTGCTTCGTCCCTGCATCGTCAGTTCGACCGCTGTTGTGTCACCCGGCCATCCGGCAATTGCAGCGTCTGCAGGATCATCTTGTGCCCGGTCATTGCATGTTCCATCCAGGCCAGGGCTGCAAAGCCCTGTTCGTTCATCGAAACGGTCGGGCTTTGTCCCTTCTTGTCGTTTAGTTTTTGAGGACGGCTGAAGGTCCGTCCGCGATCCAGGGAATAGCTCACCACCACTTCCCGTCTTACGGGTGACTGCTCCTCCCAGACGGCCACGATGCGGCCGGCTCCGTCCACCGCCATCTGAGGATGGTCGGGGAAGGTGCCTTTGGACACGTTCAACGCCCGCTTGGGAGCGAAGGTCCGGCCCTGGTCGTCCGACATGGCCACATAGACTGCGGGCGTCTCGTCCTCGCCCTCGGTATACCAAGCGACGTAGAGCCGGCCCTGACGGTCCACTCCGATCGACGCGGGCCGATGCGGGCAGCCGAGGTAGACCCACCGGTCGTTCCCCACAACGACCGGCGGTGAAAACGTCTGCCCTCCGTCGGTGGACCGGGCCACCACGGTCTCCCTCACGCCCCCGTCCATGATCTTGCGCCAGGCCACGTAAAGCGTCCCGTCCGGGCCGGTCGCCATGGAAGTCCGGCAACAGACGCAGGTATTGTCGTCGAGTTTCAGATTCTTCGTGACTGTGTGTCCCTGATCGGAGGAGCGGGCGACAAAGGTGCCGGGGTCCTTCTTGCCTTCCCGGCCGTCGATCCAGGCGATGTGCAGGATACCGTCGTGCCCGAGGTGGAGCGAATCGAAACTGTGGGTCATCACCTGATTGTCGTCATTGACCAGCACCGAGGGCAGAAATGTTTGCCCCCCGTCGGCGGACCGGCTCAACCGCAACTCACTGCTGAAGGGCTTGTCTGGGCTGATCTTCGGATGCGTCAACGCCCAAGTAATGAAGACCTCATCGCCGTTGACCGCGAGGGCCGGGGCTTCCTGCCTCCCGTACGGCGATTCCTCCGGCCGGTTGACGACGACCGACGTCCCCAGGGGGCCGCCCGCCTGGCCTCGGGCATACCGCACCGAGCGGACCTCTTTTCCTTCCTGCTTGTCTTCCTGCATCCAGGCCAGATGGATCGTGCCACGCGCATCCACCTGCACCGACGGCGCCGTGAGGCTCTTGGCCTGGTGCTCGATCGTCTGCTTGGGCCCCAGGACCATGCCGGCCGGTGTGGAACCTGGCTCTTCCGCCATGGACCAGCTTGTGCCAGCCACCAGCAGAAGGCCCAGCCCTGCCGATATGCCCCGCATCATCGATGTTCTCATCGCCGGCTCTCGATCATTCCCACAGCGATTACTGAAGCTTGTAACTGATCGGCACCTGCACCACGACTTCCGGCCGGCCCAGCGGTTGTCTGAGGTGCAGCGGGCAGGCCCGCTTGATGATTTCGATGGCGTCCATGTCCAGAATTTCATGGCCGGAGCTTTCCGCCACGTCCACCTTGGTCAGGTGGCCGTCCTCCCGGATCACCGCCCGGACCACCACCCGCCCCTCCAGATGTCGGGCGCGGGCCAGATGGGGATAGCGTTTCAGATTGGCCACACGGTCCCACAAGACTTTCCCCAGCCAACCATAATCGGCTTTCGCCGCATGGCCTGCACCGGAGTGAGCCGGCGCAGGGTGAACGGCGGCCTCTTGAACCGGCGCAGGCGACGACTCGGCAGGCTGCTCCTTGGCGGACTCCTGGACAGCTTGATGCGCAGAAGCCGGCGGCGCCGCTTCGACCGGCGCGCTGGGCGCCACGCCGGCGACCATTGGAGCTGGCGGAGCCGGATGCGACGGAGCAACCGGCGCAGGCATCGTGGCCGGCTCGACAGGCGGTGTATGGGATTCGGCTGACTGCGTGCTGATGTTATGGGTCGGGTGTTGGATCAGCGGTTCCATCGGCTCCACCGGCTTGGCCACCATCGGCATCGGCGGAGGAACCTCCGGCTTGATCTCGGGCTTGAGTTCCGGTTCCGGCTTTCTTTCGACGACCGGCTGGACCGGTTCCTGTCGCTGGATCACCGGAGTCGGTGTGGGTTGCGGCGTCAGCACGGCCTGGACGATCGTCGTCTGCCGTTCGACCGGTTTTGGCGCCGGAGCCTGCTTGGCCGGTTGCGCCGGCTTCGGCTGGGAGTCGGCCGGCTGGACGGCCGGTCGCGGCGGCGGTTCGATCATCGCCACGGTCCACTTGAACGGCTCAGGTTTGGGGGTCAGCTTCAAATCGCCAAGAATGGTCACGGCAAGTCCGATTGCCAGTCCATGAATGAGCAGGGACAGGCCCCAACTCCGTGCATAGTGCTGAGCGTCACCGGGGGGGTGGATGGCAACTTGATTCATCGCTTCGCATCTCCATCTCTAACTGGCTGATTTGACCTCCGTAAGCCGGCACGGGTCTTACGGTTTACGGTCTTCGACCTGGCGATCGACACCCGGATGGGATGCCTGCTTCACTCAGCTGAGGGCGCGGGCCGCTCACTGAGGGAAAACACGCCGTAGTCGCTTATGGATTTAGATGGAGCGAGAAGGAGGAGCGCGGGATGCGGATGTATGCTGGACGCTCACGCCGGGAACGGGCGCGGCAGGGAGACCGAGCGTTTCGACGTGTGGCGCCTGAACCTGCAGGGGCACATTCACGCCGTCCAAGGCGTTACCGGCGGCGCACATCCAAGCGCAAATGCCCTGGCTGTGCATGCCGGCCGAGTGGCGTCCCGCATGCTGAATCTCGTGGGCAAAGGCGCTGCCGGTGGTGCCGCCGAGCAACAGCAGCAGGCCGACGGCCAACGTGCAAGCCAACACCCTTGTGGAGAGCCTTCTGTGTGTCATCTCAGCGATTCACCGATTGCTGGCCCGCAATCATACTCAAGCCGGTGCCTTACGTCAATTGTTTAGCGATCGGGCGTCCATATTTCTTTTCCACCGTCTTATCGCCGTCATTTGCCGGCGCCCGGACTGCCCCCGCCCGGACTCCTCCCCAGTTGATGAATGATGCGCTCGACCCGCTCGTCGGTGCCGCCCAACTCCAGATACCGCCGGTACTGGGCCAGCGCCTTCCCCACGTCCTTGCGGTGCAGTTCGAAGAAGATCCCCAGGTTGTAATGGGCCTCGGCCAACATCGGTTTCAGGGTGATGGCGGCCTCGTATTCCTTCTCCGCCTCCTCCAATTTGCCCTGGGCCGTATAGATCACGCCGAGATTCATATGCGCTTCGGCATAGTCCGGATTCAATCGGAGGACCTCTTTGAATTGCTTGGCCGCCTCTTCCCGCCGCTCCTTGCTCAGATAGACGAAACCGAGGTTGTAATGCGCATCCACCAGGTCCGGCTTGGCGGCGATCGCCATCCGATAGCCATCCATGGCGTCTTTCAGCCGGTTCTCTTTTTCCGCGAGACGCCCGAGCAGGTACCAGCCATCCGCATGGGTCGGGTCGATCTTGGTGAGGCGCTCCAGCAAGACGCGGGCATCCTTTCCCTTGCCCTGACCGTCGTAAATATGCCCCAGGTTATACAGAGCGCCGGGATGATTCGGGTTTAACTGCAGGGCTTTCGTCAAGGCCTCGACTGCCGCCGGGTAGTTCCGCTCCCCATAGAGCTTCACCCCCTGTTCGTAGGCCTGCCTGGCCTGGTCAGGTTTGAGGGTCTCGGCAACCACCGATGAGGAGAAGACCAGGAGTAGGCCCCCCAGAAACGCCGCCGGCACCAGGTCCCGTTCACGCCTCTCAGTTGTCTCCCCCATCATGACCACTCCACCACCCTGTCGACGTCCGCACACAACGTTCACGAACTATAAGCGGAGCCGCCCGTGAAATCAACGGACTCGGCGCCCCAGCGGCGCACAAGTCGCCACCCAAGGACGAGGCCCGGCGCTTTTGCTGGTGAAACCGGATGTGATTCCTGTATACTGATCAACGCTCTAGGAAAAATCGTCTTTAGTCTGAACGGGTTACATCTATGATCGTCAAGCTCCTCAACGCGCTCTTCGGCAGCAAGAACGAGCGCGAAATCAAGCGCCTCCGGCCGTTGGTGGATCAAATCAATGCGCTGGAAGCCGGGCTGAAACCTCTCTCCGACCAGGCCCTGCGCGACAAAAGCGAGGAGTTCAAAAAACGCCTCGCCGACGGGCTGCCCTTGGACGATTTGCTTCCGGAAGCCTTCGCCGTCTGCCGGGAATCCTCCCGCCGCATCCTCAACATGCGGCACTTCGACGTGCAGTTGTTGGGCGGCATGGTGCTGCACCAGGGCAAGATCTCCGAGATGAAGACCGGCGAGGGCAAGACGCTCGTGGCCACGTTGCCGCTCTATCTCAATGCGCTGGCCGGCAAGGGCGCGCACCTGGTCACCGTCAACGATTACCTGGCCAAGCGCGACGCCCAGTGGATGGCGCCGCTCTACTATTCCCTCGGTCTTTCGGTAGGCGTGATCCAACACGACGCCTCCTTCCTGTTCGACCCGACCTACGACGCGGAGGACAAGCGCCTGCAACACCTGCGCCCTTGCACCCGCCCCGAGGCCTATCGGGCCGACATCACCTACGGCACCAACAACGAGTTCGGATTCGACTACCTGCGCGACAACCTGATCGTGAGCGACATCGGCCAGTGCGTGCAGCGCGAGCTGAACTTCGCGATCGTGGACGAGGTGGACAGCATTCTGATCGACGAGGCCCGCACCCCGCTGATTATTTCGGGCCCCACGGACGAAACCACCGACCTCTACTACCGGATCAACGCGATCATTCCTCAGCTCAAGATCGAACGCGATTACACGATCGAGGAAAAGACCAAGACCGCGGCGCTCACCGAAGAGGGCAACGTGCGCGTCGAGAAGCTCCTGGGCGTGGACAACCTCTACGACCTGGCGCACCTGGACCTGGTCCACCACGTCGTCAAGGCGCTGCAAGCCTATGCGATCTACAAACGCGACGTGGACTACGTGGTCAAGGACGGCGAAGTCATCATCGTGGACGAGTTCACCGGCCGCCTGATGCCGGGCCGTCGTTGGAGCGACGGCTTGCACCAGGCCGTGGAGGCGAAAGAAGGGGTCAAGATCGCCAACGAGAATCAGACCCTGGCCTCGGTCACCTTCCAGAACTTTTTCCGCATGTACAAGAAACTGGCCGGCATGACCGGCACCGCCGACACGGAAGCCAGCGAGTTTGCCAAGATCTACAACCTGGACGTGAACGTCATCCCGACCAACCGGCAGATGGTGCGCAAGGACTATGCGGACGTCATCTTCCGAACCGAGAAGGAAAAATTCGACGCGATCGTGGAGGAGATCAAGGACTGTTACGAGCGCGGCCAGCCGGTTCTGGTCGGCACCATCTCGATCGAAAAGTCCGAGCGCCTGGCCGGCTATCTGAAACGGCACGGCATCAAGCACAACGTGCTGAACGCCAAATATCACGAAAAAGAGGCGGAGATCATCGCCCAGGCGGGCCGCAAGCAGGCCGTGACCATCGCCACCAACATGGCCGGCCGCGGCACGGACATCCTGCTGGGTGGCAACCCGGATTTCCTGTTTAAGCGTATCCTCTATCAGGGCGAGGAGCTGACCGAGGAACGGAAAAAGCACATCTTCGACGAAATCAAAGCCGAGTGCGATCAGGACAAGCAGGCCGTGCAGGCCGCGGGCGGCCTGCACATCCTGGGCACGGAGCGCCACGAGAGCCGCCGTATCGACAACCAGCTCCGCGGCCGCGCGGGGCGCCAGGGCGACCCGGGATCCTCCCGTTTCTACCTCTCGCTGGAGGACGACCTGCTGCGCATCTTCGCCTCCGAGCGCATTTCCAACCTCATGCTCAAGCTGGGGATGGAGGAGGGAGTGCCCATCGAGCACGGGATGGTCACCAAGGCCATCGAGAACGCGCAAAAGAAAGTCGAGGCGCACAACTTCGAGATCCGCAAACAGCTCCTCGAATACGACGACGTGATGAACAAGCAGCGCGAGGTCATCTACCAGCACCGCCGCGCCATCCTCACCGGCGAAAACCTCTCCGAAGAAGTCACGCAGATGATGGCGGAGGTGATCGGCGGGCTGGTGGACGTCTACTGCCCGGCGGAACAGTACCCGGAGGAGTGGGACTTCGCCGGCCTCGCCGAGGCCTTGCAGGCCCAGTTCGGTCTGGACTTGTTCCATCACCAGCCGGACGCGGCCGGAAACGGCGACACCCTGGACCTCAAGACCCTGGGCCGCGAAGCCCTGCTCGACGAACTGCGCGAGCGGGCGGAGCGGGCCTACAAGGGCAAGGAACAGGCGCTCGGCTCGGACCTGCTCCGGTACCTGGAAAAGATGCTCCTGCTGCAGGTGATCGACCACCATTGGAAAGACCACCTGCTGGGCATGGATCAGCTCCGGGACGGCATCGGCCTGCGCGGCTACGGGCAGAAGGACCCGCTGCTGGAGTACAAGCGCGAAGGCTTCGACATGTTTTCGGGGATGATGCAGCGCATTCAGTCCGACGCGCTGGAGCGGCTGTTCCGCGTCCAGGCGGTCAAGGGCGAGATGCCCGAGCCCCAGGCGGCGCCCCCGCCCCCCCCGACGCCCCGCCTGACCCTCAACCGGGGCGAGGAGCCTGTGGCGCCCCAGACCGCCCACCGCGCCGCCGACAAAGTCGGCCGCAACGACCCCTGCCCCTGCGGCTCCGGGAAAAAATACAAGAAGTGCCACGGGCAGTAAGGGGGGGGTGTGTCGTGGCTCGGCCTCCCTGCCGTGCTCGCAGAGCGCGCACCAACAGACGGGTCTCGCTTGATGCGCGCAGTCGAAGGCAGACCGACCCGCCGCTCAAAGGAAAAGAGAGGGAGCGGGCGGACGGATGAGACCTAGCCGCCGTTGGAGCGAGCCCCACGCCTCAGCCCAAGGATGAGAGGGGGAATGGTACCCAGCCCCATGTCATGGGTTTTCATATTGTCAGTCCTGGCGGCGCTGCTCCTGAGTCCGTCTGCTGCGTTCACGCAGGCTCAAGCCCCCGTCCCGCTCTTCAACAACCTCGGCACCCTGCATCATCCGATCTCGACCCCCTCCGACCTGGCGCAGAAGTACTTCGACCAAGGGCTCCGGCTGGTGTACGGCTTCAACCACGAAGAGGCGATCAACTCCTTTCAGGAAGCGGCGCGCCAGGATCCCCTCGCAGCGATGCCCTATTGGGGCATCGCGCTTGCGCTCGGACCCAATATCAACGCCGAGATGGACAAACAGCAGGAGCGCCGGGCGGTGGAGGCTGTCCGCAAGGCCAAGGCCAGACTGGCCCAGGCCTCCCCGCAGGAACGGGCGTACATCGACGCCCTCGCCACACGCTACTCCCTCGATAAGAAGACCAACCGGAAAAAGCTGGACCAGGCCTATGCCGACGCCATGCGCCAGGTCCATCGGCAGTTCCCGGACGATGCGGACGCCGCCGTGCTGTTCGTCGAAGCACTTATGGACACAAGCCCCTGGGACTACTGGACCGCGGACAGCACACCCAAGCCTGGACTGGCGGAGATCGTCCCGACGCTGGAGCAGGTGATCGCCAAACATCCGGACCATCCTGGCGCCTGCCACTACTATATTCATGCAGTCGAGGCCTCCGCCCAGCCGGAGCGCGCCCTCCCCTGCGCGCAGCGACTGCCGAGCCTGATGCCCGGCGCCGGACACCTGGTCCACATGCCCGCCCACATCTTTATGCGGCTCGGCCTGTACCGCGAAGCCGTCGAACGCAACGCCCAGGCATCGGACGTGGACCAGGCCTATCTGGACCGTCGCCGGCTGACGGGCGACTATCCCCATGGGTACTATTTGCACAAGGAGCTAGTCTAGTTTTGGACGAGCCCTTTTCAAGATTCGCTCGATCAGACGCGGCAAATCCTCGCGTCGATGGTTGAACCGAAATTCCATCTCCTTCAGGTAGAGGACAAAATGACTCCGTCGGATGCCGTAGTACCGCCGCAGTTTGGTCTT
>Ga0194120_10001094_pt1 | contig 50229 bp, 109 predicted proteins | sample TA2MahCa65mmetaG_FD_148642 | JGI IMG/M metagenome (GOLD analysis project Ga0194120, IMG submission 148642) | Freshwater microbial communities from Lake Tanganyika, Tanzania - TA2015019 Mahale Deep Cast 65m | ecosystem: Environmental > Aquatic > Freshwater > Lake | place: Tanzania: Lake... | reverse complement strand
CTAAAGAAGTAGCTGAGTCTTTAATAGAGAAGTATAAAGATAAAAAAATAAAACTAATAAATAAAGAAAACGGTGGATTATCTGACGCTAGAAATGCTGGAATAAGAGAAGCTTCTGGTGAGTATATATTTCCGCTAGATTCTGATGATAAAATTTCACCAAATGCTCTTTTTGACGCTTATAATATAATAGAAAAAGATAATATAGATATAGTTTTTTTAGATGGCATTGAATTTGGGGAAAGTGAAAATAAACTTATTTGTGCAGGAACATTTGATGTCAATTATCTTAAGTACCAAAATGCCATGAATTATTGTGCTTTATACAAAAAAAACGTTTGGGAAAAGGTTTCTGGATACAATAAAAATATGAAATATGGCTACGAAGACTGGAATTTTTGGCTATCTTGTGCAGCTAATAAATTTAATGTATATTTTATGAGAGGAGATTACTTTAAATATAGAAAAACAAAAAATAGTATGTATTCTAACTCCATTAAACACCATGACTACTTAGTAGCACGTATAATTCTTAACCATGAAGATCTCTATTCTAGAGAAGAGATTGAACTAGCTAAAAGGAAAATAAATGAAACTAAATGATATAGACTTAAAAAACTGGAAAGACTATTCTTTTATCCACTTGGATAGCTGGTGGGAAATTGGACGTAGGGATAGTTCTGGTGTCCATACCGCAGGCTATCATGGTAATTTTGTACCACAGATACCTTTTCAAATGATGTGGCGTTATACAAAGAAAGAAGAGTGGGTTTTAGACCCCTTTGCTGGTATGGGAACTACTTTAATTGAAGCTCAGAGGCTCGGTAGAAATAGTGTTGGTATAGAATTACAACAAGACATAACAGATAAAGTAAATAGTTTGTTACAAACAGAAAAGTCTGATGTTTATAGTAAAGTTTTTAATGGGGATAGTAGAAATATAAATTATAGGGAAATAGTAGATTCGGTTCAGTTAGCTATACTTCATCCACCATATCATGATATTATAAAATTTAGTGATGATCCAAGAGATTTATCTAATGCTTCTTCTATGCCAGAGTTTTTAGATTGGTTTGGTGATGTTGTTAACAATGTTAGTACGGTACTAGATAAAGGTAGATATTTAGTATTAGTAATTGGCGATAAATATGAAAATGGTGAGTGGGTATTAATGGGGTTCGAGACAGCCAATAGGATTAGTAGTCTTGGATATACTCTAAAAGGTATGTATGTTAAGAACTTTGAAGAAACTTTAGGAAAGAGAAATCAGAAAGCTTTGTGGGACTACAGAACCCTGGCTAATGGGTTAACTCTGTTTAAACATGAGTACATATTTGTGTTCAAGAGAAATTAAAATTTAGTTATACGCGCCTTCCTGATATAATTGATAGTGGGAACACTGTACTCATAAGTAAGGAGGCCCTACCTGTGTTCGTACTTTATATTGTTTTTATAGCTTTAGTCATCTCTCTTTGTGCTATTATGTGTTTTTTTGCATTGGGTGCATTTTTTAATAATGTTGCAAATCTTTTTCATATGGTTTCTATTATTAGAGATCGTAAGAAAAAGCACTATAATTCTTTATACGAGTCTTTGTATGATTGAGAGGAGTAATTTGGTATTTGGATTTAATATTTGATTTAGATGATACTTTAATAGAAACAATACATAATTATCACAATATTTTAAATGAGTTTTTTACTCTTTTACAAAATTACGGTTTTGATTACTCTGAATCAAGTAATACATTTTGTTCATTAGAAAGATTACGTATAAAATCTAGTGGATTTTCTAAAGATGTATTTCCACTAGCTTTGGTAGACACTTATGATACTTTGTCTACTAAGTATGGTAAAGATATTAATTACTCTTTTAGAAAACATATAGAAAATCTTGGGCGGTCTGTATATGATTTAGATTATCCAGAAATACCTGGAGTTTCTGATATTTTATCTTATCTTAAAAATAATGGACATAGACTGCTTTTATTTACTAAAGGTGATATTGATATTCAGTTTAATAAGATAAGAAAAGCTAGTTTAGAAAGTTTTTTTGATATAATAGAAGTTTTTAAAGATAAAACACTTGAAGATTTTTCTGTATTTATTAAAAAACATGATCTAAATCCAGAAGATTGTATTATAATAGGAGATAGCGTAAGGTCCGACGTTAATCCTGGCCTGTTATGTGGAATGCAAGTTATACATGTCGGAAGAGATTTAGTTTGGGATTTTGAAGTAGAAGAAATTATAAATTCATGCAATTACAATTACACACACTCCATTAAAGAAGTTCCTGATATTGTAGAAAAGATTGTAAATAAAAAATTATGAAAACATTAATATTTGACTATTATATAGTAATAGATTTAGAAGCTACCTGCTCAAATAACAGTCATGAGCTTCCAAGAGATAAAAGAGAAATTATAGAGATTGGTGCTGTGTTAGTAAGGTCAAAAGATTTTAAAATTGAAAAGGAGTATAGTTCTTTTGTTAAGCCTGTATTATCAAATAAGTTAACAAGTTTTTGTACTGAGCTTACCTCTATTACTCAAGATCAGGTAGATAGTGCTAGATATTTTCCAGAAGTGTTGAAGGATTTCTGCTCGGAGATAGGTTTAAATAATAGTAAGATGCTGTTCTGTTCTTGGGGTGATTATGATAAAAAACAGTTTATACATGACTGTGCTTATCATAATGTGTTATATCCTTTTGGTGATAAGCATTTAAATTTAAAAAAACAATTTTCTATAAATTCTGGGGTAGTAAAAGAATTTGGTTTAAGAAAAGCTTTGAACAAAAAAAGAATGAATTTTATAGGGACTCAGCATAGAGGATTGGACGATGCTAAGAATATAGTTAGACTTCTTCCTTTTTCTTTATCTGATGGTTTGGTCTATGATAGAACTAGTTGATTATATAAGAAATAACGGTTTATACTCTTTAGAAAAAGATTTTTTTATATCTGTAAAACAGAGTAAAACATACAATAATCTATATTTACTTAAATATAGCCAAATAGATTCTCCCATGAAAGAGATCATAGTACAACAAGCCCGTGGTATTATTTTAGACGCCGATAATGGCTGGAAGTTAGTCAATTACACGTTTTCTAAGTTTTTTAATTACGGAGAGATATATGCTGATTCTATTGATTCAAAGACAGCTAAAATATATGACAAATTAGATGGATCATTGCTTCAGCTTTACTATTATAAAGGGTGGAGGGTAGCATCTTCGGGCAATCCAGATGCAGATGGTCCGGTGGGGTATTTTAATGATTTAACATTTGCAGATCTGTTTTGGAAAATATGGGAAAAAGAAAAATATAAGCTTCCAGATAACCCCAATGAATGTTTTGCATTTGAGCTTACTTCCCCCTTTAATGCTGTAGTGGTCCAGTATCCAGAAAGCAATTTAACTCTTATAGGAGCGCGTGATCTCACTACTTTACAAGAAATTGATCCTTTATCAGTGGCTGAAAAATACGGTTGGAGATCAGTAAAAAGCTATCCATTTACGTCGCTAGAGGATACCCTAAAAGCAGCGAAAAAGTTAGATTTCACTAAGAATGAGGGGTTTGTAATCTGTGACGGTAATTTTAATAGAGTAAAAATAAAAAATTCAGATTATGTAAAAGCTCATTTACTTAAAAGTAGTATGAGTAGAAAAAACTTATTAGATTTGATTCGTAGTAATGAAACATCAGAGTTTTTTACATATATGGTTACTATGCCATCTTGGGAAAAAGATTTTGTTTACATGAAAGATGCTTACGATAAATTAGTAGTAGAGACAGAAGACTTATATAACCAGTGGATGGATATCCCAATACAAAAAGATTTTGCTCTTTTAGCAACAAAAACTAAAATTTCTGCGGCTCTTTTTGCTTTACGGAATAAAAAAGCTAAAAGTGCTAAAGATTTTTATTCTAATATGCAAATCGATAAGCTAATGGATTTACTGTCTATAGAAGATCTTAATATAGAATAAAATTTTTATTTTATGATATTCTATAATTATAGTGGTAAAAATGTTAATCGAAACAGAGTGGTGTGCTGCTATACTTATAGGAGTAAGTATAGCAGCTTTTGTTCTTATTTTTTTAATATAGAGGATATTTAAAATTATTTATGATATGTAAAAAATGTCAAGAAGACGGTAAAGAAAGTTTTGTTTTATTAGGTACGTCAGTAAGTACCGCAGCATACTTCCAGTCTTTTTACGACAATAATGGCGCTTTTCATGGCCACGACGGTAATGTTTTAAAAACAGAATATACTTGTACTAATGGGCATACTTGGTCGGAAGTACATCGAAATTCTTGTTGGTGTGGCTGGCCGGATGCTGGGATTACTCCCCCAAATTTAGGGGAAGTTAAAGTAGGTAATGTTAGATTAGGATCTCCTGTAGGGGTAGAGCTTTTAGAGATAAATCAAACTCAACCGATAAATAATATTTCCAGTTTTACAGTTACTAATGAAATAACTTAGTGAACTTTTGTAAAGATAGGTTCATTGGTTTGTTGCTATAATTAGGCGTGTGTAGGAGGGTACTTTGCTCGCTTTTTCTGAAGTTTCACCTGTTCCAGATTTTTTCCCAGGCGGATTATATGGGGCCGGTTTTTTACACGGCATTTTATTAACTATTACCGTGATGGTAGCTGTTGCTATTGTTTTGTCTAATAAGTTTAGACCATTTTAAATTGTTATGAATTTTAATGCTGTAGTGTCTGCGATAGGATCAGAAAAAGATTTTATTTATGGTAAGTATTTTGAAGACCCATTAAATTATATGGATTCAAAATGCTGTGCAATTGGGGCGCTAATTAAAAATCTACCGGAGAATTTAAGACAAGAGGCCATTAGTATTATTAATGGTGATAGAAATGATGTTTTTAGGCCGATTAATGAAGATAAGATTAGATCTTCATCCCTACTAAGATTGGTAGGTATATTAATCTCACATTATAAATGTAGTGAAGAATTTTTAACTTTTGTACAAATTGTAAATGATACTTATATAGACGATATTAAAGAAAAGGTTTTATCTTATATTGAGGTAGAGAGAAGTTTTCGTTCCTCTGCTTTTAGGTGATATCACTTATAATAAGCTTTTCTCTAATTTCAATAAAGGATGGAAAGTTGTCAATATATATGATGTGATCATTACATCCAGTTGATGTTATTATTACAAAGGCCCAATCTTTTATGTTTGGGGCCTTTTTTTCGTATATAATTATTTTAAATGCTCCATTTTCTATTACAATATTTTTATAGTAATTTTTAGATTCTAATTCTTCAATTGTTTTCTTAGCATCTGCTAATTTTTTATTGTCTAGTCCTATACCCCAACCTGTTTTCGTAGAGTAAGTAAATATGTTTGGTTGTAAATCCATATAAAATTCTTTCCTTATTTGAGTGTCTATTATATATTTATAAAAACGAAAAAATACAATATAGTGTCTAGTCTGTTACTATAATATAATGTAACAGTATAGATCATTGAGGTATGCATGAATATTAATAGTTTTGATCTTTATAAGTCAGCAGAGTGGAAAGCCTTAGATAAAATCAATAGATCCCAAATTATCTTGGTAGCAGAGGGAGTAAAACAAATAGGGTCCATTTTGTGGAGAGGAGGTAGCAACTATTCTTATTATTATAATATAATGGTTGAGGCTAATTTAGAAGTTTGCCTTACTAAACTAGGGATAACGTGGTGGCTGAATCCTATTCCATGTTTAGAGGGGCAGAATAGTATATTTTTTGATATATCCACTAATGATACCAGAAAAAAATTCTTCAAACAGTTACTTTATTATTATGAAGAGTCTATGATAGATCATGAGACTTTTCTTGAAGTTTATTTATCTTATTTGGATACACCAAATTGTTGTATAAAAGAAACTCTTAGTGATAAGAACAAGTCTGTGGGATCTGTGCCTAATTTTTTTCAAGAGATAAAGGATCTTAGTAGCAAAGGGTTACCGTATCCAGATGTATTTAATTATCTTCCACCTAATTACACTCCTTGTAGCATAAGTTGCAGTGAGTCTATAGAAAAACTTTCTAAATGGAAAGATATTGTAAATAGTGTAGATAAAGATGCCGGGGATGCTTTAAGTAATTTTAATAAAAACTTTTCTTTTTCTAGTTTTAAAGGAATATTGGGCGGAACGAGCAGTTTAGATAGTCTTTAGAATTTAATCATTCTTGATGAAGAAATGTTAAGAGAAAACTTGAGAATTTCCTTTTGAATCTCAGGTACCCGGATCCTATAAATAAATAGAGGGGTCCGGGAAAGGGCTCGTGAGTTTTAGTAAATAGATAGGAAAGCGACAAAAGAACATGGGAAAGACTGCTGAGAAAGATCGTTGGGCCGCTTGGTTCGATAACGCTAAGAAGTTTCTTAATGAGGGTGTTGTTCCCCCTTCGTGGAGGGGCAGGATTCCTGAGGGTCGGAAAGATGATCATGAAAACTTAAAGAAGGAGATCGAGGAGTTGAAAACTAAAAAGTATCTTACTGATGAGAACCTTCCCGAAGATCTCGATGCCGCTATCGCTGAGATCGAGGAAAAGCTGAGCGTTATCAGGACTAATAAGCGCCAGCTTCTTAATAGAAGTTTGAATGAAGTTTTTAATAACAGCGGTGATCTTGATAATTCTGAAAATTTGTTTGACGATAACAGTGATGATGACGATAGTTTTAACGATTCTGATGATTACAATGACTATGAGGAAGAATATGAGGACGTTGCTTAGTTTTTGATTTTTATGGGTGGGTAGTAATTAACTACCCACCCTCGTTTTTGTGTCACGTACCTTTAACTTTAAGGTGTGGCTTGGTATAATAGAGGCAGGGAGGTATCATGACTTTTTATGAGTGGGCGATGAAGTACCGGTGGGCTATTTTTACTGTTGAAGCCGGTTGTGCCATGATTGTTGCCTATTTTTTGAGCGGATATTGGGCATATATACCAATAATTGTAGTCCTATTTGACTTTATTTGGCTTATTATGTGTGGAAAACGGCGCAATAGCTTAACAAAACTTAATTAATCTAATCAGTTATTGTTTCTGGAACCGCTCCAAGGTAGTATAAGTATCTGGAGCGGTTTCTATATAGGTAGGTGATTGTGGATAAGTACACTACGACTCAGATAAAAGATAATGTATATTTTATGGTTAAAGTAATTAAGAAAGAGGTATCTAAATTTAGACAAGATTTAGAGGAGGCCATGATTCATGGTACTTTAAAACCAAAAGAGGTAGATCATGTGTTAACTTTATTAAAGGATATAAACTGTAATCTACAGGAAGCTACTAATAAATATGATAGAATTTCTAAGTACTTGAAGAAAAAATATTAAGTTTACTACAATATGTTATGGTAACATTTGAGACAAAGTGTTGGGAACGCGATTGGGAGTTTTTACTTAAAACAGATCATTTGAAAAAAATGATCGATATTTGCGATTATAGTTTTAAAGAAAAAGTTTTATATATAAATAACGTTAATGACTTATCTGATGTTTGTAAATATGCAGATAAGTTTGTTTCTGTTGGGGTTATAGATAGGTATGTTGTAGTACAAGATTATATATTTACTGTATTGGATTTTTTTAATTTAAATAAGGACTCTTTTGGTCAGGGGTTTTATTATTCAATACAAGAATTAACGGGCATTTTTTTATGTAGTACACCATATTTATTACATTTTTCGAGTGACTCTATTTTAGAAAATAAATTTAATTGGGTAGATAAAGCAATAGATATTATGGGTACGTCTAGTAATATTGTTGTAGCTAATCCACTGTGGTATGGTAGAGTAGATGAAGCTAAACAGGTTTCTCCATGGGCTACATCAGATTTTTGGTTTAGTTTTGGATTTTCAGATCAATGTTATTTAATTAAAACACATGATTTTAAGAAACCTATATATAATGAAAAAAATGTTATTACTGACTACATATGGAATAACTCAGCATCTCATGGTGGGGAACTTTTTGAGAAACGTGTAGATGCTTGGATGCGTAATTTCGGTAGATATAGAATCACATATAAACATGGTAGTTATAGCAGTAAAAATTGGTATTAAGTAAAGTTTTGTAAAGTGTGTGAAGTCGGCCTTTAGCTTTTAGTCTGTTAGTAGTATAATAGAATATACGGGCTTGTACCGGCTTCGCTGGTGTAGGTGTCGTTAGTTGTTTCATGCCGGGAGTGAATCCGATCCCGCTAAATCAGGTTCAAAACAAAAAAAGCCAAGACTAACGTCTTTGCTGTGGCCCCTGTTAGAGTTAACAGCAACCGCATCGCGGTTGCTGCCTAAGTCTAAGGCAGGTTAAACCACCCCCGCGATAACTGACCCGACTCGCGGGCCTCTAGGGTCTAGGCACCAAGGAAAGACTTGGAGGAGCAAGCAATTACCTCCTGAAGCGTAATAGCGGACACTGAGGAAAGACTTGGAAAGTGGATCAAGCACTTAATCTTGGTGAAAGCATGTAGGAAAAGACGCTAAGGGTTCTATGCTATACGAGGGTTCGACTCCCTCCAAGTCCACTAACTCTTTACTTATATATTATATAAGTAAAGAGTTTTTTCATATAGGGGTTTTTTACATGAAAATGATACAAATTAATGGCAATAGTATAAACATTCCTATAAATGATCAGTTTTCTAAGCATTTTGCTGATGATCATATTAACCACTCAGTAAAATGCTTAGATCAAATTAATTCAAATAACAATTTATATAAAGATTTTTTTTGCTTAATAAGCAAGATCTAATATTTATTGATATTGGGGCAAATATAGGATTAGTGTCTTTGTATGTTTTACCAATATGTAAAAAGATTATTGCATATGAACCATCACCTAACCATTATAGTAAACTTCAATTTTTATCTCAAAACACATTAATAGAAACCAGACAAACTGCATTATCTAATATTGTAGGTATGACACCTTTATTAAAGTAGCTGATATTATTTCATCTTTAAATGATAAAATTCGTTTTCATGTATTTGGATCATTTAATGATACAGATATTGTTATTAGTGATTATTTAAATAATAAAATAAAATTTTATGGTCTTAAAGAAAACACTTTTTTTCTGACTTTTATCCTAAAATGGATGTTATTTTAGCTTTAAATGTTCCGTTTGTTCTTCAGCCAGGATCTTTTGACGGTTTTCCAACAAATTGTTGTCTTGAAGCTGGCTCATATGGTGTTGTTTTAATATGTACTGACCCATTAAATTTAAATAAAGTTTTTACTTCAGGTAAAGATATTTATATTGTAGAACCAGTTGTTAAAAATGTAACAGATATTGTACTTAATTTAACACAAAATTTATCTTTATTGTATGATATTGGGACATCTGGTCAGGCTATTATTAAAAAATATTTTGGACTACAAAATCAAATAGTCCCTAGAATAAAATTATTGCAAGATCTACTGCAAATAAAAAGACTATAATATAAATATGCAGATAAGATTTATTAATCCAAAATTACCAAAAATACATACATATTTGTTAGATTTTATAAAACTTTATAAAAGTTCTGTATTTTCAAATTATGGTGAGTTTTTACGTTTATTTGAAGTTAATTTACAAAATTATGTAAAATCTAATAATAAGCCTGTAGTTTTGTCTAATGCTACGATAGGGCTAATTGTAGCGTTTAAGTCTCTGCAATTACCATTAGGATCTAAAGTTATTGTTCCATCTTTTACATTTCCGGCTACTGTTCTTGCCGTAATTTGGGCAGGACTTAATCCTGTGTTTTGTGATATAGATAAAGATACTTTTAATTTAGACCCAGAAAAAGTAGAAGATTTGTTGAAAAAAGATAGTGATATTTCTGCAATATGTTCTATGCATTGTTTTGGAAATCCTTGTGATGTTCTTTCGTTTGAAAAATTATCTTTTAAATATAATAAAAAATTAATTTATGATTCAGCAGCCGCTATAGGATCTTCTGTAAATGGTGTTAAAATTGGCAATTTTGGGGATGCTGAGGTATTTAGTTTTCATGCTACAAAAATTTTACCAATGGGGGAGGGTGGTGCTGTTGTTTTTAAAAGTAAGGAACATGAAGACTTCGCTAGAAAAATGATAGATTTTGGTTTTAATGGCGATAGGGAAGTAGAACAATTAGGATTAAATGGAAAAGTGTCGGAGTTTTCTGCTATAATAGGTTTACATTCTTTAAAAAAATTAGATAAAGTGCTTAAAAAACGTAATGAAATATATAAATTATATAAAGAGATATTAAATAATTTTGTAGAATCTGGATTAGTTAAATTTCAAAAAATAGATGATAATAATATTTCTAGTCATCAATTATTACCTATTGTTTGTTCTAATAAAGAAGTAAGATCAAAAATACAAGCATTATTAAACAGTGGGGGGGTTAATACTAAAAGATACTTTTATCCTCCTGGTCATAAACATAGTTTTTTTTCTAATCTTGAAGTGGGAGATAATTTAAGTAATACTGATTGGCTCTCTGACAGGGTTTTGTGTATCCCTATGTGGGATGATCTTAATAAAAAACATTTGAATTATTTTTCTTCGATACTGAGGAAGCTGGTATGAAAAATAAAACTGTTATAATATTTGGCTTCGGTAGTTTTGCTAGAGAGAATGTTTAAATGAAAATTAATATATTATTTGTCGGCGGTGCTAAGAGGGTATCTCTTATAGAGAAATTCTACGAGGCGGCAGAAAGAGAGGGAGATGATCTAAACATATTTATCTCTGACATGAGTCCTTACATTCCGGCAGGTAAGCTTGGCCAAGTCATTCTGTTACCAAGAATTGACTCAAATGACTTCAATGATTGTTTGCTAGATGCGATTGAGAATCATGGTATCGACATCATTATTCCTAACCTAGATATTGCCACCGTTAAATTGGCGGAAGTTGCAGAAGAAGTCAAAGATTTGGGTGCTTGGCCATTAGTGTCTAGCGTTGAACTTTGTAGGGATATGTTTGATAAGATCAGTGCGGATACTTGGTTTGAGTCACATAACATCCCGACTCCACCAAGAGAGCATCCACCCTTCATTCTCAAACCGAGATTTGGTTGTGGGTCTAAAGGGATAAAGGTATTTGATACAGTTGATGAGGCAAAACAATGGCTTACAAAGAGTCCAGATTATCTCTTACAGACGTTTCTGCAAGGGCAAGAATACACCATAGATGCATATGTAGATCGTAGCGGGCACCTATTAGATTGTTTATCAAGGCTGCGTGTAAGAGTATCTGATGGTGAGGTTGAGGTATCGAAAACCAGCCGTCAAGATGATATTCTAGACATATCTAGAACAGTTCTAGAAAACTTGGGATGGTTGGGTCCGATTACCCTCCAGTTTATCAAGAATGAGCAAGGTAGTTTCATCCTTGAAGTAAACCCCCGTTTGGGTGGGGGCGTAACCCATTCTATCCATTGTGGGCTAGATATGCCTCGGTGGATCATAAGAGAGTACAAGGGTCTAGAAATAGAACCTATTGATCAATGGCTTAATAATAGTCTGATGGTAAGATGCAGGAGAGATTTTTTCTATGATCATACTGGTTGACATGGATGGGGTAATTTGTACTGAAGAAAAGACATTCGAGCGGCCACTGGCAAAGCCCTTACCTGGGGCACGGGATTCGCTAAATGCTCTCAGGAATGCAGGACATAAGATAGTAGTTTACACAGCCAGAACTTGGTCCGAGTTAGAGGTTACGAAGAAATGGTTGGAAGATAATGAGATTCCGTATGACGGAATCCATATGGGTAAGCCAGTAGCAGATCGGTTCATTGATGATCGAGCTATCGGATTCACGAATTGGGAAAGTATTTTAAATGAAATGAGTCTTGATATAGGAGACTCTGCTACAGTTAAAAAAGAATTAAAATAATTAAACAAATTAGTGTTTTACAATGTACATACCTATATACTATGATAAATCATGAAAGGTAGGTATAAGACATTGCGTTTAGGTGCTATAGTAGAGTCAGTAAAATCTGAAGATTTTTTAATAGCTGGTTCTTATTTTTCTGATTTAAATGATCCGGTTGATTCTAATGTATGTGCATTAGGATCTATGATTAAAAATTTACCATGGACAGATTTTAATAATGCGATTAGTATTTTGTCTAAAAAAGATACAGAATGCGATTTTCTTACTTTAAATTCTGAGCCTATACAGTCTAGTAGCCTTAATTTGATAGCTGATATGCTATGTAATTATTATAACTGTAGTTTAAAATTTTTGATTGAAATGCAGATTATGAACGATTCTATTTCTACTGACGAAAGAAAAGAAGCTATTCTGGATTTAGTCTATAGTAGGAAATTTGTAGAGGACTTAAAAAAGAGAGTAAAAGAAAGAGAAGGGGCAGAATTTTGAAAAAAGACCAAAAAGATCTTCTTTTTTCTTTGAGTAAGGAAAAAGGTGATTTTGTCGTAGAGACTTTTCGTTGTGGCGGTCACGGGGGCCAGAACGTGAATAAGGTCGAGACTGGAGTAAGAATTAAACACCCTGTTAGTGGTGCAGTAGTAGAGTGTAGGGAGGAGAGAAATCAATTACAAAACAGAAAAAAGGCTTTTGAAAAATTAGTTAAAACACCAGAATTCCAAAAATGGCATAAAATAGAGGTATCTAGAAGATTAGGAAATTTATTAGATACAGAAAAAGAAGTAAATGATATGATGAGATCTCATAATTTAAGAGTAGAGATAAAAAAAGATGGTAAATGGATTGAGGTGGATAAAAAATATGAATTTGAGGAGTAGTTAAATTTTTTATGATAAAAAAGATTTTTAATACCATAAAAGATTTTATCGATATATATAAGCAAGCTTCTGAAGTAAGAAAAAAGGCTCGCTTAATAACTGGAGAGCTAGGTAACAGTAATTATTATATTGATAATAAAATAACAATTCACTTAATTCATTCAATTCATGGTAATAGCTATTCCGTTATTATACGTCTTAAAAAAGAGGACATTAGAAATGATGTTTTTGATGTATCTGGTGGGGATATTTTTTCTATAAAGACCTTTAGAAAAGGTCTTTGGTTGGATTATTTAGATCAATTATATTCTAAAGCAATGCAGGAAATAGATCGTAGAAATTCTTATATAAAGAAAGAAACAGATCAGCGATTTGAAGATATAGATGATCGTTCAGTTTTTCAGGAAGGACTTAGTTTATGATTTATATCTTAAAAGAAGTTACTTTAAATCAATATGGTAAAGAGTACGAAATTCTGTTGGGATATTTTTTAAATAAAGATACAGCAGAGAGTTATAAAAAAACTAAAGAGGACTCTTGTCAGTTTTCCGTAAGACAATATCCTTATTGGGTTATTGAGGAATTAGAATTGCTAGAAAAAAGTGACTTAAATGTTGTAGATACTTTAACCGATCTTGTTGGTATGGCTCAGACTGCATTAAACTCACTTATGGTAGGAGCAATTCCATCTCACGGTATATTAGATAATATGGCAGATATCCTTGAAGTGGCAGATGGAGTTTTTGAGAATAGATCTGATGCAATGGAGTGGTTATTAAAACCTCTAGATAAATTAAATGGAGAATCCCCTTATAATTTACTTAAAACAGAGAGCGGAAAACAAAAAGTTTTAGATCTACTTAGGAGTTCTTAAATTGTTTCCAGTATTTTGTAAATGTGGGCATTTAGAGTTAGATCACATGAATGATTGTGGAGTAGATGTTTATTGTAACTATCAAGGATGTATTTGTAGTAAATTTAAAGAAGCTGGATATATTAAAAAAAGAAACGCAGATTAGTTTTGTTGCTTAATGTTTCTAAATGAAGACATTTTTAGTTTGACCGTTCCTTCTTGTGGAGGTTTATTAGAGTGCGGGAGTGTTACTAATGAATAAAGAGACTACGGTTATTGTTGGTTGTCATAAGTGCGGGGAAAAAAGGCTGGAGTGGCACATTATGTGTCTATCATGTTGGGCAGAGTCTAATGGTTTAGATGAAGAGGCGGCAAGTAAAATTAAGGCTGTTCATGATGAGGATTGGAAAACAATAAAGGAATCTTATAAAAGATATAAATAGTTTTTGTTTTAGGATGTTTATATAGTAGTTACTATAATAATATATATTCCACCTTAGCTCAATTTTGGTAGAGCGAATGACTGTTAATCATTAGGTTACTGGATCGTGCCCAGTAGGTGGAGCTTAATATTTCATTAGATTATTTCTAATGAAATATTTTTTATTTAGAAATGTTTTTATATGAAAAATAAAAGACTAAAAGAATTACTAAAAGAAGATAAAAGAGCAAAAGAGGTATATAGATTTATAAAATCAGATAATGAGCTATATTTTGCTTATAAGATAGCAGAAAAAGCTCATGATGGTCAGTTAAGGTGGAACGGTGAAGGAAATATACCATATATTTTTCATATCATAGATGTAGTGAGACATTTACTAGATTCTGGAATAAATGATAAAGAATCTTTAATTACCGCTATATTACATGATACAGTAGAAGACGGAGGTACAACGGTTAATGTAATAAATAATATATTCGGTAAGAGTGTTGCTAAATCTGTACATTATTTAACCTATGATGATAAAAATAGTAATATTCCAAAAGATGATTATTTTAATAAACTAAAGGATAAAGATAGTAATGTAATTAATGTAAAAATAGCAGATAGACTGTCTAAATTAGCATATCTTTATTCTTTAACTGGTGATGATAAATATAAAAAACATTATGAAAAAATAAAGAAAGATACAGAAAAATATTTTAAAGATTTGATTAATAAATCAAATAAAAACTTATCTGATAAATTAAACCAATATTTAAATAACTCTCACCCAGAAGGTTAGCTATTTCCCCGTCGCTAACACTATAATACAATTGGATAGCCGTGTGCTGAAATGTGGCAGAGATGTATAAAGATTTTGAGCAAGAATTTAAATTATCTACTGAAAAATTAGACTTTTATTTAGTTAAAAAACTGAGAAAATTAATAGATGATCGTATACTAAAATTGTTTTTGAAAGATTCTTTTGAAATAAAAAAGCCATTATCTATTAAATTAGGTTTGGGTACTGATCATAGGCTTGTTTTTAATACATCAAATTTAGACCTTTCTAGTAGAGAAGATAGTTTAATATATAAGTTAAAGACTTTTATTAAAGATCATGTTACTGGTATAAATTATTCTTATCAGAGCCTAGATGAAATAATATCCTCTGGGTACGTTAAAGATAAGTATGGCAGAGGAATTAGTGTATCTAAATATATTAATATTTCAAGTTATGAATCGGTAAGAAATTCTTATGCAAATTCATTAGGGTTCGGTAGTTTTAATGATTTTATCTCTGTTTGTATGGATCAATCTTGGTGTTTAGGTTTTTCTGTACATATAACAGCTAATCCAGTAGATTTTCTGTTCTGTTCTATTCCCTCTAGTTTTGAAAGCTGCTTTTCGTTAAACGGGGATAGGAGAGGATCTATTCTTTCTTATATGCAAAATCCCCATGCATTTATGATTTTTCTCACAAGAAACAGTGAATTTAATCCTTTTCCGTTTATTAAAGACGGAAGATGTTGGGGATTCTTTCCGAGTGATAATCATTTGATCTTTGGAAAGTCATATGGAAAGATAAATTATTTTACTAATTCAATTTATAGATATCTGAATGATAAATTGAATTTGGGTTTAGATTTTGTATATAATGATGTTGTTTATGATGAAGATTCTCTTTATTATGTTGAACATGACAGAGAACAGTTTAGATTCCCTGCCTGGTTCGATAAGGAAATTAGTTTATTAGCTACAAAAAATAAATCTGGAAGGTATTATTTACCAAAATTAGAATTCTCTCATCCAAGATGTTTATATTGTGACGATAGTTTAATAACAAGCCATCCCCCTACATATTCTTGTTGGAATTGCTATAATACTAATGATGTTTGCGCTAAGTGTAGCAGGATAGTAAATAAATATAATTTATTAAACGGGATTTGCTGTAATTGCAAAGTAACAGATAACTTTATTAACCATAGGTTTGTTGTTGTATCTTAGGAGGTAAGAATGTCCGACTCAGTGATATTAAATAATTACGGTGAGTTTGTATGCAAATACTGGAACTCTGATGATAGGTTATACGAAAAAACTATTTTGAGTAAAGCTAGACAGATTCTATCTCTTTGGTATACAGAAATAATATTAGAGGATAAAGTTAGTTTATATCAAGTTTTTAGTGCTTTACGGTCTTTAGAAGATTATAAAGATTTGGAGCCATTACTTAGATGTAAATTAGACCCAATAATAAATGAGGGATTTAGTAGAAGTAATGATAAAAAATCAGACTTAAGCAGTTTGGGGCTATATTGGCTAGTTGAGCTTCAGAACGATTATGTAGAGGATAGTAAAGATTTTTCTGGACATGAGAGACTTTGGTTTTCACCGTCTTTACATGGATTGGATGATAAAAACCCAGAAGAGAAGTACTCTGTTGGCTTTACTCCGGTAAACGAGATCATAGACACACCTTTAAAATTAAACGATAAATTTGAGGCTGTTAATTGGATAGGTAGTGGTAAAGGAAATGCTTTTAGTACTCTGAAAAGTTGGACTTTGGGTGACTTTTTATACGGAATATTTTTTGAATTATCTTTTTTTGGTGTCCCTGAAGAGAGAGATGCTAAAATGAGAGAAATCGAAAAATCTTATGAAGAAGTAAAGAGCGGTGAAGCAAAATTAATACCGTGGGAAGAGGTTAAAAAGAATCTAGAGGATAGGATAAAGGGAGAATAAGTAATGGCTTTTAGTTTTTCTAAAACATTTATCCCTGGTGTAGTTTTGATAAAACCAGGTGTATACGAGGATGATAGAGGGTTTTTTGTTGAAACATATAAAAAGTCAGAGTTTTTAAAATCAGATATACCAGATGATTTTGTGCAAGATAATTATTCTTGGTCTAATATAAAGGGAATGATCCGAGGGTTACATTTTCAAACAAGGGAACATGCACAAGCAAAGTTAGTTAGGTGTGTGTACGGTGAAATTTGGGACGTTGCGGTGGATATAAGGCCAGGAAGTCCTAGTTTTGGTGATTGGGTCGGATTTTATCTTTCTGCCGCTAATAAAATGATGTTATACATACCTCCCGGTTTTGCTCATGGTTTTCAAGTTACATCTAACGGTGCAGACGTTATCTATAAATGCTCTGCGGAGTACTCAGCGGAACATGAGGCGGGTATTATTTGGAATGATTCAGATTTAGCTATAGGATGGCCCATTGAAGACGCTAAAGTTTTTGGTAAAGATTCCCAATTCGGAAGGTTATCAGATCTTATAGATTAGGAGATTAAATATGTTAGTTTTTGATAAACCAATGAAGTTTTTTTCTTCGGAAGATTTAGTTAAATTATTGGTAGAAAAATACTATAAAGAAAAAAGTGTAGCTGTTTTTAATAATTTTGAGGGGGATATAGATCCACTAGTGGACTACTTAGGTGACACATTTTTTGGTAGTTTTAGTTATGATAAAATAACAGATACAAAGTTATTGGTACTAGAGTTTGAAAATGAAGGTGCTGCTGTAGCATTTTATTGGTCACTTAAGGATAAATCTTATAAACCTAGTATATGGGAAAAGGGGGTGGATATTGTACTAGAAAGTAAAAAACCAATTAATGCATAAATATTTGAATCAAATAATAAATCAGGATTGTTTAAAAGCAATACCTTTACTAGATGATGAATCTGTAGATGGTTCTGTAATAGATCCTCCTTATGGACAAGGCTTTGATTATGCTGGTGACAGTTCTATTTATGAAGCTGAAGAATTGCTTTTTAACTATTTAAAAGTATTAGAACCTAAATTAAAACGTAATTCTTATATAGCTATTTTTTGGACCATGTTGGATTTAGATGTCTGTATAGATGTTTTAAGATCCGCTGGCTTTACATATAGGAGAACTTTGAGCCTCTACTTGCCTAAAGGCGGCGCTAGACCCTTCCTTGGCTGGCTTCCCAGGACTCAGGCGATTGTCATAGGCCAGAAATACCTTCCTAAGAAACCTTCAGATTTTCATACCGATTTAGCAACTTATCTAAATGAGGCCCTTGAGAAATCTAGTTTCAATAGGAGTTCACTCGCTAAAGAGTTAGGTTGTGATAGTAGGCTGGTCATGAAGTGGACTAGGGTAGAAGATCCTTCGTGGTGCCTACCTACTCCTAGGTTTTATAAAAGGCTAAAAGTACTTCTTAATTTAGACGGCTCTTTTGATATTATGCTCAACAGACAACCAAGTCATGAGGCTAACTCAAGAGAGTTTATTTATAAGCATGATACTTATATTGTTGATAATAAAAATAACGAAATGCTACATCCCGCTCAAAAACCTTTATCTGTAGTCGAACATCTCGTACAAAGTTTGATTCCAGATGGTGGTACTGTAATAGATGGTTTTGCTGGTTCCGGTACTACAGCTTTAGCTGCTATTAACACAGGAAGAAAATTTATTTGTTACGAGATTTCAGAAGATTATTATAAAATATCAGTAGATAGAATAGGAATTAAAGTATGAAGGATGATTTAGGGGATAGGATGAAATCTCAGTACGAAAATCGTACTAGATATTATTTACCTAGAAGAACATATACTATTATTAGAATAGATGGTAAAGCATTTCATTCATACACTAAAGGTTTTAAAAGACCATATGATGAAGATTTAATCTATAGGGCGGATGAAACTACTAAATATCTTTGTGAGAATATTCAAGGTGCTGTATTTGGATATGTTCAGTCAGATGAGATAAGTATACTTTTAACAGATTTCGCTAAGCCTACTACGTCAGCATGGTTTGATGGTAATATTCAAAAGATAGTATCAGTGAGTGCTTCCATGGCTACAATGAGATTTAATCAGTTAAGTGGGGATAGAAATTTCGCTTTATTTGATTCTAGAGTTTTTACTATACCGGATCCTATAGAAGTAGAAAATTATTTTATATGGAGAGAAGGAGACTGTACAAGAAATAGTATTACTATGGCTGCACAATCATATTTTAGTCATAAACAGCTTCAAGGAAAGTCTACCGCTCAGATGCTGGATATGTTGATGCTGGATAAAGGCATAAATTGGAATGATTATCCAGCTAGATTTAAACGTGGTGGTGTTGTAGTAAAAACAGATTCTGGGTGGCAAATAGTAGATCCACCAATTTTTACACAAGATAGAATTTTTTTAAGAAGTATTATCCCAGAGATGCTTTCATTTAGTGATAAAACAAAGTCATTGGTATAGCTATAATAGAAGTAAAGGAGGATTCTTGTAAAAATGGAAGATCAAGTAACAATAGATACTTATGTGAGCGAGAAAACAGCTAGAGTAGATTACGGGATTTTCATGGCAGAGTTATCAGTAAATATTAATGGATTTGTTAATGTTGTTTTTGGGTCTAGAGGGGGTTGGTATAAAGATACTGATATAAATTCTTATGAAGCTAAAGAATTTAAAGCTCTTATGACTGTACTTAGGCAAGTAGAAGAAATTCTAGATAACAATTCTTTAAACTTAGAAGAGAATTCTAATGTATGAAAGTGTTTATAATTACGGGAGAAAAACTACCCCCAGTATCTTATAAATTTGAAAAAATAAAAGAAATTTTAAACTGGTTTCAGAAGACAGTATATTTTTTATTTAGAAAATTAGGAATTTTAGAAAATATAGTATTTGAAGTACCACAAGAGATAAAATCTTCTTCAATAGTAGAACAGATAAGAGAACAAATGGTTTCTTTTAGGGGATCATGTATTGAACCTTACTGTATTTTAGCTGGGCCTAAACATTACAGTATACTGATGGATGAGCTAAAAGATTATACTAAACTTTATTCTTATAATACCCAAGAAGAGGGTGTTTTTGTTACGTTTAGACATACAAAAGAAAAATATATAGATCAATTTCAGCTAATGAATACTAGATATAATTTAAAACCTCTAGTAGACGATATTATGAGAGAATTTAAAGGGGCTAAGATTACTCAAGAGGAAGATTACGCTAATAGAAGATATGTTTTTAGGGCGGATTTTTTTGAGAGCATCCCTTTATTTAGGATAAATTGGTTTGATGGTGTTTTAGTTATACCAGAGGGTATAAGAAAGTAGAGTTTTTATGTTGCAAATAGATTATCTTTTAGATATACTTAAAAAGCATAATATTTGCTATAAGTGTGGTAATCAAGTTAGAAAAGTTTTGAGTAATGGTTTATGTCCAGTTTGTAGTATGAGAGAAGGAATAAGTAAATGACCCCAATTCCTTACAAATGTCCGGTATGTGATGGTACAGGTAAAGTTAGCAGACCGCCATGGGTGGGGGGAGATATCAATATGTGGATGTCTAATGGTAATGATCTTTATCCATGTAATGCATGTATGTCAACTGGAGTAATTTGGGGAAAGGATGTGGTATGGCTACCCCCGTTTCAGAAGAATTAAATTTCCATGAAAGAGAAATAAATGATTTAATTAACCTAGCATATGATGAAGGCATGTTTTTTGATAAATCTCCTTTAGAGCTAGTAGATGGTGATATAGATGAGAACATGCGTCCAATCATTAATAAGATTAATAAATCTGGTTGGTTGATAACAATATTCTGTTGTGAAGGCCATGATGAATTAAGTTCTGCATATATTTGCTTTTTATTTAAAAAAGAAGATTTGTCTAGATTTTTATTGAAATTATTTGAGGCTTCTAAGCAAGAGGATTTTCTAGTTTCTTATGAGATTGATCGCTCCTATGAAGACTCTGATAAAATTTTTAAGGTTGCTGTTCACGTAAGTTATGAGCCTTTTTTTGATATTTGTCCAAATTCTACCAAAAAAGAGGCTTTAGCTTTTTTTACTAATTTTGGAGATTTAGTAAATGAGTAATATTATAGAGTTAGAAAAAAAGGTATCTTCGGCTATAGATAGTAAAGACTGGAGAAAGGTTTTAGATTCTGTTGAATTTGTAAAAATAAATTTTTCAAATATACCAGATCTGGAGATATTATTAAGTAATATATTATACCATAATCCAGAATATTTACTGATTACTGATGTTGATGGTAGTGTGTTTATTGATCCAATTAAAGAAAAAGAGTTATGGTGTGATATTTGGTATCACACTAATGTATTAATTAGATCGATACAGAATCATCAATCTGATGCTAATATTCCTACTAATTTTATAACTGCTCCGGGGGGTAATCCTACGTCTAAATTAGAAAGTTCTAATTTTTGGTTGTTTAAGAATTTTAAATTACCAGAAAACCTAACATGGATGTCATTAGCATTTCCTATTGATCAAATAGAGTCTTCAGGGTATAAACCAATTTATTTTTTCTTTAATGATAAAGATTTTGAAAATGTAAAAGAGGCATGTGGTCATGCTTTTTCTCCTCTAGAAAAAGGACCAATTAAAGAAGTTCTTGAGATATTGCCAGATCCTCATTATTTAGTTTTTGATAATATAAGACAGTTAAAGGACATAGGGCTGAGGGGCTATTTGTGGGAAGCCGTAGCAGTATCGTCTAAAGATATTTTTTATGGGGAGGTTTGCGTAGTTTATCAAAAATCAGAAAAAACAAAAAATCAAGGTGATTTAGACCTATTTAAGAGGACTCCACTTCAGCTTGAGCATGTCGTGTCTAATATCCTCACTAAGGTAGCTGTGATTGAAACTGGTGGAAGTTTAGAGCCTTGTAATGTTGCCTTTGATGATGAGGATGGAAGTTTTTTGGAGAGTCTTTGGAGCGTATGAGTTTAGATTTAAAACAAAATTATTCAAAGTATATAGATGCTATTAAACTCACTGAGGAGTTTAATAAAGAGTTTAAATTTAAATCCTTAGGTATAGCTGAGGAGGCTTTAAAAATTTTGGGTTTTCAAAATGTATCTAATCTAGTTATAGAAAAAATGTATTTTTCTACGGGTGGTGATAAAAAGTTAAGAATAGATATTAGTTTTTTGTTAAATAATGCTTTTAAGCATTGTGTTTCAGTGCCGATTAATTTTATGTGGGAGGACTGGAAAACTCTTTCCAAAAAAGAAATTAGAAATGCGTTGTATTTTTTTGATTTATATCCATAATTGTCAAGGAGGTTAATTATGAGAGTAGAAAAAATAAACGGTAATCATTATGGTGTAGATAAAATACATAAAAATGATGTTGTAAATTCCCAAGAAACTGCTAGATTACCTAAACAAAAAAAAGTCCCTGAAAAACCTGTTGTATCTAATAATACAAGTGTTTCAATTGGTCCATCATCTTATACTATTACAAATAATATTAGTATAAGTTTCAATTTTGTAGATGCTTCTAAAATAGATACCAGACCTAAAGTATATTTCATGATGCAAGATAGACCTTGGTGGTCATATACACATAATACACCATTAATACCTAGAGTATCTGCTATAGATTTTTTTATGTAAAGAAGGAAAGTTTATGTATAAAAAATATTTAGTTCCATTTAGTGAGTGGTGGAAAAATATAACAAACAGAGATTTGTTTTGGCTTATTTATTTTGGATTGGTAACAATGCCAGTATTGTTATTGTTATTTAATCCCCCACTGGCTGCTATTATCAGCCTTGGATTCATTGCACTGTCTGTACTTGGGGTAATTATAACAATTGTAACGCATCGTATTTATATGCATGAGAGATATGGGGATCCTTTCTGGAGATAGGTTGATGAATGAAGAAGTCTTTGATGATAGCGATATTGAATATAAATTAACACCAAAAGCGTGTGCTCTTCTTGATAATTTGTCCTGTTACTGTGGACATAATGGGGATGGTCACGAAACAAGCACTAATGGATGGCCTTGTTTAGATCCAAAGTGCTCTTGTGTAGACTATAATCCAAATAGTATAATATACAGGTACCTTTATTTCGGTACTTATGGGATAACTCAATTAGATGGTATTATAAAAAGTTATATTCCTTTATATTAAAATATTAATAGTATCTGACGGAGGCTTTTTTTAATTTTGGTAAAATTTAAAGTAAAGTTAGCTAAAATACCAAAAATACCAGAAGATCTATTAAGAAATGTAATATATTTTGTATACCCAAATATACTATCTGCTGCATTTAATCTATCTAAATTAGATAAATCTATTTTTGAAAAATATGGTATAAAGAAAAAACCAGTTTTAAGAAAAGTATTTGTTATTGATTCTATTCCGGTAGGTACATTAAAAAATAATGTTTGTAAACTTGAAGTATTAATTTACAATATTTACAAATCAGAAAGTGAAAAATATGGGTATTTTCAGTATTTTCCAGAAGATAATGTTAGTACTATAAGTATCTGGATTCCTTACGATTTAAAAGATTATAATAGTATTGATAAGTACATATCAGATACTAAAAATATGGTAATTGATACTGTAGAACATGAGTTAGTTCATTTTATTCAGTATAACACTAAAGAGAGTATTGGAGTAAATAAACGTAAAAAATTTACTGGAGATAGTGATTATAATAATTGGTATGAAATAAAGCCATATATTAAAAATAGTATTTCAGAGTTTTTAAGAGAGTATAAATTTAATAATAAAAATGAATTTTTTAGTAATTTAAGAGATTATATAAATAATAGTAATTTTTTCTCTAATTTAGATTCAAACATTCGTAAGAAAATTATTAAAGATTTTTGTATTGAAGTTTTTCGTAAACAAAGTTGGCTGTCTTAGGATAAGTAGTTTACTTTTTCTGATTCTACTGTTCCTGTAAATTTACTATTTTTTATTTGTTCATGTTCTTGAGTATATCGTAAAATTAAGTCTTTATCACAGTTTGGGCAATAGGAATCGTGAGCGGCACCGCAGTTAAAACAAACATTCATACTAAAATCCCTCTACAGTCTATAATAAAGTAAATGATGAAGGAGTTATGATAAGTGTCATTTCATTTTAGAAAAGAAAAATCTTGGAATAAGTTTAATTTATTTAGATGGTTTTTTTATCCAGATTTTTTAAATAAAAAAAGATACTGTTGTTTATCTGTTGAGTTAGAGGTTCCAACTAAATCGTTTGGATTTTCACTACAGTTAGGACCAAATGATATAATATTCAGTTTTAAATTATGTCCATTTTTCAGTTTATATATTTCATTAGAGGATCCTATTGTATATAGAATTATGAAAAAGTGGTCAGATAAATATGAAGGACGTGTTATAGAATTTTCTATACATGATTGGACGCTTTGGTGGAAGATGTGGACAGATCCACATTCTTGGACCAATACTACTCCTAAATGGAAAGATGGTAATTTTAATATACTAGACTTTTTCTTTGGTAGAGATAAATATACCAGAAAAGATCTTTATAGTGCTGATTTAGATCTAGAGCTTTCAGAGAGAACGTATAAAGTTAGTGTAATAATGCATGAAGATACTTGGAAAAGACCTAGATGGCCGATACCAGCAAAATTAATTAGAGCGGATTTAGAACCAGATATTCCTATTCCAACTCCCGGTAAGGGGGAGAACAGTTGGGATTGTGGAGAAGACGCGACTTTTTCAATGACGTGCCAAGCTTCTACCCCAGAGGAAGCTATAATAAAACTGAGGGATGACATTTTAAGAGACAGAAAAAAGTATGGCGGGGAAGACTGGATTCCCAGTAATAGTTAGAAAGGAAAGATTAAATTATGTATGCTACAGAAATAACAGAAACACACGTAGTTAGGTATGGTGTTTTTAAATCTGAAACAATTTCCTTAGACGATCAATTGTTGGTTTCTTTTGGTACTATAGGAAATTGGGAAGAAGATTCAGACATTAATACTTATACATTTAAAGAATTTTTAGATCTTATGAAAGTATTAGAGAGAGTAAAGACCAGTCTTGATGACGAAGAAAATGACCCTAATCTCTTGTGAAAAAAATAAACTGGTTAAAGTATTAGATATATTTGGAAGTAATAAATTTAAAGCCAAGTTATTAGAGGCAGGTTTTACTCCTGGGTGTGTGGTAGCAGTAGTAGCTAAGTTACCTAATCATGGGCCACTAGCAATTACTTTTAGAGGAACTATTTTCGCTTTACGTGAAAATGAAGCAAAATGTGTTAAATGTGAGTACTATGAAGAAAAAGATGGATGATTTTATTTCTGATGTTGCAGAAAATTGGTTACCAATAAAAGCAGCTTTATCCAGATTTGCTACTTTGTTTTATAAATCTAAAATGCGGGATTTAAATACATTCGTAACCTATAAAGATTTAGCTATCTTTATGAGCAAAAGACTTCAATATGTAGCTGATCCTTTAGGAGGTGCTGTTGATTATTACACTCATCCAAAATATATTCAGTATTTAGCAGAGACTAATTATAAAGGTAATGTAGTTTCTTGTGATTGTGATGATTACGCTGTATTCGGTTACGCAGTTTTACATTTGATGGGGTATGATCCTAAAATATATACGTTATTAGATGGCGGAATAAAGTGGAGCCACGTTATTTGTGTATTTGAAGACGAAAATAATGATTTTTACTCTTTAGACACTAATGGCCTTAATTTATTAGGAAAAAATATAGAAAATCTAGAGCAAGCTGTGTTAAAGTTTTTTGGTGAAGTTTATTACCCAGCTAGGTACATTAAAGCTATAGAAACGCCATATCCCTTTTATGATTAGGAGTATTATATGTCTTTAGATGTGATAGCCGCTTTTGCTATAATAGGGGTGGCGGTACTTGCGTGGTCGCCGTTTGGGGATCAAATATCTAAACTAGTAGAAACTAGAAAACAATTTAAATTTGATATCAGATTAAGACAAGTGGAGCAAGAGTTATCACAAATTCGGGAAATTTTAGTGTTGAATGGTAACAAAAAATGAATGTCCTTATTGTGGTTTTCAACCGTGACCGCTAAATCTATAAAAAACTACTATAATATATAAATATATGATCATTCAAAGAGCTATAAAATTAGAGCTTAAGCCATCCAAATCGCAACGCCAAAGTTTGATGCAGTCTGCGGGCACAGCCCGCTACGCATATAACTGGGGCCTAGCGAGATGGAATGCTCTTTACCAATACAAGAAAAAATCAACTGATGCATTTAAACTTAGTAAGTGGTGGAACAATTGGAAGAAGTTTAATGCCCCATGGGCGTATGACGTATCCAAATGTTGTGCTCAAGAAGCTTTCAGAGACTTACAAGCGGCATTCACTAAATTCTTCAACAAGGGTGCGAAGCACCCGAAGTTTAAGAAAAAAGGTAGATGTAGAGATTCTTTCACTTTAAGCAATGATCAGTGTCATCTAGCCGGATCAAACCTGATCCATCTGGCTAAAATCGGTAAAGTCAGGGTCAAAGAAAGAATCAGGCCATTTATTGGCAAGATTAATTCAATGACTGTCTCTAGAACAGCAGATAGGTGGTATATCTCTATTCAGTATGAATATGAATCTTATCAGACTCATAAAGAACCAGATAATGTAATAGGATTAGACCTTGGCTTAAGCAGCTTCGCTGCAAATAGCGATGGTAATAAACTGATTGCACCAAAACCTCTAAAGAAACACGCTAGAAAACTAACTAAGATTCAAAGGAGAAACAGTAAAAGACCACGTAAAACAAATCGAGGCAAAAAGCGTAGCCTCGTAGAGGCGAAGCTACATGCCAAGATAGCCAACATCAGAAAAGACTGGCTACATAAAGAAACCACTAAACTGACAAAAACCAAGTCGGTTATAGTCATGGATCACCTGAATGTGAAAGGCTGTATGCAAAGCCGCTTACGCGGCCATGCTAAAGCTTATTCTGATTTAGGTATCGGAATGTTCAGACAGATGCTTGACTATAAGAGTAAGTGGTATGGCTCAGAAATAGTCTTTGTAGACAAGTTCTTTGCCAGTAGTAAATTGTGTTCCGATTGTGGATGGAAGAATAAAGACCTTTCCCTTGCCGACAGGCAATGGACCTGTATAAGTTGTGGTTCTGTTCATGATCGGGATATTAATGCTGCTATTAATTTTAAAAACTGGTATAGGGACCGAGCAGCTTTGCTGCGAGGCTCCGATAGGGAGAGTTCCTCCCGAATTAACGCCCTGGGAGATCACCTTAGCCGGGGCGATTGTGCCGAAGGCACTTTCGCTAGGCGAGGGTCTATGAAGAGGGAAGCGAGACTGAGTGAGATTTTTGCAGATTTCGTTGAACGTAGAACTCATGTTAATAAAACCTGTAAAGAAAAATGGTGCCAGCCTTAAGTAATATGTTTAAGCTTGCTTTTGGAGCTACCAGAATCGTTATTCTTTTAAAAGATCGGGTCATTAAACTACCTAACCCACTTAATGGGTGGATTCCGTTTTTTGAAGGATTTTTATCAAATTATCGTGAAGGCTGTACATGGTTTGGAGAAGATTTGTCTATAGAGGAAAAAGGTAAACTTTGTCCAGTTTTGTCTTTTTCCTCTAGTGGATTCTGGCTTATTATGCAACGAGTAGATCGAGTTTTGGAAGACGAAGTTGATTCATTATACGATCCAGAAAATTTTAAAGATATTACTCTTGACGATAAACCAGATAATTTTGGTGTACTTAATGGTAAAGTTGTAGTAATAGATTACGGCTAATAAAATTTTATATTCTGATCATGTCCGTAGTTTCTTTTTACATCTTCATAGTTTTGACTACCTTTTCCACTACACCTAAAACACACTTCTCCGTTTCCTTTTAAAACGCCGTTTTCAACGTGTGTTATAAATTGACCAGTTCCGCTACACCTATCGCATCTAAAACTAACTTTTTTGGCAGCGTCTACATAGTCTTGTGGTGTTGGATTAGTTTTTCCTTTTTTATTTAAAAATTCTTTTACTTTTTCAGTAAACTCTTGTTTATTGCATAATTCTCTGCAAAAATGTGACATTATTTTTGCATATTCTTTTCTTATTTTATCTACATCTTCTGGACTGTTTGTTTGTTTAATTTCTTTTGCTGTATTAAGAAAATCTAGTAAACTTGCTTTACCTAAACTTATTTCTTTTTCTTCCATTTTGTTTCTAACTGCCTTATCAAATTCACTTTTATCTATTTTTAAATTTTCATATATTTTTCTATATTCTTCTACTATTTTATCATTTAAATCTAATAAGTGATCTTCTGACATTATATAATTCGCTGCATCTACATAATCTTTTGGTGTAGGTGACTTTATTCCTATACTTTCCATATAGTATTTTGTTAAATTATTAAAATACTCTTTATCACCTTTGTATCTAGATCTGATTTCTTGGTATTTTCTTCTTAAATTATTTGTACTATCTTCGGCTTTACGCATTATATGTGATAGAATAATTTTATATATCATGTGTAAATCCCCTTAAAGTATTTTCTAAATTAGAAATAAAATAAACAAAGTATTCGTTTTAGCATGGTTTATTTTTCTGATCTATAATAAACATGTGGTAACAGTCTTAGAGGAGTGGTTGAAAAGTGGAAGATTGTCAATATTGTGTAGAAGATAATATACCAGAAATGGATAGATGTTTTATCCCGTCTCATATAAAAGCTCACGGAGAATACGTTAATGCTATAAAAGAGGGAAAAGATCCCCCAGTCTATCTTAGATGTACATTATGTTACCACGAGTTAAATTTTGGACAATCCGGTAATGTTAATTGCTGTCCAAAATGCGAGGATCCTGGTGTTCCAATGTCACCAGATGATGGTGTAACTATTGATATAAACTGGCATGAGTTACGTATTCTTTGTATTTGGGCAGAGCGGTGGGCAAGCGATTTTATAAAGAACGAGTACTCTCTTAAAACCGTTAGAGCTATTGCCTCCCGTATAGAAAAGCAGCGCCCAGAGAAAAAAACCCCGCTAACTTTTCTAGGTGAGATAAAACAGCTTGAAAAACAATACGGTGAGGTAAAACAAAACGTAGTACAAGAAGATGACGGAACGTTTCCGATAATTTAGGTAATAATGAAAGAAAATACATATATAGAATATCTTTTTTCGGGAAAAACAATAAATAATGTAGATTTTAACGGAGACTTGATTTTAACTTTATCTGACGGACTAAAAGTTGAGATTTCTGCTAATGGATACAGGCATTTATCGATAATGGAGTTAGAAAATGAATAGTTTAGCTATAAAACCTGCCGGTAAGAAGGGTCGGGGGGTTTTTGCTGATAAAGATTTTAAAGAGGGGGATATTATTGAAACCTGCCCTGTAATTTTTTTGTCTGGAAATGATGATGAGTTATTATCACAAACAAAACTTTTTAATTATGTTTTTTCTTGGGAGGTTGATGGGTGTGTCGGATCCGCTGTTGCCTTAGGTTTAGGATCTTTGTTTAATCATTCATATAATCCGAATGCAGTTTATATAAAGCACATGGATAAAGGTTTAATAGAATTTAGAGTTTTAAAAGATATAAAACAAGGGGAGGAAATCGTTACTAATTATAATGGAGATCCTAATTCTAAAGACCTTATTTGGTTTGAGGTTTTAGAATAGTGCTAACTGGAGTTTTATACGCCTATGCCGAAACAGGGTCAGAGGGTTTTCATTGGTCTGTTCATGAAGACGGTAAAGAGGGTTATGAGGGTCTTCATATCCTCCGCGACGGTGACGAGCTAACTGTTTTTAATGATGATGAATCTGTTTTGTGGCAAGGTGTTATAGATTTTGAATATAGAACGGGGTGGCGTCATTACCCGTTAAACCCTAGATTGGGACAACAATGCGCTTTAGGTCTTTGGGTTCACGGAAATCAAGAAGGGTGGGAAATAGATAAATGGGCAAAGTTATTTATAGATGAAAAAAGAGCTACTTTGTTAAAAACTACAGTTAAAAGCTCTAAAAAAAGATATTGCGAAGATCCGCCAGAGTACTCTTTGACAAAACAAGAGATCTTACGTCTATTAAAAATAGATGCTCGACAAGATTATGTTCAACATCATCATCCAGAATACACAATGGAGGACGCTGCTAAACATTACGCATTTAAACAAATGACTCTTAAACAGTATATAGATCTACATGAGTGGGGAGGATCCTCCTCTAACTTTAACAGAGAATTAGAACGCTGTTTGGGAATGGAACAGGATAGCGAAGAGTTATCTAAAATCACATTAGAAGAAGTAATAAAAATGTTGGAGGATTATTTTTAAACATGGAAAAATATATTATAACAGAGAAGCAAGCTATTTATATTGCTTTAGGCTACTATTTAGGTGCGTATGGTTGGGGAGGGGCTGAGTCTTGGGGTGTTAAAGATCTGGCACAAAGCGGAGCATTTTTATTAATAGGAGTATTTCTTGCTAATTTACTAGTAATTATTTATTTTACTGCTAAAAATATTTTAGAAAATGCAAAAAATCAATAAATACCTACAGATAGTATCAATAATATTTTCTGGAAGGGCTAATGAATCATTAAGTATGGAAGATGAAGGCAGGCTTTTTGAGAATTTAGATGATATCTGGAAATCGATGTCAAAAGATGAAAAAGAGTTTATAACTGACTTTGAATTTCAACGTTTAGAGCCGTATAAAGATGGTGAATATTGTAACATCTGTGGTTTTACTGATTACGGAAATTTACCATATGTGGGAAAATGTGATGAAAGTATAAGATTTGACTCTATCCCATGCAAAGTATTACACGCAGAGTCTTGTAAGGCATGTATGAGTAGTCTTACCTCTGATGTGGTTGAACATGGGAGAAGGTTCAGATCTATAATTAAGAGCAGGTATATTTAAATACAAAGTGGAGGAAAAATAATATGTCAGTTGGCGGCAAAGTAGTCCAGGTATATAAAATATCTGATAATAAAGTTTGGGTGAATACCTGGGACGGTGATAATTACAATTATGGTGATTATTGTTCTGTTAATGAGATAATAAAAATAGATTTAATAAAATGCGAAAAATGTGGCGGAAGGGGCGAAGTTCTTTGAAAAATTTCTTTTATGGATTAAGAAATGATTTTGACCGTGGTCCTGTATCCTTTATTTTTAGTACAATATGGGTACTGTTTTTAGCTTTTATAGTGTTAACTATATTGCTTGCGTCTTTTCGTATACTTTTAATTTTAATTATGGTATCAGCGCCGGAAATAATGCATTTTATTAATTTTGCATGGATTGGAGTCTGGAAATGACAAAGTGGTATGCGAAAAGTTCCGTTGTAGTAAAGTATGTTTTAGGGTTTTTCTTTGCTATATCTGTCTTAGCAGTCGCTTTATTTATCGGTATTTCGGTATCTTTATTAACTCAAGTACTTTTAGGCATGTTTCCGTTAATTTTTAAAAATTTGGTGACTGTAGGATTTTTATTAGTAGTAGGAGTTATCTTTGTTCTATGTGGTGCTGCTATCGGTAAAGATATGCTAGACAACTATTTAGGAGTTTATTATGATTAATCAGAAGAAATGGAACCCGGTTGGGCACTTACTCAGCTTATGGCCAGAAACTATATCGATAGCGTTGGTTGATTTTGCTCGCACTAATCGCCACCTCCATAGTTAGTGGTTTGCTGTCAATCTTATTTGAGAATGCGAGGATATCCTATGCTCTTCTATTTCTATCAGTTTTTTTGCTTAGGAATTATTTTAATAGCAGGCGTTTTTCAGTGTTTAGGTGGTTAGATTTATGGATATGATCCTTCAAGACAGGTATGGTGGATGCTACTCAGGGGCTAAATGGCTTCTGATCGAGTCATATTATAAAAATTTAACTCAAGAAGAGTTAGATTTAGTTAACCCACATATTGCTGATACAGATAAGTTTTATGGTGATATGTGGGCAAAATATGGGTATGGTGAAAGAGATAATACTTTAAATCTAGAAAATACAAGACTTGATCTTGTAGAATGTACATTGCAGGGTTCCGATTGTTACGCATTTCTTCCTTACGATAAACTCTCTTGGCTTCACCGCTATAATACACTAGAGGAGATTAGTAAGGTTGTAGAGGAAAAAGAGGAAGCAAGGTATAAAAAAGCTGTTGAAGTAATAGATAAGTTATTGCCTATAGATGAAGAGGCAGATAAAGAGTTTGATAAATTAATGACTAAGGCTAGAAAAAAAAGTTCATTAGAAAATGATGAAGCAGATAAAGTGGTAGAATCTGTTATATCCGAAAAAATGGAAGAGGAAGGAGAGTTACCTTGGGATGATGAGTGAAGAAATATATAGACTTGCTGAAGAACTTTATTTAGAAAACTGTGAGTTAAAATCAAGACTAAACCGTATAAAAGAACGTTTAGATTCTGAAAACTCTAATTTAGATTGCACTATGGCAGCTATTTTGGGGGACGCAACATGGACAAAATAAAAAAGTACTTACCGGAAATTATTGCTATATTTGTAATATTATCTGGATTATCTTTTATTACTGTACTATTTTTAGCCTTTCTTGTTAGTATGCCAGCATTGTAAAAATTATGGAACGAAGTAATTTAAGAAAATTTGTAGATTACCTTCTTTGTAAATTTGGTCATCATATATGGGTAAATTCTTTAGACCATAACGGTATTCAAAATAAGAGATGTATCATTGAAAGCTGCTGGGGGGAGAAGTGGAAACTGGAAGATTTTAATGAGTCTCTTAGGATAAGTTTTAATTACCTGAGAGGTGGTGGTCTTAAAGAATCTCTAGAAAAAATTAATCTTATGGCACAAGAAGAAGAAATGAGTTTGGAAAAATATGCTGCTAAAGTCCTAAATAGAGAACCATGTTGTGGAGATTGTTTTTACTATAAAAAAAGAGAATGCACTTCTTTTGGAGATTGTACTTATTCACAACCTGATCTAAGAAACTTCAAAGAAATACCGATGGTTTACTATTTGGCAAAAAATGTTTGTCATGAGAGTTACGGATGGGAGTGCCTTACATTTAAGAGGAAAGACGATTAAAGTGATTTATAGTGATTGGTCAAGTCAGCGTAATTTCCGTAAAAGTAAAGAGGATAAAACCAAAGAAATACAGGCTGAGGTCATTCAAGCAGCACGTAAAGTAGCAAAGGCAGGTTTTTTAAAGGCTTGGATTTAGATGAATTAAGAAATGCTGTAAATAAACTTGATCAAATGGAGTCAGCTACCCCCTGTCATGTTTGTGGTGGAGGTGGTGTTCGTTCAACTCTTGCTGTTTTTGGTCCAGGTGCTAAGTGCTGGACTTGTAAAGGCTCCGGTATAGAAAGAGATAAAAAATGACAGAAACTTACTCTAAAATTGCAAAAGATATATCTAAGTATATAGAGGATTTAGAGAAAGAGAATAAAAGATTACAAGAGAAAGAAATCGCTAAAGAATTTTCTGATTTAAAAAAAAGCCATAAAATGTTAGCTGACGAAATTAAAAGACTGTACCATGAAGATCCATACCTTAATGAGTGTACTGGTTGTAGAGGAAGTCATTGGGGGACGGGTGCTGTTGATGATCCGTTGAGTAATGCGGCTGGGGGAAAACCTTGGTCACCCTGTTTTGAGGAAGGTTGTATTGGTTGGGAGATTGACAAGTATTATGGATATTAAAGAACAGGTTTCTGAAATTACTTATGAAATTACTCACGGTATATGGAAGGTAGAAGTAGAAAAACGTATTAATGGACAAGCTTTTATTCATGTGGGTGATCTGGCAAGCTGGAGGGGAGATCTTGGTCGTATAGATACTTACGAAAAGTATGAAATTGCTCCTCTTGTAGAAATCTTAAATAAAGTTATGGAAATCATTGGTGGTGACAAATGTTCAGAAGACTGTGTTGCCTGCGGAATAGAAGAAATAATAAAAGATAAAAGTGAAGAGTTATTTGACGATACTATAGGCGGCTGTATGGGTGATGAACCTTGTGAGTGCTGTAATTCAATATCAGACTTATTCAAGAATCATCTTCAAATAAGTCAGCTTGACGATACTACAATTCTATTGGAGACAGGATTCTGGAAAATCGCTAAGGGGGATACTATTGAAGTAGTTTGTATTAAGGGTGATAAAGCATTGGCTATAGATGATTTTCTTAAAGTTAATTGGTGGACAACTGATGGAAGGTATTTAGGGGATATTAAAGTTGGTGAACGCTTCAATGATTACAGGATTATAGGACGTGTCTCGTAAAACTATTTACAGATGTGAAGAGTGTGGTTTAAAATTTAGAAATGATGAAAATTTATTGATTCACATGATGGATTTTCATGAGTTAGACGATACAGATAATTTAGAATGGTTAGCAGTAGATGACGCTTAAGAATTTTAAAGAGGCACAAAAAGCAGTAGGATTTTATCAAGGAGGTGAAAGACCTAAAGGTGATTTTTATGCGTCTCCTCCTATTGCAGTTGAGAAATTGCTTGAAGTAGAAAAATTTGGTAACGTTATTCTTGAGCCTTGTTGTGGAAACGGAGTTATTTCTAAAGTTCTTGAAAGTAATAATTATAAAGTTATTTCTAGAGATCTTTATGATTGATGTTGATGGTGTTATCACTAACCCTCCTTTTAATTTAGCTACTGAATTTACACTGAAAGCATTAGAATGTACTAAAGAAAAAAGAGGTCAAGTGGCTATATTAAACCATATTCAATGGTTAGAAGGAATAAAACGTAAAAAACTTTTTGAAAGTAATCTTCCCCATAAGCCAGGGCTTCGTAAAGTGTGGGTTTTTTCTAAACGTATCCCACGTATGCATCGTTTCGACTTTGAAGGAAAACCTGGTACTAGTTTAATATGCTTTGCTTGGTTTATATTTGATTGGAAGTGGCAACGGTACTCTACTTTGGAGTGGTTATGAGCGATTGTATTAAATGTAAATCTTGCGGAAGCATAATGGATGGCGCTTGTGTGGTTTGTGGATTTAATTTAAAAGAATATAAAGAGTACTGCTTAAAAACTTTGGAGGGTCTTGTACCTAAATATGGTTCTTTACAGCTTAAGAAATGTGCAGAGTGGGTTACCGAAAAATTTCCCGGAGAGGATAAAAATCTTACTTTAAAAGAAATGTGGGAGAAAGTTAAAAATGATTAGTGATGAACAATACGACATACAAATGGCGGGAATTTCTGTGGCTGCATCTGGGAGCTATGACGGTAGCCTAAGAAGTGGGGATTATGGGTGGTCTGCTCCTCTGCAAGATGTTTATAATTTGAGAAAAAATTTTGAATATTTAATGCAGCCTATTTTTGAAAATGACAATGATTTTCTAAAAAAAGTAATCAATAGATTAAAAGGATCAGATGGGGAAGGTTGGGCAGTAGGTGAAATGGTGGAAAGAGCATTAAAACTAAAGAAGAGTGGGCTGTATACTACACTTCCCGAAGGCGGTAGTGTAGTATAAATACTACCTTAACTTAGTATAAGGTCTTATTTATACTACCTAAAAGGATCAGAAAATGACGTTACCAAAACAAATTAGTAAATTACCAGAAGGCTATATAGCTATCTGGCATGGGCATATTAGAGAAAATATTTATGTTTTAATTAAACAAAAAGATCTTGATGAAGCGCAGAGATTGATTGATACATATTTAAATAAAGAACAATACGAGACAGATTTTTATATACCACTGGAAGCATATAAAATTGAAGATGAGTACGGGGATAAAGTAGAATGGGTTGGATGGTATTTAACTGAAGCTACAGTATACTTAAAAGTAGGTTTGTATAAGGGAATGTTTGATGTTGAAGTAGGAGCTTATGGTTATGAGGGTTGGGAAAGTATTTTTCTAGATTCTCAAAATGGAGAAAAAGTTAAGGTTTACAGACCCAAGTTACATAATATTCACGGGGTTATGTATCAAATTATGACTTATGATATTCCGCCTTTTGAAGAAGCTAAGAAATATTATCATAACGAATACAGCGAAGAAAATCCCACTAATCTTTGTAAAGATCGGATAAAAACATTAAAATGGGCATGAATTGGCTAGAAAATTTATTTGAAGGAAAGCCACGAAGAGTTCCTTTTCGTAGGCGCAGGTATATTCCAGATTTTAAATCAGAAAACTCATTAACTAAAGAGGAAATGCAACATATAGGTTCTCTTGGATCTACAGAACAGAAACTTGATATTTGTAAAAATGCACTTCAAGATATTTCTTTAGATTACTATCCGCTAGAAACAACCGCTGAAGAAATGCTTGACTACTGGTATAATACTGCTATCAGGTATCGTAATATTGCAGTAAAAGCATTAAAGGATATAGAAAAATGAAAAGCTGGTCAGCACATTGCGTTTCTGGTTTAAAAGATCCAGAACAGCCTTATAGCAGAGAAAACCGTAAGGCGTGGATTTGGCTTTATATTGAAGAAGCTCCTTGGTACGTTTTCTTTGTAAGATGGCTTTCTGGTAAGATGGATAAGTTAATCCCACAATGGCCTTTACCTCCTATTCCGATTAAAAATAAATGGAGTGAGTGTGATATAGATGGAAATGTAACGGGACCACCAGAGCCTGAATGGGTTCCGTTATCGGAACAGTATCCAGATTTGAATGAGTTATTATATTTAAAAGTTTGGACACGGTGGGAGTTTTGGTCTTACGATAGAATTAAACGTATTAAAGAAGTGAAGTTTGATTCTAAAGAGGAAGCTAAAGGTTTAATGAAAGATAAATATCTTGATTGGCTTTTTAAGGAAGCTAATAGAGGAGATCTTAAATAATGATTGGTTTGAAAACAAAGCATAGTGATAATTTAGAAACATCTATAATAAATCTTCATGTAATTAATTCTAATAATACTAATAATATTATAGGAGCGGTTCAAAAAGTAGACTGCATATTAGATTACGAATATAATTTACCAGTTTTAAAAATAGAAACTTTTCCATCGGAATTAGATATTTATGCTAGAGTAAGATATGTAGATACAGTTTTGGAAACTATTAGAGCTTGGGATAAAAATATAGTATTACATATTTATACAAAAAAAGCGGTGAAGTACACGAGATAGAAATAGAGGGACAAAAGTGTGATTTACCAGTTAGAGTAGTTACAATGCCTCTTGTGTGCTTTGAGTATAATAATAATAAAGTAGATGTAAAAAAAGCACAAATATTTGCATCTAGTGAAGCAAAAGAAGTAGAAGTAGATATAGTTTTAGATAAAGATCAAGCAATTTTACTGGGTATAAAAGCAGAAGATTAGTGAAATTACAGTTTTTCCCCTGGAATGGTAGCAAACGGTGGCTTTTAGATCACTTAATTCCGATTATAAATCAGTGGAGCGGGGAAGGTAGGTACATTGAGCCATTTGTAGGTAGTGGCTCAATTTCCTATGCTGTCAGACAGATAAAACCAAATGTTCCACAAATCATAGCAGATGCAAATCCTTGGTTATCCAGTGTTTTTAAATATCAAACCAAGGATTCTTTAGATTTTATAGCTAAAGAATATTCTATAGAGGAAATAGAAAAATGGCGTAGTATGTCTGATAATGATCTTAAGAGGCTTACTACTGAAGAACAGGTGCTTCGTTTTGCTATTTGTCTTTTTACAGCCTGGGGAAATCGCTGGAAAACAGAAGATGATGGTAGATTTACTAATTCAAGTACACCAGTAAATCCTAAATTTTGTGATCCAGAAAAATTAAAAAAAACAGTTAGAAAAATTTTTTAATGTAAAGTGGCTTAATGAAAGAGATCAGGTGTATTGCCAAGATTGGAAAGAAACAATTAAATTAGCTAAACCAGGAGACTTGATTTATATAGATCCACCTTACCCTGAGTCTCTTGGATACGGAAACAATTGGTGGAGTTTTTCAGATCAGTTAGATATTATAGAATGGATAAATAACAATAATAATGGAATTAATTTAATTATAAGTAATATGTGGTCATTGGAAAGGCTTTACCGATGGGCAGGCTTCAAGACTATAGTGATAGAGGGGCCGAAATCCTCTAGGACCAGGACGAAAAGGGATGAGGTTGTGGCATGGAATTTTTAATTTTATGAAAAATAAGTGGAATAAGTCATCTGAAAAAGTTCCAGTTGGTGATGATTACGTTTTGACGTTTTTTCCAGAACATGAGAGTTTTGAGGTTACTCATATAAGTAACTTTAATTCTACTGAAATGACGTATTGGATGCCTTTACCAGAATCCCCAGAAGTAGAGGTTAAGTGTAAAGAGTGCGAAAAAAAAGATTTGCTTATTGAAGCCCTGAAAAGTATAAGAGAGTGTCTTGATAGTAGACTACAAGAATTAGATGAAATACAAGCTTTACAAGCAGAAAAATTAGGATTTTGGTGTAAAGAATGTGAAAAAACCCATATAAAAGAGGAGGGTGATTACTCTGGAGATCCTTTACAACCTTATCCAGGCTGGCCCCATATTGGGTGCCCCCCTTGGAGTCACGCCTGTTTTAGGTAAAAAGAGTAATATAAAATGTGGTGGAAAAAGAAGAAAAATAAAAGGAAAACCCAATAGTAGATAAATTAGTAGAAACAGCAGAAAACATGACAGAGGAGGATTTTGATAAAGATGGATGTCTATAATATTAATCTAACTAAAGAAGAAGTAGAGTCATTAATAGGTGCAATAGAAAATACAATGGAAGAACATTGTTTCGGATTAGGTAGTGATGAAAGATTAAAATTCTGGAAAGCCCTTACCGTTAAGTTGATGAACGCAATTGATCAGCCATTACCCTTTCATTTAAGGTATTCTTGGGAGGAGATTGTAGCCATGAGTGAAAAAGATAAATGATAGAAGATATTGAATTTTCTAAGTTGGTAGGCGCTACAATTAAAAATGTGAGGATAGATTTAGGATCTAGTATTAATATTTTTTAGAAAAAAACGGTGAAGAGTTTGGTGTAGATATTTACACAGATATCTTTGGTAAAGCAAGAATAATTGAATTTGATGTAGGTTATGAGTAGTAAATTAAACTTAGCTATTAAATTACTAAAAGAATTTGATCAAGAGGTAAATTCTATTGATGATCGAGATTTTGATTCAGAATGCAGCGGATTTTACAGAGGTAAAGTAAATAATGCCTAGAGAAACTGCTTGTGCCGGGATGCGCTGGAACATCTATTTAAGAAAGTGGGATCACTGCCCTTCCCGTGGCTGGTGTCATCAGCATGATATAGATACTGGTGAACCAAGGAAAGATATTGACGAAGATTCGCCGTTTCCTCGATTAGGCCAGGAAACCAGTAGAAAACTATTTGCTTTTCAAAATGACATTGATGCTGTTATCAGAAAACATAATGTAGATTATTTTCGTATCGAGATCAGTATAGCAAATAATGGCGACATTTATTGGTATGAAGAGATTGTAGATTTTAAAGATGATGGAGTTTAGTTTAGAAGAATTAAAACTTTTAGAGTATGTTTTATATTTGTGTTTAACCGAAGAAATTATACCTTTACAAAATGAATATGATGTTTCTAAATTGAGGAATAAAATAGCGGAGGTTTTGGGAATTGAGTAATGATAATGACGAACCTTGGATATTAATCGACGGACAGCTTGTATGTGATAACTGTCTGCGTCCATTCCCTACTCATTATGTTAATTGTATGTGGACTCAAGTGGAGTTTGACGACTGAGTAAGTGGGATGAAGTGGTAGACTATGTAAACAAGCATGATTCTATACCTCTTGATCAGTTTGACAGTGATGTAAGAGACATGGGAGCCCCCGGTTTTGGCGTGTCGTCTCTAGATTTAGTAGTGGCTTTGGAGGAACAAGGCACTGTCAGGTATGATCGAGAAAAGGAAGTGTTGTTTAGAGAGGGACTTTAAGTGAAGGTGGAAGTACCGGAGCGTTACAAACTCTTATACTTAGCAGCGTGTAAAGGACACCATGAAGAAAGATTCTAGAAAGTAAGACACGCTACGACGATAAGATTAGATTCATTAGCTATGATGTAGTAGATCCGTGGTCTGGTGAGGTAATAAAAATAAAAAGAATAGAAAGATGTGATACACCAAAATTAGTAGATAATTTTAGAAGCGCCACAACTGCCCTATTAAGAGATATGAGTCCAGAAGATATACGTAATATTTTTGAAGAAGTCTACCGATCTATAGAAGTTATACATAAGTGTAGTACAGAAGAAAATTAAATGCAACTTTGGAAACAAGGAGAGTTCGGTGATTTACTAATCGCTGAATTTTATACTATCAATTTTCATATTTCAGAGGCTATAAAATTTATAGTAGATCAAAACCCAAATGAATTCTTTTACCTAAAAGACGGTAATACTATAATTAGTGTGGTGGTAAATAAAAAATGACTGATGGTTTATGGCATGCTTATTGCGGAACCGGACACTTCAGTAATGGATCTCTTTTGTTTGCACAAGTTTCAATATTTGGACCAGACGGTATAGAAATTGTAGAAAGCTTAAATGCTAATGATTATTTTGAAGGTTTCGGATACGGTGATTGTATAGGTGATGTAGTAGATAATTGGAGATATAGTAACATTGTTTTTTGGAAAGTTTATGATAACAAGTATAGTTTATCTTATCGACACTTAGTAGATAATCCACATTTAATAGAATGTGATTTTCATTATAATGATAACGTATATAAGGTGTCTCGTAAAGACGGAAATCATATTAAAGATATTTTTGAACAAGCTTTTCATAAGATAAAAGAAGAAAAAGAGAAAAGATTATCAGCCATGGATGAATTAGTTAAATTAAGTGAAGAGTTAAAATTATATCCATGGCAACAGGAAGGTGATCATGCTTAAAGAAAAACTTGTAAAATCTTTACGTTCTGGTGAATATAAACAATATTCACCCGCAATTTCTATGAAAAATGGTAATTTACTTGATGTATCTGGTGTGATTTGTGATTTGCATAGTAAAGAAACTAATACACCTTGGTCTGGTGATTATTACCAACATAGAAAGTATGTAGAACCATGGAGTGTTCGTAAATGGCAACATGAAAATGGTTTACCTCATGTAAATTGGGTTGCCTTAAATAATAATTATTCTTTTTCTGAAATAGCAGATTTTATTGAAAATGATAGTATTCCAGAAGAGTTCTACATTTAGGAGTTTTTGTAATGAAATCAGACGATGAAATACTGGCAGATGTTTTTGGAATAAGTGTAGATGAAATAGAGCAGGGACCAATTTATTATCCTACTCATTTAACAGAGAGACAAAAGCGTGGCAGGAAAATATCTATAGAAGAGTCTGGTCTGTCTGTAGAAGAACATGATCGGCAAATAGATCTGGCAATAAAAAACGTACAAGAGCGTAGTAAGCCGGTTAGAGTGCCAAAAAGATCGGCAGAGAAGGACAAAAATAAATGGCAAAAACGATAGGGATCGATTTTGACCAAACTTTTAGTGCAGACATAGATCTATTTAGGCTATTTGTAACGCAAGCAAAGAAAAACAGGCATACCTGTCTTATTGTTACAGGCCGGAACCCAGATAACATAGATGATGTTGTGGAGGCTGTAAAAGGTCTAGATATACCTATTATATGCTGTGGTTTATTTAGGTGGAAGTCTGAAGAGGCTGCTTTAAATGGCTATAATGTTGATATTTGGATAGATAATAATCCGGAATTTATCACAAAAATGGCAGAACATAATTCAATTAAAATGAGGTGAAATGAAATAAATGGGAGTTATTAAAAACGAAAAACCTATGACACCAAGACCACCAGGTAAACCTGCTGGAATAGGTGGCTCAAAGCCTATAATTATAATTATAAAGCATGAATCTAACTGATATTATCAAACGTCTAAACTGTCATTATCAGGTTTGGGAGAATAATGGTCGGAAAGAAAATTCTGACGCTAAAAATGATTTTATTAAAGATGCTTTAGATTTTTTTCCAAAGATTAGAGATAAACTTCTTGAAAAGTGTAAAGGCCCTTGTGGTGAATATTTAATATATGGGTGCGTGTGTGAGTATTTTTGCAAACGTTGTTGGTTAAGTGGAATACAAACTACTTATATACACCGTCCCTGTGATTATATCGTGGAGTATGATAAATATCCTAATCCTCTAACTAAAGAAGATTATACAACGGCTGAGGCCCTTTTTGGTAAAGAAGCTGCTGATGAGATGTTAAGAGATTTTGGAGGAACATTCGATGAAGACTAAAAAATTTGAGAAACCTTTGTTTTACTTTGAACGTTATCCAAATGAAATAGTCTTTGATACTCTTGAAGATTATATTAAAAGATATAAACAGCTAGATGAAAAACGGTGTGCATCTTGGGAAGGTGGGGCTTTGTATTTTTCAAAACAAGGTGGAAAGTTTTATTTACGTATTAATGCTGGAGCTTTTGCTGAAGAAGGTGATGAGTGGTGGTGGGATAACAAGTTAATTGAGCTAGAATCTGCCGAAGATCGGGATCAATATCTTCAGGATATATGGGGAATTATTTAACCCACATGGTTTCAATTATAACAGCTTTTATCGTATCTTTTCACTATTATACAGAACCACCAAAGAATACTATAATTGAAGTAGATACATCTTTTTCTGATTGGCTGGATTTCATGTTTCATGAATTTGATTATAGTGATCCAAAACAGTTTCCATATGAAGAAAGACAATATGATGATGTTGCTTGAAGGACATATATGAAGGTAGAGTTAGAAGATATTAGATTTGCAATTATAGAACGTTTATCTCAATACGCTAGAGAAAAAAGACCTCAAATGTATGGTGATAGCAATTATCCGTAAACATGGAATTTAATGCCTGATAGGTGGAAACATTCTCAACCTATAGTATATGAAGATAACTCAGACTGTGGGCAAGGTACTGTAGATATTCCTGATTTTGGGTCTACAGTTATAAGTGGTATTTTCCCTGATAAGCCTGAGTCAATAAATGAATTAGAAATAGATTTACTACAAGATCTTTGCGGTATGTTGACTGGGCATGAGTTGTCAAATACTGAGTTTGGCTACGGTGGTAAAGGTATGGTAGATCGCTGGTGTCGGTGGTGCAATAAACTCATTCAAATTCCAAAAGACGAGTCTTATTTTCCGGAAAAAGTTCCAGGTATTTTGAAATCTCTTGGATTAGACCCTGATAAGTGGGCGAATTAATTTCGGAGTTTGTACATGAATAAAATAGTATTAGTAGTTTTTATATTGTTGTTGTTATGCTTTCCTGTAAATGCAAAAACTGTTTATTTAACGAATCAGGATGATTCTACGCTTTTACAAAAAGCTGTAGACTACATAAACGGTAAAGTTGAAGATCAGTTATTAACTATTGTAGAAACAGCAATTGCAGATATTATTGTCTCTTTTATGAAACCTTCTTTAGAGCAGAGCGTTCCATTAGGGGTTTGTGATCATGAGCAAAGTCCAATATCTGTTGTGTATCTTCAGAAATTGCCGTCAAAGAAAAAATACCTTGTTCTTATTCATGAGCTTGTTCATGCTTTAGGTGTCCCGCATATGTGGAATAAGAAAAGTATTATGTATTGGGATGCAAGTAAATCAGGAAAAGAATTGATGGATGAGGATATAGAATTAATTAAATGCTTGAATAGAAAAGAATTAGGATATGAGCTTGTAAAGATTAAGAGAGGGATTTGATACATGTTACCAGCATTAATAGCAGCTACTATAGCATTTTCAGTAGCTAATCCGACACAAGAGGAAGATTACCAAAGAGTTCTTTTTGAAATTGCTACTAACTCAAGTGGGTATGTAGAAGTATCAGTGACTCATAATGAAAACTTATCTAAAAGACTTTTGATAAAAGCTCTTGAGCAATTTTTAAGAGATCTTAAAGAGGAAGTTAAAAATAAAAAATAATGTCAGATTATATTTACTTTTCTGATAAAGAGTTAAACGAAACTGAAAGACTACAAGCTATAAAAAACTGGGAAGAGAACTATAGACCTATAGTAGACTTTACTAAAGAATTTCCAGATGAGCTTACTTATTATACACCTACCTGGATTCAAGATCCATTTATTATAGCAGATACGTTTTATAAAAAAACTAAAGTTAAAATGGATGATGGTAGAGTAATTACTTATGTTGAGTGGAAAAAGGAACGTGGAAAATGAAGTTTAAAAATAAAGATGAGTTAGTTCTTCACGCTTTATATACCTACATACATGAGGATTATGCTACTGACGAAGAAGAGGCACGATTACGGAAGTGGTTTCCAGAATTAGATAAAATGCTTGAAGAGGCATATAAACCAAAAGCATGTCCTAAGTGTAGGGGCGAAAATTGGATTTATTGTGAATGTTTAGGATGATTGTAGGTTACTTATGTCATGCATGTAAAATATCTTATATTCATGACCCAGAGATTTTTTGTACACAGTGTAAACATATATCAGAAATAGTAAATAGAAAAAAGAAATGAATTTTGAGACTATACTTGAGGCTTTTAAAGCGTGGGCTCTAGATACACCCGAGCCTAGATCAGAAAATTGGGCTCAGGATGTCGCCGCTAATGGTTTAGAGAATCCTTCAGAAATTATTTTAAGTGAGATTATTAGAGGAACATATAGTTTCATAAGACATGAAAAATGGGAAGAGTTAGATAGTATTTATGCTAATTTGGATCCATCTAAACTGCATACAACAGTAATAGTGGCTCTTTTACGTAATGTATCTGCATATAAAGAAGATAAATTGCCCCATTGGGACGTTTTTCTCCAAAGAAGTGTAGTGGTTTGTGAAGATCGGGGCTATAATACTAAGAGTATGTTTGTGGGGCTTATAAAGAAATGACCGGTTGGTATACAGTTGATAACAAACGAATAATTGGAATTAAATATGAAGAAGATTCTATTATGTTTCTTACTGAAGATAATGAAACATTTTCACAACCATTAAATAATGATCCACCTAATGATGTAGAAATTGAGTTAATGAGGCAGTCATTAAATAATTCTTTGGAGTGAAAAATATTATATATGATAGATCTTTATTGCCCAAAATGTGAAAAAGTAAATCCTGCTCATGAAAGAATGAGTTGCTGGACTTGTACTGTTTGTTTTTATGTTGTAAAATATAGGTAAAAGAGATGAATGTATTAGATTTAACTAATGCCCTGAATAAACAATTTCCTGGTAAGGTAAATCTTGTTACTGATGAGCAAGGGGCTATATCTGGTAGTATTATTTCTTCTAGTTTTACTGGGATAGATAATAGAAAGAGGATGCAGAATCTATGGTCATTTCTTACGTTAAATTTTTCAAAACAAGAATTAGATCAAATAACAAACATATCTGCTGTTGCTCCGGATGAGGGTTTTGAGTTTGGTATTGAAGGAGAAGATCCTCTAGATTTTTGTATTTGTAACCATATAAAGAGTTGGCATACGGGTGGGTGCGGTATTTGTACATGTAAAATAGAGGGCGAAGAAGCGTGTTCTTGTTTAGAATACAAATATGATGTAGACTGGGATAAGTTTTCTGAAGAAGAGGAATATGAAAAACCGGCTTGGATTACAGGAGAAACATTAAGTTGCGGGACACCTGAATGTTGGTGTGATTGTCATTCTAATAATGGTATTGAATGTAATACAGACTACATGGACGGGGAAATGTGTTGGGAGGGGAGGGCAGTAGAGCACATATTAAATTATTTTAATATGACTAAAGATGATTCTAATGTTAATTGGTCCTGGCGACATCTGAGTATGAAAGTTGCAAATCGTAAGCTTTTATTTACTTTTGATGGAAAACATAGAGAAATAACAAGTGAAATAACTGAACAAACTGTTTGGAAACTTGATATAAATAATATTGATAAATGGGGAAATGAAATAAAAGACTGGTTGTATTTAGGAATATAAAATTGGATAAAAAAGATTACCCAAAGATAATTATAAAAAAATGGTTTGATTTATACGATTTACCAGAAGATAAACGTAAGCAAATAGAAAAAATCAATAAAGATAGGTTAGATTACTTTTTAAGTAAGTATCCAGAATATAAAGAAAAGTTTATGGGGAGTGGATATCCTTCAAGGTTAGAAGATAATGACTAAAGAAGTTACTTGTGCCGGAATGGTATGGGATGCGTATTTAAATAAATAGATTAATTGTCCTTCTAAAGGGTGGTGCGGTTTACATGATATTAATACAGGTGAGCCGTATAAAAAAGATAACTACTTTGAATCAGATCAATACGTTTTAGATAGTTTAAAGCACATGGAGTCAAGACGTATCGTTGATCAAATTAATACTAACCAAGATAATATAAATAAAAATATGCAAGAAAACATAAAATTAGAGAAGTGGATTAAAATAGCAGTAGATTATTTAAATAACAGTAACGATAAATCTTTGCGTAAATGCGTGTGGTGTAGTAAAGTTTATCGTGACGGAAAATTGGTAGACACAAACACGATTACTGGCAATCTATGTCAGCCTATACATAATATTTGTAGATATGAAGCTGAAGAGGATAGAATTAATTATCCTGGGTGATATAAAATGACCAGAGATGAACGTAATGAAAAAATAGAAGAGATAAAGGCTCATTATGAGTCTTTATCTATAACTGAGAATTATAAATTCTTAGATGAAACTGATCCATATCGGCAGTGGTTTATTGACGAAATAGATAGAAGGATGCCAGCGCATCTTAAGGCAAATCATGATTTATTAGAGAAAACGATGTGGGATGATTTTGATGATTATGTTTTTACCGAAGAGGATAAAGAGATAGAATCGCACTACAAGAAATATTGTGATGAAGTGCAGAAAGAGTATGAAGAAAAATACGGGGAAGAAATTTCAAGATTACATAAAAATTTGCAGGAAAAAGAAGAACAATTAAATAAAGAGTGCGATGAAAAAGTTTTTAAGGTATGGGAAGAGTATTATTATTCAGAGAAAAAACAAGAAGAAATAAACCATATTGAAGATATTTTATTTAAAGTGTCGTCTGAATTACAAATTGATGATTGGGGAAATTTCGTTTTTATCATAGATAATTTTCCTCTGGGAAAGCGAGTACTTGTAACTGTTACAGATTTCGGTTCAATATGGGCTGATAAAGTTTCCGATGCTGGCGTAAAAAGAAATTATCCTGTTTATGAGAGTTTGATGTGGTTGGTTGGTAAAGAATAAATATGCCGATAATAAGAGTAATTGATAGAGAAAAGAATCTCATCAAGATCAACAATAAGGTAGTTGATATCACTGATTTTAATAATAAGCTTCTTAGTGAATATCGTCAGCCAACCGGGGCTACCTATAATGCTACCAGTAATCGGTTTGAGGGTGATTCGTCCTTTATTTTAGAAAAGCCACCGAAGCGGGTAGAACTTCCAGAGTTATTTCGGTTAGTGCGTATTTTTGAAGAATATCTTGAGAAGAATATTTGGGAAGAGGAGTAACGACATATGGCAGAGCGATCTAAGCTTCACCAAGGTAATTCACGATGAAGTCTTCCCACTCGGTTTGATTCATACGGAAAATGAATTGGTAGAGGGTTACCAGCAGTAGTCCCAAATCCTGAAACAATCTATAAAAATGTGTAATAATCTTTTCATTGGATCACTATAATAGAGGTAGTTAGAGTGGATAAAGAGAGCATACCCAAGGTGATCAGAGTTACCTGCCGCAAACCGTCTTAGGTCTGTGCAGATTCTCCAAGAGGATGCTATTGATGCAATCAAGAGAGTTTATCAGGTAGAAGACGCTTTGATCTATGTTGATCCGCCATATCTCGGGCATGAAAAAGAATATAGGTTTGGCGTAGATTATCAAAAGTTGGTGGATACACTTAGGGATGCTAAGTGTAAAGTGATTGTGTCAGAATATCTTACGGCAGAGTTTTACTACGATGGTTGGTGTAGAGTTGAAAAGACTACTGCGGGCAGAGCGAGGATAGGTGCTCACAATACCAAGGCAAAAGAGAAGACCGAAGTATTGTTCATGAATTTTTACAAAAAATGTTAAGACTGCATCGTACTGATATCTATAAATTTAAGAATCCGCCGATGAAAGAACCATTTAAACCATTTACAGTAGGTGATATATTATATCAAAAAAATAAACAGTACTATTACCATGAGTGCGGTTGTATAACATACCAGAATCCTGACAGCACAAAACACTTCTGCTCAAAGTGTAATTTAGAGATTGAAGGTGATGACCCCAGTATTTCAATAAAAAACTAAAGGAGGTTTTTTCTCTATGAAAAAATGGGAATATAAGATAATAACTGAGAATTTTAGCTCCTATTACATAGAGGAAAACCTTAATAAATTAGGGGAAGCTGGATGGGAGTTGGTAGCCACAAGAACAAGAGAGGGGATAACTGTGTATATTTTTAAAAGACAAAAAAATGTTAAATCAGATAGTAAAAATTTTTCGCATCTGGATGATTAGTATATGAAAGTATCTACTGGAAGATCTATTTTAAGAAAACGTAAAACAAATGATCCAGATAATGTGCTGACAGTAGAGGATGTTGAAGAAATATTAGATGATCTAGAAATTACTGTTATTGATCATACTGATATTATGTTTTTGTTAGACGTACCAAAAGAACAAGTTCCTAGATTAACCGGGTGGAAGATATATGATGAGTATACCTATGAATTAAAGTGATTTCAATAAAATGTAAACAGTGTGGAAAAAATATAAAAGCTAAAACAAAAAGAAGACAATTTTGTGGTATTTGTAGAAATAAAAGAAAAAAAGAAAATAAAGAGGAATATTTAAAAAGAAGATCAGCTAGATTAGAAAAGGCTGGAGGATCTCATACTGAAGAGGAATTTTTAGAATTAAAAGAGAAGTATAGTTTTCTTTGTTTTTATTGTGGTAAAAAACCAAAAAGGTTACAGAAAGATCATCTTATAGCAGTAGCTATAGGAGGTAATGATAATATAAAAAATATTGTTCCATCATGTAAAACTTGTAATAGGAAAAAAGGCTCTAAATTACCAGAAATATTTTTTGTAGAGCTTCTTAAGAGTAAAATAAGTGGAAAAGATATTATAAAAGAAAACTTTATTAGATATGCTTTGAATTTTATATAATTTACATAGTTTTATTAGCTGTTATTGCAACCCAGTTAGAGGTATCTTGTGCTGTTAGAAGAGCCATCTGGCCTTGGGAGTTTATTTGAGTTCCAGGACCACCATTTATAGTATCACCACTACCAGCATTGATGTTAAGTGTTGCATTGGATCCTGTGTTATATACCTCTATTGTGGTACCAGCAGGAGGATCCTGTGGCATTGTGAGTGTTTTTGTTGAACCTGTGTGAGTAAAGATAATTACTTCGTCATCTAATGTGGCAGTATAATTGTCACTTTTAACTGCAACATTTCGTTGCCTACCTTTAGCGGTTACGAGTTTACTTCCAGCAGTAATTGTGCCGTTTACCCACAGGTTACCGTTCTCACTCACGTAAAGGGTATTGGTATCTGAAGAGTTGTATCCTTCGATCAGGTTCGAGTTCGCGTTTCCTTGATACATACCGATTACAGGTTGCCCTGCTCCGCTAGCGTTTCTGACCACTAAACGGCCTTCAGTAGGGGAAAGATCACCTATTCCGACATTTCCACCATTTGCAATTACAAACCGTGTTGCTCCTCCAGTTAGCTCATAAATATAAAAACCCCCAGTAGGCCCGATGGCACCATTATTGTTGTTTTTACCAAATTGCCAACCCCTTGCTGTTTTTGCCCCTAGATTAATATACGACATATATGAGTCACTGGCATCTAGAATGTGAAAACGACCCTGAGAAGTTCCGCCTAGTGTTAGTTCTCCAGACGGATATAATACAAATACATCATTTAAAGTAACAGACGCATCAGCAGTTCCTTTAGCATCAGATACAAGAAATCTAAACATACCGTCTGATGGATTAAAATTAATTACCCCACCATAATGATCATTTGATCCCTTTCCAAATTTCCACCCACTATTAGAATAGTTTTCCCAATATGTATTAAACCCAACATTTGGTAAATTATTTACTAAATAAATTGGGAGACTAGTACCAAATTTTGCATTAGTTGCAGTAGACCCTTTTTCTACGTCTAAACCATATTTAGGAACCACTCCTATACCAAGAAGACCTTCACGAGTCAACTTAGCTTTAGTTGTATAACTTGATGACCCGCCTGAAGTGGTTTCAAAAAGAATATCACCACCACCTCCCTCACGAACCGAAGCTAGAATTCGTGCCGCTCTTCCGTCATTTACAATACCGTTATTATATTTAAACTCAATTCCTGATGTTTCACCTGTACCACTATTTGAAGTAGTAGAAAGTACTAACTGTACTGC
>Ga0194120_10001093_pt1 | contig 50268 bp, 44 predicted proteins | sample TA2MahCa65mmetaG_FD_148642 | JGI IMG/M metagenome (GOLD analysis project Ga0194120, IMG submission 148642) | Freshwater microbial communities from Lake Tanganyika, Tanzania - TA2015019 Mahale Deep Cast 65m | ecosystem: Environmental > Aquatic > Freshwater > Lake | place: Tanzania: Lake... | reverse complement strand
CAGGATGATCTCATAGTTGCCATACTCGATCGCCCGGCAGGATTGAAGGCAGGCCCACAGGTCCGACCGGCTGTTGAAGTGCACGATCACGGCGCAGACTGACGGCTCTGGATCGTGCGAGACCATTGATTGCCTCCTCAACTCAGGGTGCCGGTACCCGGCATGCGGGCAACGAGCCGAATGCGCTAGGACCGGGCGAAGATATGATTATAGATGGAGGCGTACTCGGTCTTGTCGAAGAGCGCGGCGCGCCGTTTCGCCACCAGCGCCAAGCCGGCGGCCTTCAAGGTTCCGATGACTCCCTCACACAGTTGCGCCTGGTCGGCATCCAACTCGACAAGCACCGACCTGATCCTGGGGTCTGACAGAGTTTTCACGGCGCCCTGCACGATCTTGTCTTCCAACCCATCGACATCGATCTTTAGGTAATTTGGGAAAGGCGGCTGAAACCGCTCGACAAAATCATCCACGGAGAACCCGATTGTCCCCTGTTTGAGCGATGGGACGAAGTCCCGACCCTGCCAGTCCTTGGCCTGGCCTAACCTATGGAGAGCAGTCCCGCATTCGGAACTGGTCAGAAACAAACTGTCCAGCCGGGTCGTGTCGCTGAACGCGAGGGAGAACGCCCGCACTTTCCCCTCCATCCGGTTCAACTCGATGTTCTTGTTCAACACATAAAAATTGGGGGCCGCCGGCTCGAAGGCGAGGACCGTCATGTTGGGCCGCAGGGCTGCATACAACGAGTAGAGACCGACATTGGCGCCGATATCCCAGAACACGGTATCTACATCGAACCGGTCAATCCACTCGATCGTCTCCGGTTCCTTCGAGAGCAGGGTCTGGGCACGCCATAAGGGAGTGGACCCCGGGCAGAAAAACCACAGACGCCCAAACTTCGTATCGGCGGCGATGTTGGGCGTGAGCCGCTCGGCCAGGGTCGCGGAAACGAGATCGGCTCGGGAGCCGGCCAGTCCAATCCCCGCCTTGAGTAACTTCACCGCCGCGTCGAAGGCTAGTTGTTTGACCAACATGGGCACGCTCTCGTCCAGGGCCAGCCCGGGGCCCCTTCCAACCACTGCTCGCAGGATATAGCGTCTTCTGCTTGATTAAGGCTACAGTCTACCGGCAACTCGATACACGGCTAGACCGACAAACTCATTGATTGCCGTCGTGCTCCGCTCGAGGGAGCCCGGATCCGGAATTAACGTTCCGAGTTTCACCGATGGCCACGTCCCGACCTTCAACCACGATCTGTATCCGCACGGATAGGGTGTGACGTTCAATCCTTGGTGTAGATAGAGACGCACCGCGCGAGGCATATGCATCGCCGACGACACGAGCAGAATCTTGGCGCCTTGCCCCAGAAGCCGTCTGACTTCTTTGGCGCTTTCGTAGGTGTTGCGTGAGACCTCTTCCAAAACCAGCGCTTGTTCGGGAACATTCAAGCGTACGGCAAGGCTGGCCATTTCACGAGCATCAATCGGCTGACCTAATACAGCCGTCCCTCCAGCCATCACCAGCCTGGAAGAAAGTCCCTGCAAGAACGCCTCGCTCCCACAGAGGGTTCGTTGCAGTGAAGAATAGGAGAGCTCGGTCACCGGGCGGACCCCGAATGCGGGGTTCAGGTCGCCGCTGAGAACCACGATAGCGTCGTAGGACTGCCCCGAGATAGGTGAATACGGCGGATACTCTTGCTCCAGCATCCCGGCAAGATAGAGACTGACCGGACCTGAGCCCAGCACGTACATAATCGCCAATGCCGAGCCAGCGGTGATTCTTGCCGCCTTCAAGCGGGCAGGCGTCTGACGGCAAAACAGCAGGATCACCGTCACAGCCAGCAAGATCCAAATCCATGTGAACGGATAGATCACTTCCTTGCACAATTTATACAACGCGAAGGTCGTTGGAGACATATCATCAAACACGCGATCACTCTCTTTCTTTCGCGTTGCTCACAGTAGCACGTCCTTCTGGCCGACTCTTAAGGGTTTTAGCGTTCCGACCAGCCTGTTCCCTACGCGCACCGTTTCCATTCCAGCGTTCCCCTATGATGACGAAGTGCTAAGGTATGACAATTTTCAAAGCGTCAAGCGCGGAGATTCCTGGAAACCTGACTGCATTGGTCTAAATCGTCGTCTTGCGGTTTGCTCCTCAAGCATCAATCCAGGTATCAGCATCTTCAGACGCTGGGCCTTGAGCCCTCTGATTTCTTCTTCACCTGGCTTGAGAGAACTTCTTCCTGCAGCGCCTTGACCCAGCAGTCCAGCCAGTCTTCTCGCCCAAGCGCATATCGGTTCACAAAGATTCGGCGAGCCTCCTGCACGGCTTCAGAGCTCCACCAGGGCCACGGGTCCTCATAAACCTCGGCAAGTTTAGCCGCGGCAGACTGAGAGGACTCCCAGAGAATGCCCACTTTTCGAAGGCTTTCGAAACAGGGTTCAGCTCCTTCTCGGACCTCTGAGTACTGTGGATCCCAAAACAAGAGTGTCGGCACATCCATGATGAGAGCCTCAAGGAACGAAGTCCCGGAATGATCAATCACGACCAGACGTGAATTCCTGAGTGTCTGGTAGAAGGACGAGTTCTCGTCCCATCGTACATCGCTGAACCGATTCCTGATCTCGTCCCGGATAGCACCTCGATGGTCTCCAGGATAACGTCGAAACACGACGGCTTGGCGCACGACTGCAGGCAATGCGTCTAAAAACTGACCCTGCCATCGAACGGATTTTTCCCCTCTGATTCCCTGTGGACTGGAATGAAACCGTATCAGATACGGCATATGGGCATCGGCCACATAGAGGATTGATTTCGAGAGTTTATGACATTGGTTCTTGTATCCAGTGCTATACAGCAAGGAGAGGGGCGGGCTGGGCAAGTTCCTGTAAGACCTATTGCCATTCTCAGCCCATCCCCATACCATAAATCGATCTGCTATTCGTAATTCATGCTCTTCGAGCGGGGCCGAACGAAATAGTCCATAACCGCCACCATGCTGCATTGCAATAAGACGGCTGCCTGAAGTTTCAGCCGCTTCAGCCGCAACAAATTTAAAGGGCTCGGTGACGTACCAGCCTACGGCGGACACGATTACCGGAGGAATCTTTCGGATTTCACGCGCAACTTCATTTCTGGCATACCGGTATCCTTCGAGGTACAGAGTGGGGAAATTCTGCGGTAACAATTCCACGAAGAGCTTTTCGAATGCCCCTGAAGCGTCAAGGCGTGCCAAGCCACGTCGTCGCGAATCAAAAGCCGCAGTGGGAATCGTAAATGACCACTCGTTCCGCATTGTTTCCAGAGCGAGGGCCCTGAAATGACTCTTGAAGATAATATTCATGACCTGCTTCGAAGACAGATACGTATCGCACAGAGCGACTTCCCATTTCGTTCTCAGTATACGACCGATACATTCACCTGCTAATCGCCCGCTTTTCCTCGCTAACCGTTTCAGATTTGAAGATGCCGACCTTCTTCTATCGACACAGGGCAGCGGTTCATTGTTGATCCTTGATGGAAAGGAATACCCCATCAATTCAAGCTGGTGAGACATAACCTGAAGATTGTAACGATCATCACTGAGCCAACGGAAGGTTTCGAGCGTATCCTGAGGTGTGCGATAGCATTGTGGATCCAGAACAATGGTGCGTACCCCTGGATCGATCTTGAGCGCTTCTGTCAGAAGAACATACCGGTCATAGACAGCGTGAACAAAGTGTAGCAGCCACGGGCCGATGAGGATACGCCAATAACGGAGGCTATAAGACACTTGATGAACCACATTGAGATATTCAGCAAGACGATCCAGCATACTTTCTGAGAACTGGTCAAGATACTGAGCGGCGTCGTAAAAACGTCGGCGGTCGTCCCAGGGCGACGGCATGATTTGCCAACGGAGTCCATTCCAGTCTTCCGTATGATCATTGCGAACGCACCAGTGACCCAGGAACAGAATCGCCTGTTCCTTGTCCCAGAATTCGCTGAGCGCGGTGGTGGCTAAAAACATGGCGGTCCCGACCGCTTACTGTTTTTCAAGGCAGACAAAGTGATACCCGCCCTGCTCAGTACTTTTTCCGTCAAGCTCATACAGTTCAGTCAGGAACGGGCGCAAGGTATGAATCCACTCCGATTTAATCGAAAGGCGATCAGCTTCCGTCAGTTTTTTGATCATCTTAAAGAGCACAGGCGACAAGGGCCGCAACCCGATATCCCACAGCTTGAGCGTGAGAGGAGAAAGATAGTACGAGTGGGCCACAACCTTGAATCCAATTCTCTTGGCTAGATCCATGAGCTCAGAATACGAGATCGTCCAGCGGCTTGACTCGCTGCGGCCCCGATTCAGCAATCGAAGCGCCTCTGAGCTCAATTCCCGCCAGCGATAACTGATGCAGTAGTCCTTGAACTTGTGATCCGGCAAACAGAGTAGGCTGCGCCCTCCCGAACGTAAGACGCGCCTGATTTCTTTCAGGGAAGCTTCTGTGGAATCCAGCCAGTACAGAATGTTGGAAAAGACCGTCTCAAAAGAACTATTCCGAAAGGGCAAGGGATGGTTGGCATCCGTAGCGGTCACATGGCGATAGAATTTCAAGGCTTGAGCCTGACGCAACAAGTTCCGTTTCGCATCCAACGCACAATCAATGCGATACTCGGGTTTTTTGACAAGCGCACTCTGCTCAGGCAGAGCCATAAAATTGTCATAAACGTCCCTGTTGTCCCAAAATCCCTGAGGGTCAACATTCCTGTACCAATCATAGTCCAATGAAAAGGCTCCGCCCGCAGTAATGAAACTGAAAATCCCATTGCCCGATCCCAGATCAAGTGAAGGTGAAAGAATCGGGAATTGCGAGATGGCTGAGGAGGCGATCGCATCACACAGGGCCGATTCAGGGCGGAGCCAGTTGACGTTCAGATGTGCATCGAGAAAGTTTCGCGAGAACATTTGTTATTGCTCGCCCTGTCGTCGCTTGAGGACTTGCTCAGCCAGCCAAAAGTCAAACTCGTCATCGATGTCAATATTCTGTTCCCGGTCGAGCGGCATCCGCTCAATATGTTTTCCATAACGGTCGCCTTGCCTCACGAGATCAGCCTTCATGACATACACGTTCCCATCATCGTAAAAGAAACCAGGGATATCCTGGCGTCCCAACTCTGTTTTATCGCTTCCGTACTCCCTGTACTTACAGATAAAACCGGTTGCCAGGGAATCCGCTTCCGTTTCAAGAAATCTTTGTATGCACCGATCAATCAAGCCCGTAGCGCGAATGGGACAGGTCGCCTGGAGAAGGACTAGCACATCTGCCGAAAAATTTTGAAGCGCGTGCTGCAGCACGCTGAGTGTCGTCGCCTGATCGGTGGCCAGTTCTTTCGGCCTCTCGATCACTTCTGCGCCACACTGGCGCGCAACCTCTGCAATCTCATGGTCCTCGGTCGAGACCACGTACTTGTTTAAAAGGCGCGAGGACTGCGCAGCCTCAATGGTCCACGCAAGGAGCGGCTTGCCGTTTAACGGCTTGATATTCTTTCGAGCCAGACCTTTGCTACCTCCACGCGCAGGCGTGACTCCAAGAATCTCGCACTGTTTTGTCATCCACGTTGGCCGGGGCACGCTAGAAGGAAATGTACGCTCTAGGCTGGACGGAAGTGCGACGACTCGCGCAGGTCTTTATTCGCCGCGACGATGTCGAGCAGGATTCTCCTGCACCGTAGTGATAGGCTCAGTCATCCCCGCGGATTCTGCATGTACTGGCTGAACGTGACGGAAAAGCCGGTGTAGCGTGGGTGTACGCGCCAGAATCTTGAACAGACCCGGGACATCAGTACCATACCGCTGGAAGACATCGGAACGCTCAGCCATCTGCAGCTCGTGAAAGTAGAACCGATAGGCAACGGCCTGCGGAGTCCGAAACTCCTTTAGCCTCTGACCCGAGCAGTCGCGGACCCAGGCAGAAACGTCATAATAGAGTTCCTCAACCAGGTCAGCAGTGCTCCCGTCAGGTTTCAGGACACCGGCTAATCTGCGGAGGACGTACGTACGCAAAGCACGAAGCTCTTCCTTTAGTCTGGATATCTCCGTGGCGTCTGATTGCGTCCTGAGCACAAGATCCCATGCCAGCCCGACGATATAATCGACCCATGCATCCAGGTGCCTCGCGATCACCAAGGCCTTGTGCTTGAACAACACGTTTCCACCCGCTTCCCCATCGACCAAGCGCTTATAATTTTCCGGCCGACTGTAAAAGGCGACCAAGGCCTCCTCGCTGTCCCAAAGCTCCTCTCGGGTCTCCCGCACAAACGAGGCGTGAACATCCTGAATTACCTTCGGCGCTTCTTTGAGGCGGGCCAGCGCTTCGTTGATCCACGTAAAGGCCGTCACCCCGTTCTCTTCCGAGAACTTCACCAGTTCGTAAAAGATGTATGTGTTGTACATCAGTTCCGTCATCAGAGCTAAGCTGCGAATATGCAGATAATCATCGAAACTCAGCGTGTCAGACGATACGGCGACCTGCTCCACGTCAAAGACTTTCCGCCCCGCGTACTCACCGAAATCCAACGGCACAACCCGCCATTTCGGCTTGTATCCATACCGAAGCTGATAAGACTTGGCCTTGTAGTCCGTGCCGTACAGGAGTTGGAGCGTATAGGATGTAATTTTTTTCGATTTCGCCGCCATGAGCGCTTCAAGCCCACGCATGTAAGAGACAAGCGTTTCACCAGGCAGCGGCACAATAAGCTCGGCTTCCTGTGATCGTCCCTGCCGCGTAAGGGTCTCATTGATTCCTTTGTAGGCCTCGAGGCTAATGTTGTCCCGTTTGATGTGGACCAGCACGTCCCAGTCCATGGATTGCACAGCCATGTTGATACTCAGGCTCGCACCCAGCACTTCGGTCGCAGCAATGACTCGTTCTTTACTGTTCTTGCCAGTCCAGGCAATCATCTGCAAAGGCCACTTGTAGTTTCGCTGAACTTCGTGAACGAGACGCGCGACTTCTATGTCTCGGGTGAACATCCCAAAATTGTTATCGGCCAATGTTAAGTTGGTAATCCCAACGGTTGCAATGCGAGGTGCGATGTAACGAAGCTCTTCCTCAACGTAGTTGAGCGAGAACTTGTTCACCTTGTTGAAATAGACGTCACCTGCGTTACAGAAATTGCACAGGAACGGACACCCGCGCGTGGTTTCCATCATCGGGGTCAGTCGACCGTCAAAGAACTCATCCAACAACCCTGTCACATAAGGTGAAGGAATCTCGTCGAGGTTCCGAATCCGCTCAACGAGGGGGCCCGAGATCAACACACCTGACTTGGGATGAAGGAACTGGCAGCCCGGAACCGGCTCACTGAGAATGGCCGTTCGGTCTCGTGTCGCAAGCCACCTCGTGAGCAGGTGGAGAAATGACCGCTCTCCTTCGTAGAACACATAGACATCGGTATGAGGTCTCGTTTTCAAAAATTCGGCCTGTTGCTCGGCCTTAAACGGATAATTCGTCCCCCCTTGCACCGTCAGGATGCCTGAATCCAGTCGCTTCGCGCATTCACAGGCCCATTCCGACAGATTGCTGTTCCACGCGTAGTTGCTGCAACCCAGGATTTCGGGAGGACGGGAATTCAGGGCAGAGAACAGCCGATCGGGATATTTGAACAGGCGTATCTCCACTGCGTCGCCTAGATGTTTCTTGGCATAAGCCGCTACCAACCCTATGTTCAGCGGGAAGCTTTCGGTCGCAATCCTGACCCCCGTGTGGGTCAGATCAGCCAGATAGACGAGAGCGGGCCTCTTCATTTGACCTGTGACCTGCGACATTGAATCGCTTGCCAGCCAGAGCGACCGGCTTCAGGCTCATCCCCATTGGTCGCGAAGCATCATGAATGCTTCGGCGGCCTGAAACCCGATCTCCATGCCACGTTTTTGCGCAAGCACCTCGATCCCCTTGGCCGACCGAGGATGAGGAAACTCTCGCAGTTCTCTTTTGTAGGCCTGCAGCGCTTCGATCTTGTGTTCGAGGAACTCGCTGATGTTCACGTAAAAGTTCGGCTGGAATGCGTATTCCGGAAAGGGTGGTGCTTGTTCCGTGGAAGAGGGCACTTCATAGCATAGCAACCGCAGAACTTTATATTGCGAGATGGTCCGGCAGACAACCATTGAAGCCTGGAACACCGCGCGATGATCCTGGTTGGAATCTCCCCGATGGTGCGTGTAGACCACGTGGGGTCTGACCTTGAGGATGCACTCTTCCAGCGGCACGATGATGTCCAACAGACGTTCATCCAGCAGCTCATCCCGCAGTTCCAGAAATTTGATGTCCTGATAACCAAGGACCTTTGCCGCGCGCCTAGCAGCTTCTTTTTCCTCCTCGACGACCTGGGGATCAAATTGATGATCGTAGGCGCGTTTACAGACGATGCAAACTGTGACCTCGTCCCCTGCCGCCACGTGCTTGGCAATGGTTCCCCCCATGCCGAGGATTTCATCATCCATGTGAGCTGAGATCACCAACACTCTCATGAACGACAGCCTCCCAATGCCGCCCGCCGTTCCCGGATCAGCCTGACGATTCGTTCGCAGCCTCGTCCATCCACAAACTCTTTGCCGCAAGCACTCATGCGGCTTCTGTTGCTTGGATCCGCCGCCAACCGATCCACCATCTCCGGCAGTCGATCGTAATCCAACTCCCCCCCGAAGCCCAGGTTGATCACGGCCCCGACCCGCTCAAGCCTCGCCGCAGTCGGCACTTCGAACCGTTCGCCGCAGACGACCAGACTCGGTGTGCCGACGCAGGCCAACTCGAACATGGTGAGCCCGCCGGCGGTGACAGCTAGGTCGGCATGCCACATGACCTCGGCCATGTTCCGTGCGTTCCGGACGATGGAAAGGTCCAATGTCGAGGACTTGACAGCTTCACGCAGCTCGTTATCATGCCGGAATGCCGGACCTACGACCACAGTGCAATGAGGACGCGCAGCCATTTGCTCTAAAGCTCGGACGATCCGAGGCGTGAACCCGTGAGTATCGCTCCCCCCTTGCGTGATGAGCAGCTCCCCCACCACATTCCTGATCGGCTTCGCCTCCGCGTGCCTCATCTGAAACTCGCGCCTGAGCGCGATGTATTCCGGGTCCGTGACCGCTTTGGGGATAGGGTACAACACATTGACGTTCAGATCGGCACAACCCGCTCCAGCACCATCGTCGTCCATGGTGACGAGGAACCCGCAGCGTTCTCTGATCCGCTGCAGATAGGTTGGAGCGTTCTTCAGCTTGTTGACGACGATCACATCGGGACGATACTCCTGAAGTGCGCCCAGCTCAGCGGCAAGATCGTCCACTAAGACAGCCTGGTACCCGCAGCGTGCGATCACCTCGCGAGCCTCCTCGCCGCCGGACAGGAAAAACCTAGCCTCATCGTCCGATCGAACAAACTCATCCGCCAGAGCAATTGCGCCCCAGATATCCCCCATCCCTTGTCGATGATTCCCTTCTGCCCGAAATGCGATGCGCATCACTCGACCATGTCCCAGGAAATGACCTCGTCGGTCTTGATATCGCGCTTGGCCCGGCGGCCATACAGCAAGTGGACGAGCTTGGGGACAACACCGGTACCAGGACGTTTCACGATGACGTCCTTCTCCGTCAAGAGCTCGCCGACCTTTACATCACGGCCGGCGACTGCGCTCTTTCTGGTTTCCCGCCGCATGTCTTGTTCCGCCGGTGTGGGCCGCTTGACTCCATCCCCCAGGGCTCTTTCCACCTCTCGGATTGCTTGCACAAGAGCCTTGAACTCTTGGGGATCTGCCGAGAAGTACGCATCCGGGGCTGGGAGTTTCTTGTCGAGCGTGAAGTGTCGTTCAATCACGCAAGCCCCTAACGCTACCGCGCCCAAAGCAGCGCTCAAGGACGTTGTGTGATCGGAGAAACCGACTGCAATGCCGAATGCACGGCGATAGGTCTCGATAACCTTGAGGTTCACTATCCCGTGATCCCGAATCGGATAATTCGAGACGCAGTGAAGTACGATGAGTTGACCGTTGCCCGTGGCCTGCAGCGTCTCCACAGCCTCGGCTACCTCGGCCATCGTCCCCATGCCCGTGGAAAAGATCACCGGCTTTTTCTTCTCGGCCACGTACTTGAGAAAAGGGAGATTCGTGAGGTCGTCCGAGCCAATCTTGTATGCCGGAACACCCAGGCTATGAAGCAGATCGACATCGTCGTAATAACTCGGTGTCGAAAAAGCCGGAACGCCGAGGTGACGCGCATGGTTGAAGAGCTCACGGTGAGCTTCTAACGACAATTCGTAGCGCTTGAATTCCTCGAACTGGTTGGAGGCCCCTGCCTCCGCAGGGAAATCAGTCCGCCGTGAAGTAATCGTTTCTGCACGAAATGTTTGAAACTTGACTGCATCGGCTCCACTCTCGACCGCTGCATCGACCGAGGCTTTCCCTTCTTCAAGCGAATTGAAATTGTAGCCAATTTCTGCGATCACGAAGACGAGCTGGCCCGGCCCGACCAGTCGAGTGCCAATTCTGATTGGGTCCACGGAATGCCTTTACTCGAAGACGTGCTGCATGGTTGGAACGCCGATACCGCGCAGCACGTTCATACTGGCAGGTCCATAATTGAACAGGAGATCGATCACCGACAGGCAGGGAATGAAGGGTTCATAGAGCTGGCGATAGATGGGATGGTGGAACTGCTGAAACCGTAATTGTATCCCCGCGGCGGCGAATTTTTCATAGCTGAGGTACTCTTTCCCTGACACCCCTGACAGATAGACGTCGGCGCCTACCTGACGGCAGATGTTCAGGACTAAGTCTCCTCTGTTGCCTTCCGTGTTGACCTCAGAGGATTTTATAATCCTCGTCTTGATGGATAAGGCGTCAAGCAAAAACCTGATGACTGCTTCGTTCAGTTCGACGAGTCGCGCCCATGTCTTCTGGTACAGCCGCTCGAACTCCGCCCCATAGCTGGACCAATAGGGAGCGTTTCTGTAGCACTGGACAAGGCTGGTCCAACATTTTCCCCTCCACCGAGGACTCCCTTGATTATTAATCAGGATTTGGTTAATGGCCTGGGATGAGTGGCCCTTCGTGAGCACCGGCACCGTCATCCAGATGGCTCCATCGGCCGAACGGATTCTATTTCGATTCTGGTAATAGTTCTTCCGAAATTGCACGTGATCCAACATGACGAACATGTCGGCTTGACGCACTTTGTCGAAAAACCCCAGCCACGGGAGATGTTCCGGCTGATGGATAGTGACGATCATGGAGGCAGATGGAACAAGGCGGTGTCAGCGACCGACTACATCTTGGCGATTCACGAGCTTCTCGACGGGGAAGTAGGCGTCGCCCATTCGTTCCAGCACGCGCAGCGTTTTGCGCGGAAGGTAACAGTGCCTGCAGGGCTCCAGCAGCTCCACGCCGCGATGGGCACGGTGGATGGCGCGGGCTTCTTCCATGCGGGGCCCATGCCAGACCTCAAATAGGGAATCCGTGTTCGCGTCGCCAAGCGGATGCATGCCCATCTCGTCGTTTGAGCAGAGCAGAATCTTCCCGTCCGAACCGATCACCAGGCGCTGGTACAGGACCGGACAGGTGAAGTGCTCCCGGTATTCGATGTCCGTGTCCTTGCGCAGATAATCCACCAAGGGATTGGACGCGATGTGGTCCACATAGGGCTCGAAGAGATCGTAGAACTCCTGTGCGCAATCCCTGATGGACGGCCAGACCGGCTGAATCTTAATGACGGGTTTCACGGACCTCGCTTCAGTCTTGATCTTTTTGTACGCCTTTATTTTCTCGACTGATTCCTCGAACTTTGCCGGCGCACGAATCTCCTCGTAGGTCTTCCCCATGCCGTCGAACGAGATCGTAAGCCAATCCAACCCGGCCTTCATCAACTCACGGAACATCTCATGATTCAACCGCAGACCGTTGGTCAGTGTCGAGACCTCCTTGATCCCCGCACGCTTGGCGTACCGAACCATGTCGACGATGTGTTTGTTAAGGAAAGGCTCGCCGCGAAGGCTCAAACGGATCGAATAGCACCCGTGGGCGGCACACTCGTCCACGATTTTCTTGAAGAGCTCGAAGGACATGAGCTTTTTTTTGACGCTTTGATCGAACTCTTCTGTGACCGTGTAGCACATGGGACAAGCCATGTCGCACGCCGCCGACAACTCGACATCCACATGGTCGGGGAACTTGGACACATACTGGATTTGCGGGTACACATACCATTTGACCCGGTTTCTCAGGTACGCTATGAGATGCCCGCGGCCGCGGCGCCAGTTGAATTGAAGCCGCTTCCAGCCTGACAGGTGAACCTGATCCTTGTTGATCCGAACCACGGAAAACCTATTTCAAGTCCTGATCGAAGCGAGCCCATTCAGCTTCGGCCGTCGCGACCTTGGCCTTATACCACTCGACGTACCTCCGCACACCCTCTTCAAAAGGCATTCTCGGTTCCCAACCCAGCTCGTTCTTGGCCAACTGGCTGGAGACTTCCTTGCCGGAAAAATCTCCTGGTCGGGCGGGGACATACTCAATTTTCACGTTCCCCAACACCTTCTGGATGGTCTCCGCAATCTGTTTGATCGTAACCCTCTCTGTACCATCGAGGTTGTAGATCTTATTTTGTGCGATGGTTTTGAGAGCGAGCACGTTGCCTTCGGCCAGATCCTCCACGTACACGAATTTTCTAAACTGCATCCCATCTCCCGCAATCGTCAGCGGTTCCCCCTTCAGCGCTTTCTGCACAAAGATCGGCACCACCGCGCCGTCTCTCGCACGCGGTCCATAGGGAATGCCGTAGCGGATCACGGTCACCGGGATGTGGTAGAGCTTGCTGTAGGACTGGCAGTAGTACTCCGAGGCGATCTTGGTGGCCGTGTACAGATGCGTGGGCGCATGGAGCGGCGTCCGCTCGTCCACATACAGCTCGGCCGCCTCGCTATAGACCCAGGTGGTGCTGCCGTAGATCACTCTCTTCACGCTCCTTGAGCGTCGGACAGCCTCAAGGACATTGATGGTCCCACGCACGTTGATGGACTCCGCATAATAGGGCTCCTCATACACCTCCTGCACATCCGCTACCGCTGCAAGATGGAAAACCGCGTGCGTTCCGCTCAACGCCATACGCAGGGCTTCGAGATCCAACAGACTACCCTGATAAAATTCGATGTCCTTCCGATGCGTCGGCATGACCATGTCGAAAACGCGGACTTCCACACCCCGGTCTCGCAGTTTGTCCACCACGTGCGAGCCAATAAATCCTGATCCACCGGTCACAAGCACTTTCATCGGTGACAATCTCCTTCGCAGTTAATCTACAACCCCGGGGTTGTAGTACAGGGGAACGCACCAATGATTCTGCGCTACCCATTCAGCATTAGGATACGCGCCGGCGCGTTTCATGATGGTATGGCACAGCTTGTCATAGACCTTCCCCGTGGATTTCTCGATCGGCTCGAACACGATGTATTTATAAAGTCCCGAGATCATTCCATCTGGCAGCTTGATTCGCGTCGCATATTTGGGATGCAGATACTTTTCTGCGATCTCATTCTTCCAGGCCGTGATCTCTTCCATCCGATCGATCTGGACAACCCCCAGCGCGGCAGTGAATTCCGACACGCGGTAGTTCAGTCCCTCCACGGCGTGCTCGAACTTTCCATAGTTTCGATACTGTCTTGCGAACTCGATGAGGCCCGGATGTTTCGAGACCAGCATTCCTCCTTCGCCCGTCGAAATGGATTTGGTCGCATAAAACGAGTATACGCCCGCGTCTCCCCAACTTCCCGGTCTTTGACCGTTCCACGAGGCACCATGCGCGTGGGCGCAATCCTCGAGGAGGATGATCCCCTTGGAGCGACAAAACTCGGCAATCCGTGGGGTATCGAAGGCGATGTGCCCTCCGATATGAACGAGCCAGACGGCCGCCAATTCATGCTCGCTGGCTGCCTGCACGAGCGCCTCATAACTGAGACACAGGTCGGTCTTGTTGCAATCAGCAAAGACGATGTCCGCACCGGCCTTGACAATAGAGAGAGGCGTGGCCATAAACGTATTGGTTGGGCAGAGCACTTTCTTGCCGCGGACATTAAAGTAATCCAAGCTGGCCATCGCGGCCCCAGTCCAACTTGACGTCGCAACCGCCGCTAACCCGTTCCACTTCGCCCACTGCTCCTCGAAGAGACGAGTGAACGTCCCCTCTGCCCACTTCTGGCTGGAAAAGATTTGATCCCAGTACTCGTAGACCCGCTGCTTGTCCCGTTGGTCAAAACCGATTCTGAACGTTCCGAAATCCATCACCAGGCCTCAAAAGCCGCTGTTAACTCCGCGTCGCTCGCCTCAGTAAACGCAGCCAAATCTCGAACGTCAGCAACGTCCACAAGCGCAGCCCGTGGTTGCGGACCCCCTCCAGGTGTTCGCGGACGAGCGTCGCCACATAGGCAGGCTGGAGGTATTCCTTCGACAGCGCGGTCGGCGCGAGGAGCGCGTCTTGGAGATACTCGCGCAGGTCCGTTCGGAACCACGCTTCCAACGGGACCCCGAATCCCTTCTTCCCGCGCCTCAAGATCTCGGGCGGCAGCAGGTCCTTGAACGCCTCTTTGAGAACGTACTTCGTCGTCCGCAAGCGGAGCTTATGGTCGTCGGGCAGTTGCGCCACGTACTCGGCCAGCCGGTGGTCGAGAAACGGCGAACGTCCCTCGAGGCTGTGCGCCATGGTGCAGCGGTCCATCTTCACCATCAGATCCTCCGGCAGATAGGTCATGAAATTGACGTACAAGATCTTGCCCACGGTGGAGAAGCCGGCGGTCCTGGCCACGACGTCGGCCGGAAAGCCGGTCTCGAGCGCCGCCACGCGCTCCATGACCTCCGGACGGAGCAGCCTGGACAGATCGCCGTCGAAGATCGAGACCCAGCCGTGCAGCCGGTCGAGCAGGGGGTTGGAGGCTTCCCGGAAGAACCGCTGGGCCCGGCGCAGCCAGTGATGGTATCGGCCGGGCTCCGGGAAGGCGGCCATGACGGCGTTTCCGAGTCGCAAGACGCTCGACGGAACGCGCTCCGCGGCAAGGCAGGCCCGGAACCGCAGGTACCCGGCGAAGAGCTCGTCCCCCCCGTCGCCGTTGAGCGCCACCGTGACGTGCTGCCGCGTGAGCTGCGCGACGATCGAGGTCGGAATGGCGGAGGAGTCGCCGAAGGGTCCGTCGTGATGCCAGACGAGAGACTCGATCAGGTCGATGGCCTTGGGCTCGACGATGAACTCGGTGTGATCCGTGTGAAAATGCGAGGCCACGACTCGCGCATACCGGGTCTCGTCGAAGTCCGGATCGCCCGTGAACCCGAGGCTGAAGGTTTTGACCGGCTTGTCCATGAGCCGGCTCATGAGCCCCACGACGATGCTGGAATCGATCCCGCCGCTCAGGAAGGCGCCGAGCGGCACGTCCGACACGAGTCGTTTTTGAACCGCCTCCGTCACCAATGACCGGACCCGCGCGGAGGCCTCGGCCAGCGAGGGGGACCGGTCGGAGGATCGGGAGAATTCCAGGTCCCAGTAGCGACGCAGCTCGATGCGCCCGTCGGCTTCCACCGTCATGGTGTGGGCCGGGGCGAGCTGGCCGATTCCCCGGTAGAACGTCTTTCCCCGCGGCGGATAGCCGAACGTGAAGTACTGAGGCAGCGCATCGACGGCCAGATCGCCCGAGACCGCCGGGTGCCGCAGCACCGCCTTGACCTCGGAGCCGAACACGAACGCCCCTCGCGCGCTCGCGTAATAGAGCGGCTTTTTCCCGGCTCGATCCCGGGCCAACAGGAGTCGCTGCCGGCGCTCGTCCCAGAGTGCGAACGCGAACATGCCATCGAGCGCTTCCACGCACTTCTCGCCCAGCTCCTCGTAGAGGTGGAGGATCACTTCGGTATCTGAGCACGAGCGGAACGGGTGACCCTGGGCTTGGAGCCGTTGCTGGAGCGCTCTGAAGTTGTAGACCTCCCCGTTGAAGACGATCCAGAGGGATCGGTCCTCGTTGGTCATCGGCTGCGCCGCGTTGGCGCTCAGGTCGATGACGGCCAACCGGCGGTGCCCCAGCCCCACCGATGGACCGGACGGCAGCTTCGTCGCGGCATTGATGAACGTGCCCTCCCCGTCGGGACCGCGGTGCGCCAGTACGGCGGTCATGCCGCGCAGCAGCTCCGGTGCGATCGGCCCGCCGTCGAAGTGCACTATTCCGCAGATGCCGCACATCGTTCCCTCAACTCCCCCTTGGCCCGGCTCCCCCGATCACCCCTCCAGTATCCTGGGGACCGGAAGCGGGACGATGAACTTCCCCTTGAAGCCCTTCTGCTTGAGCTTCGGCGCCAGTTCATCGGCAATGTGCCAGGAGAACAGGATCGCGTACTCGGGCTGATCATCGAACAGGCGGGACTCCTCCACCACCGGGATCAGCGTGCCGGGGATGTATTTGCCGATCTTGTGCGATCCCTTGATCTCCAACACGTAGTCCACGATACCGTCGTCGATCCCGGCATAGTTGATCAGCGTGCTGGCGCGGGACGGCGCTCCGATTCCGTAGATGCGCTGCCGCCGGCTTTTGATGTCCAGCAGCAACGCGTGCAGTTGTAACTTCGACAAGACGACCCGTTTCTTGAACTCCTGCAGCGTCGCGGCGCCGAGATCGGCCTTTTCCTCCTCTTTCAACATCGTCTGGACGGTGTCCCGGGCCGCATAGGCCCCGGCCTTCGCGGCATAGACGCGGATGGATCCGCCGTGGGTCGGGATCCGTTTGGCGTGCATGACGGTCAGCCCGTGCTTCTCCAGCAGGTACTTCAGGCTCTGCAGGGAGTAGTAGCGCAGGTGTTCGTGGTAGATCGTGTCGTATTGCAGCGTTTCGACGAGCGACAGCAGATAGTGCGACTCCGAGATGAACACCCCCCCCTCGTCGAGCATGGCGATGATGCCGTCCAGGACGGCGTGGATGTTCTCCATGTGGGCAAAGACATTCGTAGCGGTGACGATCCTGGCGGGGCCGTGTTTCCGGCGAACTTCCTTCGCGACCTCCCCGTTGAAAAACGTGATCATCGTGGGGATGCCCCGTTCGTTCGCGAGGTTGCCGACCTGGGAGGGTTCGATTCCCTGCACGCGATGGCCGGCGCCCGCGAAATTGCTCAGCAGCGTGCCGTCGTTGGAGCCGACATCGACGACCAGATCGTCGCCCTTCAGGTCCACGATCGTGCGGGATTCCCGGTACATCTCGGCGAAGTTGTCCCGGAGGATCTTGGTGGTTCCGCTGGTGTACGGATATTCCGGAGGGAAAAGAATGGCCGGGTCCACGATCAGCCCGAGCTGGACGAGCCGGCAGTGCGGGCAGCGGAGCAACTGGGCGGGGTACGAGGCCTGCTCGCGCGGAGGCTCTCCGAGCCGCGGCATGAGGTTGACGGGCGGCAGATACCCCAGAAAGAGGATCGACTCCAGCTCGGATCCCCCGCACACCTGGCAGCGTGTCACCACCACGCTCGACCCGGTCCCCGCCGCCAGGCTCGGTTTGGCTTCCTTCATAATACCGGCTCCTTTCATGGCCTCGGTTGGAGTTCCGCGTGCTCGTCGTACCAGCGAGCCACCGCGGGCAGCCCCTCGTGGAACGAGATTCGGGGACGATACCCCAGCGCGGCCACCTTCGAGATGTCCGGGCACCGTCGAGTCGTTCCGCCCTCGCTCGGCCGTCCCGGCACGATCGCGACGCTCTTTCCGAAGTACCGCCCCACTTCCCGCGCGACGGCGGCGATGCTGATCTCCTCGGTCGTGCCGACGTGGTAGATGTTCAGATGCTGGCCGCGTTCCAGCAAGATCATCAGGCCCTCGGTAAAATCGTCGATGTGGACAAAGGCCCGGGTCTCCTGGCCGGACCCTTGGACGGGGAAGGGAACCGGATCCACCCCGCGCCGGCTCAGCTCGCGCATCCGCAGGATGAACTGCGGGACGACGTGCTCCCACCCCATATCCGGGCCGTAGACGTTGTGCGGGCGAAAGATGACCACGCGGGAGAAGCGCTTGCGGCCGTAGTTGAGGGCCATGATCTCGCTGATGATCTTCCCCGCCGCGTAGGAGTACCGAGGGTTGTGCGGATCGGGAATCGTCAGCGGCGCGCTCTCGTCCGTCGGGATCCTGGACGGGCTCTGGTAGACTTCCGAGCTGGACGCGAGGATCAGCTCTCCGACGCCCTGCTCGAGACACGCGTCGATGACGTTCACCATGCCCTTGACTCCCACGTCCAGCACGAGGTCGGGTTTGCTGTAGAAAAACTCGGTCCCGTTGATGAACGCCAGGTGACAGACCGCATCCACGCCCTTGGCGGCGCGCACGACCGCCGCCGCGTCGCGGATGTCCGCCCCGATGAACTCGATCTCGCCTTTGAGGTCCTCGAGCCGCCGGGAGCTGCCCCTGGACTCATCGTCGAGCACCCGCACCCGCTGCCCGCCGCGAACCAGGCGGCGCACCAGAGCCGAGCCGAGGAAGCCGGCCCCTCCGGTGACGAGATAGTGTTTGGCGCTCAAGACGAGGTCCTCTTCCTTCGCCGCCTTCGTTTCACCGTCGGCCCCTCACTCCGCCCGTGTGCTCCGCGGCAGCCGCCTGGGGCCCTTTTGCGCCGACGGTCACGACGCGAGCGGCCTGGTCCCGGGGGCGGCCAGATCCACCGTCTCCGGTCCTCTGAACAGGTAGGTGGTCGCGAAGGCGTATGCCACCCACCGCAGATAGGCCGGGGACCATTTCAACACCTTGAATCGACTCGCGCCCTTCTTCCGCTCATACCATTGCGACGGAACCTCGCCGATCTTCCACCCCAGCCGGTGGCACTTCACCAACAGCTCGATGCTGTAGGTGAAGCCTTCCGACGATTCGATCGGGATCAGCTCGAGGACCCGGCGCGAAAACAGCCGGAAGCCGTTCGTTGAGTCGTGAGTCGGCAGGCGGGCGAGATGATACAGGACGAACGCCGACGCGCGGACCAGGACGGCTTTCAGCCACGGACATCCGACCATCCGCCCTCCCTTCATGAACCGACTGGGAGCGATGAGGTCGTAGCCTTGCTCGAGCCTGTCCACCATCTGGTCCAGAATCCCGGCATTGTACGTGTCGTCGGCCGGCATCACCAAGACGGCCGGCGCGGTGCTCGCCTGAAACCCGGTCACCACGGCGCCATGGACGCCGCGCCGGCGGTTCTTCACGGGGACGATCTCGAAGCCCGCGTCCGCGTACCCGCGAATCACCGGCAGCGTATCGTCATCGTCCCGGTCATAGCAGATCAGCACGCGAAACGGCCGCTTGACCGAACCACGAAGGGCGTCCAGCATCCTGACGATGTTTTCCCCCTCGTTATAGACCGGCACGACGATGTCCAGGCTGTCCAACGGATGTCCCCTTTCGGCGAGAAGAGGCCGGGGTGATCGGCCCCACGAGAGGTCAGGGTCGAGCCTCGGCTTGCCCGAGCCCGGCCGCCCTGCGTTCCGCCTGCCGCTCCAGGTCGGGCACAACCACCCATCCGCCGGATGAATGAGCCAGGCGGGCACATTCCATCAGGCACTGCACGCGATAGCCATCCTCAAAAGACGGGGAGGCGGCCACGCCCGTCCGCACCCACCCGAGGAAGCGGTCAACGAGACGCCCGACCGCGAGCACGCGGCCATCCTTCACATCCTGGCCGGCCGGCCCGGCCGCGACCGGCTCCAGCTTGTCGGTCTGCCTTGTGCCATGGAAAAGCTTGAAGCCGGTCACATAATCCGAGGTCGAGTTGTCCAGGATCAGAGTGCCGCTGTCTCCGTAGATCTCCAACCGATGGCCGGTGCCCTGAAACGCGTTGCTGCAAACCGACACCGACCCCGACGCCCCCCCATCCAACTCCAGGCACATGATGACCGCCGTCTCCCCGAGCGTGCCACCGGCCCCGGGAGGGGTGAACAGCCTCGCGCTGAGCTTTCGGATCGGACCCAGCAACCACTCCAGGTAATGGAAGGTGTGCGATACCGTGGACGCCAGCGTGCCTCCCCCCGTCGCAGCCGTTGCCGTCTTCCAGGACCTCAGGCCCATGCGATGCGCGTAGGCTTCCACATGCCAGGAAACGGAGACGTGGCGGAGTTGTCCCAGTTGACCCTGATCGATTATCCTCTTGGCCTGCAGCCATTCGTCGATGGTCACGAATTCGAAGTCAACCATGTGGGCGAGCCCGGACCGTCGTGCGGCGTCCAGCATGGCGTACGCGGCTTCGCCGGTCAGCGCCAGGGGTTTCTCACAAAACACCGGCTTGCCCCTGGCCAGCGCGCCCAGGACGATGGCCGGCTGGACCGTCGGCGGCGTCGCCACCGAAATCAGATCGACGTCCGGATCCGCGATCAGTTGCCGCCAGTCCCCGTACGCCTTGGGAACCCCCAGGCGGTCGGCAACCGTTCGCGCGCGCTCATCGGAGCTCGCGCAGAGCGCCGTCACTTTGCAGTCCTTCCCGCGCCGGAACGCCGGTACATGGGCTTGCTGACCGAAGCCGATACCCACGACGCCAACCCTAAGAACTGAGTTCTCGCCTCTCCCCATTCGCGCAATCCTTCAGAGCCGGAAACGCGAGCTGTCCGCGATCGCCACCGTACGCCGCGGGAAGCCCGTGGTCATATCCGCGCGCCGAGCCCGAAGCAATTCCAGATGTCAAAGACCCGCTTCCCCCGCGTCTGGAGGTTCTTGTACTCAGCGTGCGGGGTACACAGGATGAGAATATCGCTCCTCTCGACCACTTCATCCGCGGGGATAAGGTCCGGATCTTCCTTAACGTAAGGGTCCGACGTCAGGACCGCCTTGGCACGGAACAGGAGCACCTTCTTCAGCTTATAACTGAGAGAGGCGCGGGGATCGTCGCTGTCGGCCTTGAACGCCATGCCCAGCAACCCGACCGTGAGGTTCTGGAGATCGTGGGCGCGCGCGATCTGTTCGACCATGTACAGCGGCAGGCCTTCGTTGATCAGCATGGCCGCCGACCCGAGGCTGAACTCATTGTTATAGGAAGCGGCGATCTGCATGGTGTCCTTGAAGAGGCACGGACCCGCTGCGAACCCCGCCCGCGGCACGTCCTGCATCCGTGCGTAACTCTTCTTCATGCCCTCAAGGATGCGGTAATAGTCCCATCCGGCCGAATTGGCGATCATGAAGAACTGATTGCTGATGGCGAACTGGACGTACCGGTACGCATTGCAAAACAACTTGGCGAATTCGGCTTCCATCGGCTCGAGCCGGACCAGCTCCGGCGCGATCAGGGAAAAGACCGCCTCAGACCTCCGGACCGCCTCCGGACTCGTCCCGCTGATAATCTGAGGCAGCGTCTGCAATTCCCGGATGGCGTATCCCTGGACGATACGCTCGGGGCAGAAGGCCACGGGGACCGCCTTTCCTTTCACCCTCAGGTACCGTTCCAGCCACTCCGTCGTGCCGGGCGAGACCGTCGACCGTAGAATGATCACCTGGCCTTCCGACAGGTACGGCAACATCGCCTCGAAGCACTGCGTCATCGCCTTGGGCGACGGGTTCAGGAACTCGTCGATGGGCGTGCCGATCGTCACGATGATGTCGGGCACGCCGGCGAGCCGGCTGAAATCCGATGTCACCTCCAGAGAGCCCTTCGCGAGCACCTCGTTCAGCAATGAGTCGGCCCCCTGCTCCATGAAGGGCATCACGCCCTTCGCGATCAGCTCCAAGGCCTTGACGTTGATGTCGTGAATGAGCACGTGCAGACCTTTACTCGCCAGGACGACGGCAAGTGGGAGCCCCACATGCCCGGCGCCGCCGACGACGCAAAGATCCGGACCGCCCGCTGTCTTCTTGTTTCCCGGATGAAGTTGGGTTCCCATAATCGCGCTCCGTCAGGTGAGAAGGCCTTGTGATTGCGTCCTTCGAAGGCCGGCCGGCTACCGGCTGCCGTTGAGACTCGGGCTTTCGCGCATCTGGTAGGTGGGAGATCCGCGAAACCGGAAGAAGGACTCGTCCAGGTTCAGCACCAGCGGGTGATAGTCCCGTTTGGAATAGGACACCGCCGGCTGGCGTTCGTAGGCGATGACCACCTGGTCCGCATCCTCCCGAAGGGTGGCGCCGTCGTCGATTTTGTAAACCAGGACCGGGGCCATGGAGAGTTGCCTGGCATAGTGATTGAAGACATACGACGCACCGCTCGCGACGCCGCCGAAAAGCGGAACTCCCTGCAGATGGAAACTCGTGACCTCTATTTCGCCCGCTTCGGTGAAATGCCTCGCCAAGATGACCTTGGCTACCTCGAGAAACTTCTCCGCTGCGCCCGGCTGCTGCAGCGCACGGGCGAGCCTGGTGCGGACCGGTTCGGGCTTATGCTCCCGGTCCAGGATGATCAGGGGTGATCGCCCGCCCGCCCGCTCCCTTGCCAATATCGTCAGCGCGTCCAGGACGAACCTCCGCTCCTTGTCATAGGCTTCGACCCAGTAGTCCCGCTGAACGCGAAGATTGCCCATGAGCATCGCGATGGCGAGGAAACACCCCGCGAAGGCGGCGACTCGAACGGCTGGGCGCTTCACGGCCAGGCCGGTCAGGACATGCCCGATCACGGCTCCCCAGCAGAGGGACACGCCAAACATGGCCAGCGCGTTGATGCGGTCCGCCGACTGCCCGACGACGCGCGGGTAGGCGAAAGAGAAAGAAAGCGGAACGTACGCCAGCAGCGTCCACAGGAGCCCCACCGTCACGAGAAACCCGCACGAGGCCGCCGGTCGCCCGCCTCCAGGAGCGGCCCGCTTGCTGGAGAGGTAGAGCCCGGTGGCTCCCAACAACGCGACCAGCCCCCACCCTACCGCCCAGCCCGCCGCTTCGCCGACCAGCATCGAGGCGTGGGGCAGGACCGTCGCGGCCGGATAAGCCAGGTAGCCGATGGAATTGGCAAAGGCGGCCGCGGAGAAAAACAGGATCGCGTTTGTTCCGAGCACCAGGCCGGTCATGACGAGAGGCGGGATGTGCGCCGATGCGGCCCAGGCGGCGAATCTGCCCGCGTGCGTCGGCGACATGAAGCCCAACCTGGAATGGACCTGGCTGAGTGAAACGCCCACGAAGAGCAGGCTGATGGCCAGGTAGCACAGGGCGAAGGCGACGGCGGGCGAGTAGAACTTCCTGAACCGCAGCAGCGTGCCCCGTCCGTTGGCGTGGTACAGCGCCAGGTACAACAGCAGAACCGGCATCAGGATCGCATGCTCCATGAGGGTCAAGGACAACCAGAAGCACGCCAGGCTGGGAAGCCCGTAGAGCAGGACGTCGCGGCCCCTGGGCTCTCGATCCCACCCCACGCGAAGGAACAGGATCAGCGACGAAAAAAAGAACGTGATCGCGAGATGATGGATGAGGCCGACTTGCCAGAAATGCCCGCTCGACGCAAAGGGATACAGAAGAGCGGCGACCAGAATGGAGACGATCCTGTCTCGGCCGGCGAGCTTGAAGACCAGGATCGAGAACAGCAGGAGATTGATGGCCTGGCTGGCGATGCACAACCCGTTCACGATGACCGGCGTTGCCCCGGCGGAAACCAGCAGGAGACGGACCAGGTTATAGCCGCCTCTTCTTGCGGAGAGCCATTGCCGTACATCGGCTGCGTTGACCTCCAGGGCTGCGCCCGGTTCACCCTTCGGGTAAGTATAGAGGTTCCAGCTTTCCTCGATGACCATGCCGTCGAAGGGATAGCCCCAGTAGACAAGGACGAAGACGGCCAGGACAAACGCGCCGAGCGAGACTCCTATCCGCAATTCACCCTCACGGCACTGTTCAAGCGGCATGGCGGGAGACAGCCTCTGCGCCGGCATGACACCCGGTCGGGAGCCGCCGGGCTTCCGACCGCACCCTATCTGGCCGACATGGCCGGATCCTGGACGGAGATTCGCGGGCGAACCCCGCATCCTCTCCAACCGTAGTACCCGGTACAAGACGTTTTGATCTCAACGATGCCGGCTTGCTCCAGGATGCCGCGCACCTCCGGTTCCGAGTAGTAATACCGGATGGGCGCAGCCAGACGGTCGAACCAGTCGGCGTGCAGCACCTGGAACGGGTAGTGACTGTACAGCTTGATGCGGGGCGGCGTGAGCTTCTCGACGGCCTGCCCGATCAACGGAACCCGCTTCATGACCGTGTACGGCAGGATGAGGCCGAAGCGATCCACCACCGCGCCGAGGAAGGACAGCCCGTTGACCAGGGAATGAGGCAATCGAGTGGTCAGGATCCGGACGATTTCGAGGAAGAAATTGCTGACGCGACGGGTGCTGCTGTAGAGCCACAGGGAAAGCGACCCATTCGGCTTCAGGAGGCCGGCCAGCGCCCTGACTCCGCGCGCAGGGTCGGGCAGGTGGTGGAGGACCCCGACGCTGTAGACAAAATCGAAGGTGTCGGGCGCGAACGGGAGCGCGTAGATGTCCGCCTGCACCAGGTGCAAGTTGGAAAACTGCTTCGTGTTCTGGTAGGTCGCGTCGATCGCCCGGCTGAGGTCCACCCCGACCATCTCCGCTCCGCAGGAGGCCGCATGGTAAATGTGCCGCCCAAACCCGCAGCCCGCATCCAGCCCCAGCTTGCCCCGGAAGGAGTCGGGTGTCGCGGGGTAGAGGTAATTCCAGAAATTGTCCCGGAAATCGCAGACCATCTCGGAGAACGTGGTCCACTGATACCCGAAGCTTTCCTGCGTTTTGCTCACCAGGACATCAAATCGTTGAGCGGGGCGGCGCTCCGTTTCCACGTGGAGCCCGGTCCCCAGGCGATCCCGATAGCGATGCACAAAATCGGGGAAGAACGCGAACGCATTCGGCAACATCCGCGGGATTGTATCCACGATCGGATACCTTGCCCCGCACCTACAAGCGAGCAGGCCTTCGATGACCTCAGTGCCATCAGAGGACTGCGTAAAAGGCGTCGCGTCGAGCTTGCCCTGGCACTTAGGACACCGAAGGAGTTGGTAGAGGAGCTGGCGCATAACCTTACCTCACGAGCTATCGTAGCCCTAAAAGTCCACGCAAAGAGGAATAGTGGTAGGTGGCCCATGCCAAGGGCCACGTGAGCTTCAGGCGCATCAACAGGCTGATCACCAGATAGACGGCTGATTGCACCGGGCCGGTCCGATAGACCCGCAATTGTTGCCGCGCGTGCTGGAATTCCTCCGGGCTCAGCCGATAATCGAGGATTTCAAAAAGGGTCAGAGGATGAGACCGCCTCGATGTCACGACCGACGCATTTCTAAAGTGCAACCCGATCTCGAACGCCAGGGCCCAGAATAAGTACCGCCTGATGTCCGCTTTCCACCGAGCCACCAGGTCGGCATGCTCCGGCCATCGTGCCAGGTGCGCGTCACAGTAACCGGAGAGATTCAAGAAATAGTCGTGGGTCAACGACTCGATGGTCCGGGCACTTTGTGAATGCCGCTGCTGGCGCCACCGCCACAAGCGCTTGGGGATGTGGCCCACGGAAGCATGCTCGGCCAGTTGGAACCACATCACAAAGTCACCGAACCCGATCGGTCCCTTCTCGTCAAACCGGATCGCTCCGAGCGCCGACCGGCGAATCAACGCCCCCGGGATCCCGATGGGGGACCGCCCCGAGCGTATGGTCTGGTTGATGTACTCCAGCCCTGGCGTGACCGGTTTGACCTGCCAGTCCCTCACTCCGATCACCCGTCCGGCCTCATCGATCAATTCCCAGTCCGAGCAGACAACTCCCACATCCGGGTGCCGGCGCAGGAAGGCCACGTGTTCGTTGACGATCTGCGTAGACCGTTCATCATGATCATGGAACAGGCCGAGAAACTCTCCGCGGCTCTCCTCAATGCAGAAATTGTGGTTGCCGTAGAGGCCGATGTTGCGGGGCTGACGCACGTAGCGGATGCGCGGGTCCTCCCGGGCAATCTCGCGGCAGACCTGCTCGGTCTCGTCCTCAGAACAGTTATCACTGACCAGAATCTCGAGCGGCGCATAGTCCTGGCCGCAAATGCTCTTCAGGCTCTCACGGAGCGCGGCGGCGCGGTTATAGGTCGGGATGCAGATGGACACGAGCGGATTGGCCATAGGCTACCGGTGCGACAGAGCTCCGTCGAGGGCTGCCAGGGTCTCCAGCCCGCGGTCCACGCCCCTGAATCCACGCGCGCCCGTCTCGCTCAGCTTGGTGCAATCCAGCCGGACCCTCAACGGCCGCCGGGCCGCCTGTCCCAGCTCGCTCGTAAGCTTGGGCACGATCAACCCTTCGTCGAGACCAAACCGCGCGCAGACCTTCCGGGCGAGCACCGACCGGCTCACGAACTCCGGCCCCGTCGCATGGAAGGTACCCGCGTGCCCGCGTTCCACGAGGAAGCGCGTGGCGTGGGCCAAGTCTTCGGTGTACGTGGGGCTTCCCCACTGATCTGCCGGGACCTGGACGCTCCGGCCCGCGCGGATGCTGTCAACGCAGCGCAGGGCGAAGTTCATCCGCTGCGCATCCGGCCCATAGAGCCAGGACGTGCGGAGAATCAAATGGCGGTCCGGCAGCAGCTCCCGCAGGGCCGCCTCTCCGTCCGCCTTGCTCCTGGCATAGACGTTCAGCGGCCCGATGGGGTCTGATTCCCGGTACAAGTCTCGATCGCCGTCGAAGACGTGATCCGTCGAGTAGTACACAACGAAGCGTCCGTGATCCCGTGCGTATTCCGCGACGACCCGTGGACCCGAGACGTTGATGCGACGGCATGCTTCGGTCTCCAGTTCGCAGCGGTCCACCGCGCACATCGCCCCGGCGACGAGGATCAGGTCTGGTTTGGTCTCATTGAGCACCGCCATGACCCGCTCCGTGTCGCCGAGGTCCAGGTCCAGATCGCCAGGGCGGGCGTGGCGATGGGCCGCTGGAATCACCCGATGGTCGCGGACAAACGCTGCAGCCAGCGCCTGTCCCAACTGACCCGATGCTCCGATCAGCAGCACGCGCATTCAGATGACGTCCGGCTCCGGGATGGGAATCACGAATCGGCCGCCCCTTTCGGCGAAGGGCTTCATCTGCCGCATAATCTCGTCCTTGAAATTCCACGCGAGGATCAGCATGTGGGTGGCGGGATCGGATGTCCACTGTTCCACGGGCTGAACCGGAATGTGCGTCCCCGGTGTATACCGCCCGTGTTTGAGCGGGTTCCTATCCAGAACCAGCCGGAGCGACCGAGCGGCCTCCGGGCAGTAATTGAGCAAGGTGTTGGCCTTCGCGGCGGCGCCGTACCCGATCAGGTCCGCACCGGATCGCCGGAGGCCCGCGATCGCCTCCTCGAAACGGACCTTCCAGGCATGTACCCGTCCGGCGAACGCCGCGAGCACGCGCGGGCTGCTGAGCCCGCAGGCCTCTTCCTCGCGCACCATCGCCGCGACGGCGTCGGAGGGGCGGCGTCCGGACTCCCGCCGGCAGATGTGGAGCAGGACCGATCCGCCGTGAAGGTCCACCGGCTCGACATCGACGAGGCGGAGGCCTCGCTCTTCGCAAAGCCGAACGATCGGGCGGAGGGAAATATAGGAAAGGTGCTCGTGATAGATTGTGTCGAACTCAAGCTTCGCGATCAGCTCGCCCAGGTATGGCACCTCGATGATCAGCACCCCGTCCGTCGCGAGCAGCGTCGATACCCCGCGGAGGAAATCGTGGACATTGTCCACATGGGCAAACACGTGGCGCGCGACGATGGCCGCCGCGGCCCCGGCCCGCTCCCGCTGCCCGCGTGCGGTCTCTTCCGTAAAGAACTCCGGCACCGTCGGAACCCCGTTCCGCTCAGCCATTTCGGCAATATTGAGCGCGGGCTCGACGCCGAGGACGCGCAGGCCCCGGCGCTGGAACGCCCTGAGCACCGTCCCGTCATTGCTGGCGACTTCGACGACCAGATCTGTCGAACCCCACCCATACCGCCGGGTCATGCTCTCCGCCAAATTCTCGCCGTGCCGACGCACCGCTTCGGAGGTTGCAGACACATACAGGTAGTGCCGATAGAGCTGCTCAGCGGGTACCACGTAGTTCAGTTGGACCAGCTCGCACTCGACGCACCCGGCCACGGCGAGCGGAAACGACGGCTCGTCCCGGAACTCTGCGGGCGACTGCAAAAAAGAATTGGCCAGGGGCATCGAGCCCAGGTCCAGGAACGGCGGCGGCAATCCGGTGCCGCAGATCCGGCAGGTCGTGTGCTTACCCATGCCGAATCCTCCAGTCGTAGGGAATGGTGGGCGTGAACGGGTCAATCCGCGTGATCTCGGACGGGTCGTGCGGGATGCTCGCGCAGTTGGCCACGATCGCTCGCTCGCCGCCGACCGCCGTGAACCCGTTGACTACACCGGAAGGAACCCGTACGAGCTGGTAATTGATCTGTCCGAAGACGACCTCTTGAATGACGCCGCGTGTCTTGGAGCCTTCCCGCTGGTCATACAGCACCAGCTTGATGTTACCGTCCACCACCGCGTAATTGATCGTCATCCGGCTGTGAAGATGCCACCCCTTGATGATCCCTGGATAGGCCATGGAGAAATAGATCTCCCCGAACCCTTCGAAGTGGGGATCGTCGGCACGTAGCATGTGCATGACCATCCCTCGTTCATCCTGAATCCGCCGCAACGGGAAAATCTTGACGCCCTCGATCATCGGAGCCCTCTCTCCTCAGAGGCGAAGAACTCTTGGTAGGCCTTGATGGTCTCCTGCAGACCCTGCTCAAGAGTGTAGGCCGGTTTCCAGCCCAGTTCGCGCCGGGCCTTCTCGGAGCTCAGGTACTGGTGCGGAATCTCGTTGGCGGCGACGTTCAGGATAACGGGCTCCAGGTCCGTACGACTCATCAGACGGCTGACGAGAGCCGTCAACTCGAGCACCGTCACCGGGCATTCGTTGCTGAAATTGTAGGCCTGACCCAACCCGACGCCCCCTAGCACCTTCTCCGCCAGGAAGGTGTACGCCAGGACAGCGTCCTTCACGTAGACATAATCGCGGCGCAGCGTCCCGTCACTGCGGATGATCGGACGCTGACCGTCAAGGAGCGAGCGAATCGTTCCGGGAACGATCCGATTGAAGTTGAGGTCTCCGCCGCCGTAAAAGTTGCCGCAGCGGGTCACGGCCACCGGGACCTTGTAGCTGTGCCAGTACGCCTGCGCGATCAAATCCGCGCAGCTTTTAGAGACGTCGTAGGGATGCCGCCCCACCAGCGGAGTCTCTTCCTGATAGGGGAGGTGCGGCGCCGTTCCATAGGCCTTGTCGCTGGAAGCGATGATGACGGCCTTCATCCTGCTGCTTCGCCTCGCCGCCTCGAGCACGTTCCAGGTTCCGGTGATGTTGGAGGAGAACGTCGACAGCGGGTTCTCATTGGCGATGCCCACCAGGGTCTGGGCCGCCAGGTGAAACACCACCTCGACTTCGTACTCGTTCAGGATGCGCTCAATGAGACCGTAGTCCTCGATCGATCCGCGCACCGTGACGGCGCGATCGGCCAACCCCATCCGGTAGAAATTCGACTGCGGCACCCAGTCCCGCACGAGGCCGACGACGTCGGCATTCTGCTTGATGAGCCAATCGGTCAACCAGGCCCCGAGAAAGCCTGTACAACCCGTCACGAAGACCCTGCGCCGACGCCAGACCTCATGCGTCATGACGCTCACCGCCACGCCTTCCATGGAGCCCGTCCACTGGACCACAATTGATCCAAAAGCTTGAGCTCACGGTAGGTGTCCATCGGCTGCCAGAAACCTTCGTGCAGGTAGACCATCAGCTCGCCGTCCCTGGCCAGTTGCTGGAGGGGTTCGTGCTCCAGCATCAGGTCGACTCGATCGTTCAGGTAGCGCTTCAGGAATTCCTTCTGAAATACGAAGAACCCCCCGTTGATGATCCCCTCGGTCACCTGGGGCTTTTCACTGAACTCAACGGCGCGTCCCCGTTGGTCCACGCGAAGCTCTCCAAACCGCCCGGGCGGACGCACACCGGTGACCGTTCCGATCTTCCCGTGCTTGCGGTGGAAATCGATCAGGGCCTTCAGGTCAACGTCACCCAGTCCGTCACCGTACGTGAGACAGAAACAGTCGGTGTCCACGTACTGTCCGGCGCGGGCGACCCGGGAGCCGGTCTGGTTCGCTTGCCCGGTTTCAACCAGGGTAACGCTCCAGTCCTCCTCGTCGTGAGTGTTATGGTAGCGCACGGCGTCCGGCTTTCCCAGACGCACCGTCAGGTCGGCGCTGTACGCCTTATAATTCAAGAAATAGTCCTTGATGACGTGCCCCTTGTACCCCAGGCACAGAATGAACTCCTTGAACCCGTGGGAGGAATAGAATTTCATGATGTGCCAGAGGATCGGCCTTCCCCCGATCTCGACCATCGGCTTCGGACGAACTTCGGTCTCTTCCCTGAGCCGGGTTCCCATGCCTCCGCAGAGAATCATCACCGGGGGCGTCTTCGGACGCTCTGAGCCCGTCACCATGCGCCAACCCCTCGTGCGATCCCACGGATCACAGGTGTGCCTCGTAGAGCGCCGTCACGTGCCCGACCGAGCACAACGATTCACACCGGGCTCGAATGGCAGCTTCGTCCAGATCGGCCCGCCCGGCAATCGCCTTCGAAATCGTCGCGGCCAGAGACTGGGGGTCTTCGACCTGGGCCAGCCACCCGGTCACCCCTTCTTCGATCACCTCCCGATTGCTGCTCGGGCAGTCGGTCGCCACGACCGGCGTCCCGCAGGCCATCGCTTCCAGAATCGCGTTGGCGGATCCTTCATAGCGAGAGGAAGACACGAACAGGTCGGCGCGCTTGATATACGGGTACGGATTGGATTGAAAGCCGAGAAATCGCACGGCGCCGGCAAGCCCTAGTCGTGCCGCCATGCGCTCCAGCCCGTGTCGCTCCTCGCCCTCGCCCAGAATCGTCAAGCTCGCGCACTGGTGCACGTTGCGGACCAAGGCAAATGCCTGCAGGAGGATGTCATAGCCTTTCTGAGAAGAGCATCGGCCCGCCGTGACCAGGTGGGGCCCCTTCCCGACATAGCAAGGATCGTCCTGGCCGGCCAGGGTGGCGATCCGCTCGAGATCGACGGGGTTATGGATGCGGACCAGCTTGCTTGGCGGCAGGCCTGTTATCGCCGCGATGTCTTTCAACATGAAATCGCTCTGACAGACCACAAGATCGACAAGGCTGTACAACCAGCGGTAGACGGTGCGGTAAAACCACGCTCGGACTCTACTCCGCCGCGCAACTTCTTGCAGGAATGCAGAGGCCGAGTTTGCTTCGCGCAATACAACCCGCGTCCCGAGCGGGAAGAGGGGGCTCGCCAGCGCGACAGCGAAATTCAGGCCTGCGGTCGAAACGACCACCTCCGGCTGCAGGACCCAGATCGCCTTCAAAACCGACGGCATCGCCGTTCGCGCCCGGCGTGCTCCTAGATGATAGAGAACAACGTCGTCCTCCAAATCCTTCAGGTACGGCCCTTCGACCTCGCCCAGGGCCAGCAAGGGTATGTACCGTCGTCGATCCAGATTGTTGGCGAGCTGGACGATCACCCGTTCCGCCCCGCCCCCCTGCAAGGAGTGAACGACGAACAGCACCTTCCTTTTCCCGTCCATACATCGTGCCGATCACGCACCGACGGGCTGTCGAGCACCGTCTTGCTCAGCCGCCTTCCCCTTTCGCCCTTGCAGGCAGAGCCCGTATGAGGCTGTTCTCCTCAGGTCAACGATGCCGGCGCTGGTCAGGACCTCGCAGGTCTCTTGAAAGGTTTGCGGCTGATCGTACTGCGGCGCCAGCATGTCAAACGTATCAAGCACGGCCCACCGGTAGCGTTGCCTGAGGGACAATCCGCCGTTTGTTCGGCTGTTGCACCCGACATAGTTGGAAACGGGTATCGCGAACCGGAACAAGCGCCCCAGATAAGGAATCCGAAACGTCACTTCCGTAATTGGAAAGAGTATCGGCATCAGACCTTTGATGAGTGCCAGCAATACCTTCTCGTTCAATCTCTTCGTCAACGGCCGGACGAGATATTTCGAATACAGCATGGTCCACGGCTTGCGTTCATAGATGAAGAAGGCGATGCGTCCTCCCCCTTTCAAGATCCGGGACAGCGAGCGCAGTGAGCGGTGCGGCTCGGGTGTATGCTGAATGACCCCGATGCAATAGCATCCGTCGAACACCCCCGTGCGAAAGGGCAGCTCGTAAATGCTCGCTTGGACGAGGTGCACACCGCTCCTCCCGGACAGGTTCGCTTTGGCCGCGTCAACGGCGTTGCTAATGTCGATGCCGACGACCTCGCAACCCTCCTTTGCAGCAACGTCGAGGAACCGCCCGGCTCCGCAGCCTGCATCCAAAATCCACTTCCCGCCCATCCATTCTCGCGGCCAACCCGTCTCGTCGTAGAATCTCTGCTCGGAGAGACGGAACCCGTTGATGGAATCGATCTGCTCGGCCTTGAAGAGGTTCCATTGGAGGCCGAAGGAGGAGGCATAGTTGTCGCTGCTTACGAAGCGTGGAATCCCGTTCACGATGGGATAGGCCTTCTGGCAGTCCTGGCAGGCCAACCGTCCCGAGTCGATGTCGTCCTCCCACGACGACCCGGCCGGGTCGCAACGTAGCGTACCCCAGCATCCGGGGCAGGCGAGGATCTTAAGCAACTTCACCCGCATGGTGCTGCATCCCGCATGAGCCTGAGAGAGGATCGAGCCGCCCGCCCGTCCCGGGCATCAGCTTCTTTGTACCAGGCCATGGCCCGTGGGGGATTGGAGAGGCTCCTTCGCGCCCGCCGGGGTAACGGGGCGCTCCCTCACCCGCCGTCTCAAATAACGAAAGGGGTAGCCCAGGAGACGCAGGCAGTTGAAAGGCGTGAGCCAGAGACTGCGCAGCAGGTGCCTGAGCGTATTCAGCGATTGGCCGGCCGAGAAGTAGAACCCGGCCAGACCCAGGTGCAGGTTCCCGTAGGCCCGTCTCCGCAGCCGCTGCAGTTGCGGATCCTGATCTTGGAAGGCCTTCTCATAAATGAGCAACACCCCGCGCTCCCGCTTCTTCAGGTTCTGGGAGTGGTTGCCACCGTGACACCGGTACTGCACAAGGACTTCCGGCACAAACCCCACGCGATGCCGCCGGGCAAGGCGGTACCATAGATCCCAATCCTCAGTGGGAGGCAGGCGATCATCAAAGCCCCCGGTGGCGTCGAACGCGGATCTGGACACCACCATCGCACTGCCTCCGCCAAGGATGACGTTACGGCGAAAGAGCAATAACTCCTCGGCGACCCATCCTTCCATCCCGTCGAGCAGCAGCCTCAGCGGCTTGCCCGCCGCATCCACTTCCAGCACGCCGCAGTGCACCAGCCCCAGGTCCGGCTCCCCCGCAAAGCGCTGCACCTGCTTTTCGAGCTTGGCCGGAAGCCACGCATCGTCCGCATCGAGAAAGGCGAACAGATCGCCGGTGGCATGGGCCACGCCCGCATTCCGCGCGACCGCGACGCCCTGGTTCTTCTGGTACACAACCCGAATCCGCTCACCAAACCGGGCAAGCACCTGAGCCGTCTCATCGGTGGAGCCATCATCGACGACAATGACTTCATGAGGGCTCAGGGTCTGGGTCAGGACGCTTTCCACCGCGTCCCCGACGAAGCGCCCGTAGTTGTAGCAGGGAATGATGACGGAAACTTGCAGCATCGCTCCGTACCCTTTACGCCGCTGGGCGGCGACGTCACGCGGCGGTTTCGATCGACAGCAAGGCCGAGCTGTAGAACGTCGCCCTGACTCGCTTCCCGACCAGTTCCTCAAGGGTGCGCACCTTGCGCTCTATTGTCCTGCAGTCGAGGCCCAGGAAGTTGGATCGGAGCGCCCTGTATTGTCTTTGCTTCGCGGGAAACAGCGGGCGCACGACCGACTTGGCGCGATCGATCATTTCCCGGGACAGCTCGACCTGCCTGACCCGGCCGGGATTCCACTCCTGGGGAAGGCGCGCCTGTCGCGCCTCAGCCTCCTCGATCACTTGCAGAAACGCGGCCACGGAGTTCAGCTTGAAATTGGCCATCAATGAGTGCGCTCGGTCGTCAAATCGCGCCGGCGGCGGTCCGCTTCGCCCGGCCTTCAGCATCGCTTCCACGTTCTGCATGACCTCGTCATCCGTAAAACACTGCACGCCGAAGATATCGGCGAGAAAGAGGTCGTGCTGCGCATCCACCACCGACTTATAGTTGATGAGGTTGGTGTCGGTGAGGTAGGCTTCAACCCCGGTGGTGCAGCTGTTATGGATAAGAACCTTGCAGGCCAGCAGCCATGGGCCCACGGTGCCTTCGTGCACGACGTGCAGGTTGGGAATCCCCCTGAAGATCGTGCGGTAAAATTCCCAGTCCTCCGCCTGGTGCGGGCGGACGACGATATTGACGTGGGGAAACCTGAGGCTCAGATGGTTGATGAGCCGTACGAAATCGCTCATCGTTCGCTGCTCGTACGCAAACCTGGCCACGAAGGTGAGGCGTTTCTGGAGGTCCGACGGGTCATATCCGATTCTTTTTGAGAACGTGTCGGCGAGTCCCAGACCGTTGTTGCCGTACACGAATTTCGTGTTGACGAGTATGAAGTCCTGGTACCGAGCTGTGATCCTCGCCACGTCCGCATCGAAGTACTTGCGATACGCCGGCTTGTACAGATCGAAGCGCGGGTGTCCGGTGGCGATAATGTGCTCGCTGCACCTCGGGTTCAGCGACTTGTAGAAGTCCCGTTGGAAGTCACCCCACGTGCAGATATAGTCCTCTGCCTCCAGGCACCGCGGATCAAACAGCACCTCCAGCAACTGCCACCGCCATCGGTCTTCGTCGCCGTCACAAAGGCCGCCCTCCTCGTCCAGGTGGATCACCGCGAATTGGCTCTCCTTCATTGCGCGGTAGCGGGCGTAATCCTTGAATACCGGGAGCTGGCGAAACAGATGCTTCCCGACATAGACTCCGCCCCGCATCCTCGTCTTGACGGCCATGCGGTACAACACGTCGTGCTGCCCGATGAAGATCCGATTGCTGGGCTTCACGTGCACGCACGCCAGGAAAAGACGAAAATCCATCTCCCGGTTCATGTTCTCGACGGGGAAAAGGATGTTCACCTTTGAGTCAGTATCTGACACGCGGCTACCTCCAGACTTCCACAGACGGCTTGCTCAGCCACGGGGACAGTCCGTGCATTCTCCCCTCGCGATTCCTAGACGGTGACCGAGGAGGCATGAACCATACGTCGGAAGTCGCAGTTGGTCTCAATCAGCGCGGCATAAGACCCCGCGGCGACCAATTGCCCGTTTTGCATGAAGAACAGGCAGTCGCAGTCGCGGACAGTGGAAAGACGGTGCGCGATGATCAACACAGTTTTTTCTCGGCTGAGGCGGAAAATTGCCTTGGCCACCCCGCTTTCCGTTTCGTTGTCGAGCGCCGACGTGGCTTCATCCAGGACGAGCACCGGCGGGTCGTGATACAGCGCGCGGGCGATACCGATCCGTTGGCGCTGCCCGGCCGACATCCGGACCCCGTGCTCGCCCACCACCGTATCCAGTCCCCGAGGGAGGGTCCTGACGAAACTTTCCAGCTGCGCCGCTCTCAGGGCCTGCCACACCTGCTGTTCGCTGATCTGATCGTCGGGCACTCCGAACGCGACGTTCCGACGAACGGCGTTGTCGCACAGGTAGATCCGCTGCGGGATGTAGCCGATCTTCTGGTGCCAAGCGGCCAATCGGTGCTGGATGTCCACTCCGTCAACCAGGACCTGCCCGCTGGTGGGCTTGAGCAAGCCTAAGATTATGTCAACGACGGTGGTCTTGCCGGCTCCTGAAGGCCCCACAAATGCCACCGTCTGCCCTTTGCGAATCGTCAGAGACAGATCGGCCAGCGCCGGACGCTGTGTGCCTGGATAGTGGTACCAGATCCGCTTCAACTCGACGGCGCGGATGAACGGAAGGTCCTGAGTTGCGGACGGCCGGCTGCTCATATCCGTTGCCGGAACGCCGAAGGCAAACTTGTCGCCCTCCAGATCCTTCAAATCCTGGTGGACCGCATGGATAGCGGGAGAATAGTAGCGGAGCATGGTTAGGCCGCTCACGATGCGGTTCAGCGAGGGCATCAAACGGATCGCAGCCATGGCAAAGACGCCGAGGAGGGGCAGAATCCTCTGCATGTCCTGGTCCCTCACCAGCATGAGCAGGACGATGAGCAGTAACCCGCTCAGCGTGAAGCCCTCCAAGGCGAGGCGAGGCATCTCGTTGACCGTCCTGAGGAAGTGGGTCGCACGCGTGTACTCCACGTTACTCCTAAGATAGGCGTTGACGAAAAACGCCTCGCGCCCCAACACCTTGATCTCCTTAACGCCGCCCAGGCCCTGATTGATCCACTTGATCATCTCGGTATTGTGATGCTGCTGAGCCTCACCCAGCTCCTTGATCTTCTTCCGGATCAGTCGGTAAAACGCTGCACTGGCTCCCCCAAGGACGCCGATCGCCCCGATCGCCAGGACCGGATCCACGTAGAGGAGCACACCCACAATAACGGCAATGACCAACGATTCCACGAGGATGCTGGAGACGGGGACCAGGACCCCGCTGAATATCCACGGCACCTCGTCATTGATGTTCCTCAGCAGGTTGGCCGAGTTCCGTTGGAGATGAAACGCATAGGGGCTGCGCAGATACGCGCTAAGCAGGCGGTGAGCGAGCGCCACCTGGCGGTTGAAGATGAAGCGATACTGGGCGTAATACAACAGGCTCAGGTAGACCGTCTTGAGCAGATACACCAGCATGAGCCCGACACCGCACCACACGAGAAAGGAGCGGGTTGAGCTGAGGCCTAGAGCTTCATACGCCCAGTGCAGCAGGCGGTAGTTCTGGACGACCTCCGGATTGTTGATGATCGCGATGAACGGGAAGACGAGCGCGATGCTCAACGCCTCAAACCCCGCGCCGACCAGCATCATCAAAAGCAGGGCACTCGCCACCACCTTGTCGCGGCGACTGAAGAAGTGAAGCAGTTTCTCGATCGCGCTCATGGGATTCGGTCAAGAGGCATCCGGCAGGGCCGTGATCCTGCCCTGAACCCGGGCGGATTCACGGTGCTGGGTTCCAGGCCAGGTCTGATGAGGACATACCGGCCGCGGAGGGGTATCCGGCCATGCGGACCTGCTCGATCACCCACCGTTGCTGGCTGTCGGTGAGCCCAACGGAGGACGGCAGGCACAATGCGCGCTCCTGTACCCGCTCGGCGTGATCGCACCGGTACGCCTGACAGCCGGCATGCGCCGGGCTGCGATGGATCGGCTGCCACAGAGGCCTCGTCTCGACCTTGGCCTGGGCCAACTCCTTTAAAAGGGTCCTCCGGTCTTCCTTGTACCGCTCTGGGTTGACGAGAACCGTGTACAGCCAGAACGTGCTGAACGCCCACGGCGCTTCCTGCATGCAGGTCACGCCATCGAGTCCTTCCAATCCTTTTTCGTAGGCATCGGCGATCCTTCGCTTGGCAGCCACGTACTGGCTCAGTTGCTCCAGTTGGGCACACCCCAGCGCCGCTTGCACGTTCGTCAGCCTGTAGTTAAAGCCAATTTCTTTATGGACAAATTCAACAGGATCGTCCTTGGCCTGGGTAGTCAGGTACTTGGCCTTGCGGGCCCAGTCTTCCCTGTCGGTCACCAGCATCCCGCCCCCACCGGTGGTGATGATCTTGTTTCCGTTGAAGCTGAAGCAGGCGATGTCACCGAGGTGCCCGACTGCCGATCCCTTGTACTTGGCTCCCAAACTTTCGGTTGCGTCCTCGACTACCACGAGGCGGTACTTTCGCGTGACTTCCACGATGGGGTCCATATCAACCGGGTGCCCGAGGATGTGAACGGGGAGAATGCCGCTCACCCTCCGTCCCGTTGTCTTGTTGCGCAACGCACCGTCGGTCCAGCGGCATTCCCGTTCCAGAAAGTCAACCACCTTTTGAGCGTCCATCTGCCAGAACCGGGGATCCGCATCCATGAAAACGGGCCAAGCCCCGACGTACCGCACCGCGTTCACCGGCGCGATGAACGTCAGTGTTGAAACCAGGATTTCGTCATCCGGCTGAACACCGGCGGCAAGCAGGGCAACGTGCAGGGCGGCTGTTCCGCTAGAGGTCGCAACCGCGTACCGGGCACCGATACAGGCGGCCATCTCCCGCTCGAAACGATCCACGAACGTGCCGGCGGAAGACACCCAGCCCGTCTCCAGACACTCCTGTACGTATTTCCATTCGTTGCCGCGGATCTCCGGCTCCGAGAGCTGGATCATGCCGTCCGGTGCCTGCATGCGCATCCGTCAGACCGCGTAGGTGCCCGGCCTGTAGCGATCCAAGTGCTTTCTGATCCACTCGACCGTCAAGCCGAGACCCTCCTCGAGCGATACGGCGGGCTTCCAGCCGAGCAACTCCTTCGCCAGAGTATTGTCCGCCAGCAGACGATCGACCTCACTGGTCGCCGGCCGCACTCGGGCGTCTTCTGTGACGATCTCGACCGATCGGCCCATCATCTTGGCGACCAGTTCAACCAGGTCTCCGATCCTGATCTCTCGTCCGGAGCCAAGATTGACTGTGCGCCCGACTGCCTCTGGAACGGCCGCCGCCTGGAGAAATCCGTCGACCGTGTTCGCGACGTAGTTGAGGTCCCTGGTGGGGTCAACGTTGCCCAACCGTATTTGGGTACCCGCCAGGCATTGCGTAATGATCGTCGGAACGACGGCTCTGGCCGACTGCCGAGGGCCGAAGGTGTTGAACGGTCGAATCGTCACGACCGGCACCCCGAAAGACAAGTGAAACGCCTCTACGGCCTTGTCTGCCCCGATCTTGCTGGCTGCATAGGGAGACTGGGCGTGGAGCGGATGCTTCTCGCTGATCGGCACGAACTGCGCGGTCCCGTACACCTCGCTCGTGGACGTATGGATGACCCGTTGCACACCGAGCTGGCGGGCGGCTTGGAGGACATTCAGTGTACCCTCCACGTTCGTCCGGATAAAGGAGAGGGGCGATTGGTATGAGTACGGGATCGCGACCAGCGCAGCCAGGTGAAACACGACCTCGGCGTCGCCCATCGCCATGGCCACGGTGTCTCGGTCGCAGATGTCTCCGGCGACAACCTCGATCTGAGTCCGGTGCGGCGACTGGTCCAGCCATCCCCATGAACCATCGGCCCGGTAGTGAACCAGCGCCCGGACCTTCGCGCCTAGTACGACAAGACGTTCCGCCAGATGGCTGCCGATAAACCCCCCGGCTCCTGTTACGAGGACTCGCTTGCCCTGCCAGTTCATGAGCTTTGCTTCCAGGTTTTGGCCGTTTCTTGCGCCCGCAAATAATCGTCATGGCTGCCGATGTCGAGCCAGTACTCCCGGATCGGGAAGCTGACGACCGAGCGCCCCTCGTCGATGAGCAACTGAATCAGTTCCGTCATGTCGAACCGGCGCCCGTTGGGGATGTAGCCGTGCGCCGAGGGTTCGATCAGGTAGATCCCGGCGTTTACGAAAAACCCAAAAGTCGGCTTCTCCGTGAGCTGTCTGACGGCGCTCCCTTCGCACTCGACCACTCCGTAGGGAACCTGCAGGTCAAGCCGGCTTACCGCCACCGTCAGATCCGCCTTGCTCTCCTGGTGATAGGCCAGCATCGCGCGGAAGTCCACCTGCGTCAGAATATCCCCGTTGATGACCAGGAGGGTCTCCTGAGGATTTTCCATAAGCCCCAGCGCGCCGGCGGTCCCCAGCGGGCGGTCCTCCGCGACATAGTTCAGTTCGACGCCGAACTCATTACCGTTCCCGAAATGTCGGGTAATCTTCTCCGCCTGGTGGTGCACCGTGACATTGACGCGCTGTATGCCCGAGGTCCGCAGACGCTCCAGAATAATCTCCATCATCGGGCGGTCGCCGACGGGCAGCATGGGCTTGGGCATCTCGTCCGTCAGCGGCTGGAGGCGCCTGCCCGCGCCGCCGGCCATGACCACGGCTCTCAAGGGAAGCGGCTCGCCCGGGAGAAAGTCATCCCGAGTGACCAATCCCACCACACGCTCGCTCTCATCCAGCAAGGGAAGATGCACAATGCTGTGCTGCTGCAGCAATCGCAGCCACGTCTCGGGCTTGACGTCAGCCGCCGTCGCGATGGGCTTCGCAAAGGCGGAATTCGCTTTCCGCGCGAGCAGGAGACTGACCGGTTGACTGAAGTCGATATGCGCCAGGATCGCGCGCCGGATGTCCCCATCCGTGATGGTGCCGATCAACCGGCGCTGGTCGTCCACCACTAGCACGATTCCCAGCCGACTGAGATCCAGACACTTCACGGCACCATCGATGGTGGTGTCTTGGTTGATGCAGAGCTTCGATAAATCCGTGTACACAGCCGCTACCCTACCGGAGTTGGGGAATGCAGACCGTCTCGGCGAGCTTCGGGTACGATAGCTCTCCGTGTGACAGAGCCTCGCCCAGGGACCTGGCTTCCAATTTGTCTCTCAGAGATTCTTCTCCGGCCCAGACAAGAGCCGGTCGCTCTCAATGCAGGGGATGATTGTAGGAGATTTCGAAGGAGGCCCCAGCAAGTACGGCAAGACCGGGGCGAGTCGCCAACCGTCACTGCGCGTGCGGAGCGCTGTATGATCGATCCACCGAGATCAGATCGGGCGGCTGGTCGACGCTCGCCTGGGAAGACGCCGCATCAGCAACTCGCTCGGTATGCCGACCTTTCCACTTGCGCTCATACTCTGCAATCCGCTTATAGTCGAAATTCATCATCAATTCGCGCAAGCCGTACAGTTCGACTGCATCAAAGTTCTCGCAGATCACGCCCGTCACTTTTGTCGCATCGCCCAGGTCCAACAAAAACTTCTCAAGGTCTCCGTCGTATTGAACAAGAATACGATCCTTGTACGTGTGGTACCATTCTGAACCGGGGTACGGGGTCGCGAAGAACGGCTTCACAATGATGCCGAGCTTCTCCCACGCCTGCATGTTATCGCGAAGCGAGTCGAAATCCTCAGTCGGAAACCCAATGATCTGGTTGGGGATCGGTCGGATGCCCGCCTCCATCGTCCAGAAGAAGGATCGAATGTTCGTTTTCGGCGTGGAGCCTTTTCCGAGCCGCTTCAGGATTTGCGTCGAGAAAGATTCGTAGCCATACACAAGATGCGAGCAGCCCGCCTTGCGCATGACCCGCAGAACCTCCGGGTTGCAGAGAGTCGCATGGCTGGTTCCGCTCCAGTGGACCCCCTTACAGGTCTCATCATGCTCTCTCCCCTCGCGTACGCATCGAGGCTGGAGACCCTCCGCAATCCAGCATTCACAGATCTCCTTCATCCAAGTGCGCCCGGAATACTGATCCATCGTCATCAGATTCTCGTCCAGGAACCCGACGAAATCGACGTCGAACGTCTTCTTGAGATGCTTGACCATCCCAACAACATACTGCGGGCTGTGGTAGCGAATGTTCCTGGTGTACGACTTCGGCACATCGAACAGGACATCCGTTTCGCCCTCCCTATTCCTGACGTACTTCATGTCGCCGCTGATGCCGAGATGAAAACAGAACTTGCAGATGAGGGAGCATCCATAGGAAGCGTTGATATCCAGGCGGCGACTTGCCATCATGCCTTCCTCCGAGAACAGCGCCTGACTATTCTTGAAGTACACTTCTTCGAGCGGGAAGAGTTCATACGCCGGATAGGGAAGCGAATCGAGGTCTTCAACAAGCTTGCGCTCCGCCGTCATCTGGAGGCGCCCATCGGTGAGCCGGAAGATCACTCCTGGAATTCTTTCCCATTCGAATCTCCCGGCGTCTACCTGAGCCAGAACGTCGTTGAAGGTCACGAAGGCTTCTCCCACCACACCCACGTCGATCTGAGGAATGAATCGCATAATATCGCGAGGCATCGACGTCAGGAATCCCCCACCAGCCACCATCAGCGCACGTGGTGCGTACTGTTTCGCGTACTGGCAGATCTTCTTGATATACCCGTACGCTGTGGTGATTCCTCCGGTTGCAACCACATCCCAGTCATCCGCCTCGACAACCTGCCGCAGCACGTCATCGCCTAAGCGCCAGGCGTTGGCGTCATAGACCTGCACCAGATGCCCTTCCTTCATGGCGAGGGATGCAAGAAGCGCCATACCGTACGGAACATGGCGCGGGTCGTCTTCCTCACGAATGACTGGATTGATGAACAGCACCTTGGCCATAGCCGGCCTCCCGCCCTTAGGCACGCGCTAAGGGATTCGTGATTGCGCCCGTGAAAGCTCGAAGAACCCTGACAGGGAAAGCCACCGAATGCTCGGACCGAACAGGATACCGCCGCCCGTGCAGTTGTATGTTTCGCAGTCGGCCTGTTGCGCCATCTCTAGGAAACCGTTCCGGTACCAGAGATATGCGGGGTCCGTATAAAACTCCTGCTTCACGTGGGGATTCGCGATCCGGACGAAGACCTCGTCGAGCCGCTCCGGGCCCACGAGTGCCAGGATCTCCTTGTAGTACTGAGTCCGGCTGTACGGCGTATCGGCGTAATATCCGAAGTCCATTCCCACCAGCCCGATCCGCTTTTTGCTCAAGACGGCATGGCAAAGGACCCAGCAGGCCGACCCTACGTTCCCACCGGCGTTGATACATGGCAGACCGTTCAGCCGGTGAATCCGACGGGTCAAGCCGTGCTCGAGCTCGTAGTCGTCATACATCGGATTCCACCAGTACGCATCCATACCCGCTTCCAGCACTCGACGCACCACGGCCTGTGACGCGCTCGAGGCCACCGCAATACGCATCTGCGGTCCGTACTTGTTGACGAGGCCGATCATCTCCTTGTTGAAGCTCAACTGGCGTTCGCGAAACAACGGGTCCAGGTCCTGCCGAGCGAAATAATCATCCTTTGCCAGCGCTTCCTCCGTCAGGTCCGGGTCGCCGAACCAGCGAACGAGGCGAGTCGCATGAGGGTCCAGCGTGACAACCAGATGCGGGACGATCCCCTCGCGCAGACACCAGGACATGGCGGATTCCGAGGCGACGATGACCCCTTTGAAACCCGACTCCTTGATCAGCTTCGCCGAATCCTGCCTGTGCACGGACGGTCCGGCGGCGATGACCAGGGCATCCTCCCCTTCCATCAACTCCGTCTTTTGCAAGGCCGCGATGCTTTTCCCCTTCGCAATCAACGCAGCATTGGCCTGGGCGTTTGCGAACCCCACTTGAGTGACCTTCTCGAGGGTGATCTCTCCCAAGTCGGTCGCGATCTTCAAGCCCAATTCGCCTGCCACCGTTTTCATGTCCTTCATTGCCCCTCTAAGACGCCCGAAGGGCGGCGCGTCTTATGAAGAAGTGGGCTCGTCGTTGTGCTCAAGCCCGTACAGAAACTTCTTCTTCGACACGAACGCAATGCTTCCGCCCAGCCGCTTGAGCGCCTCGCGCTCGAACTGGGCGTTCAAGTCCAGGGATTTCTGCTCGACGTCCACGGCGTCGCGCGGCTTGAAATTGCCCTTGAGTACATCGCTCATACGCGCCTCCACAATAGCTAAGTCACGCAAGAAGAATTTCCTGGGGATCAGCCGATTCCCAAGCGCTGTCAGGACCCCTATTGCCCGTTTCTACATTCCGAGAAGCCAGGTAATAGTTTGGACATCATTTCGATTGCCGTAGACGACGAAGGGTCCACTGATGCTCCCCGGGGAGAACCAACGGTAGGATAGTGGTCTCGTTCATTCCCTGCGCGACCGGCTTATCTTTCCACTCTGGAAACGGTATCAACGCACTATCCTTCAGGACCCTCGCTCGCTCAGAAAGTTGCTGTTCCTGGGAAGTCGCCTTGCGGCGCCTGAAGCGATCCCGTATCTCCAAGAGCAGCCCCTTAAGGACCCATTGCAAGTTGAGGTACGAGTACGCGTCTCTCTTGGCCGTCTTCGTAAACGTTGCCGCAGCCATCTTCGACAGCGTGCCGGCCGGCCTCTTGACCAGGTTTTTGCACAGCCGCGCGACAAATTTTGGCGCCATGGAAACCCGCACTTTGAAGTCCTCTAAGGCCTTCAGCACCTTGAGCTCCTCAACCGACCAGTCGGGGGTTTGCATGCTGAATTGGTTGCTCGTCAGGTTTTCCCAAGAGAACCCCTCCACCAAATATCCGTTCTTTATTGCTATTTCGAGGAGCTCGGTCCCCGGCAGCGGCATGGCGACTGAAACACTCGGAAAGGCCTTATTCTTTCTGACAAAGCGATAGCTCTCGCGCATCTCGTCCAATGTTTCTCCGGGGTTGCCGATAATTAGGAACATTCCGACCTGCAACCCAATGGACCGCGCATACTTCACGAGGGGAGGAACCTTCTTGAGGTCAAGCGGTTTACGGATAACATTGTTCACGACGCGTTGATTCCCGGATTCGATGGCCAAGTTGATCCGGTAGCAACCGCTTTGCTTCATTTTGAGGAGGAGTTCGTTGTCTAGAGTAATCGCCATGAGCCCATTTGGAGTATCCCAGGTGAGGTTATATTGCCGCTCGATCAAGGCGCTGCACAGCTTCTTCGCCCGTTCACGGTGCATGGTAAGATTGTCGTCTTCAAACAGGATTTCACCGATCTGATACCTGCTCACCAAGTGATCGATCTCCGCCAAGACGTTTTCAACGCTACGATATCGAAACTTGTAGCCCATGGAGCCATGGGCTGAGCAAAAAAAGCACTCAGCCGGGCAGCCTCGCGACGTGATAACCGATGCGTAGCGACGGTTGATGAGGTTGCCCCCGTGCGCGATCGCCGCATCGAAATACATTTGCATCGGCAGGAGGTGTCGAGCCGGGAACGGAATCGAATCAATATCATCGATGAACTGAGTCTTGGGATTCACTCGGAAATTGCCGCCGGCCTCACGATAGGCGATGCCGTCGATCGCATTGAGGTCAGTGCCTTGTCTCAGTGCCTGGAGAAGCTGCGGCATCGTCGCTTCCCCTTCACCACGAATCACAAAATCTATATTGGCATCCTGCATAGTGATGTCAGTCAAAGCCGTGGGGTTCTTTCCGCCGATCACGACAATGATCTCGCGGTCGATTTCCTTGACGATTCGGCAAACTGCATGGGCATTCTTCCGCTGGCAGGTAAAGAGGCTAGTGACTCCGACCACATCCGGTCGGAACCTCACGATCCTCTCGGCAATCTCCTTGAAAGTAAGCCCCACTCGCTCAGTCACATCCAGGGGAATATCCTTCGGATCATCTTCCAGCGGCACCGGCTCTCGGAACCAACCCTCAACCAAGGCATCCAAGATGCCGACTTCGTAGCCTTGCCGCTCCAGGACCGCGGCGATGTACGCCGTCCCCAATGGAGGATTTGGATTGACATCAATACGATTCACCCGCCATGAAAATGCCGGAGGCTGAATGAACAGGATTCTCTTGATTGGTCTATTCATGGGGCCTATCCAGCAAGATCATTTTTCTTCGAATTTGGCCACCGGAAGTCGCACAACAAGGCTAATCAAAATAGCTTTCTAATTTGCTATCTCGAACAGTATCTAGTGTCGCACAGTGTATCCCACCGCCATGCGTATAAGGATGCCGCAATCTCACGGGGACAGGCGTGATTTTGTGCTTCTCCAAAACTTTCATGAGGTTAGTCTGCCGGGCGTCTATGATAACGGTTTCACGATCTAACGACAATAGGTTCATGCCCACCCAAGGAGAACCCATCACTTGCAAATTCGTCTCAAAGTCCAGCTTGACTAACTCCGCATTAATTCCATCCCTCAAGTTCTTTTGCAAGTCGATTTCCTGCTCGGTGAGGGGAGCGACATCATCAAAATAAATCTTGTCCCACTTATCAAATATCTTCGGGCAATTGTTTTCATTGACCCGTGTACTGTTCAGCAATACTAATCCAGGCCTTAAGCAGAGGACGGTCGAGTCAATATGGCTTGAACGATAGATGTCCTTGGTAGTATGGACCCTATAGTCATCGCCCAAAATGCTTTGCAGCCATTTAGCCCCCAGAACATTTCCAGATGATGAAATCAAATACAATATATCCTTCCCCATTCTGACCGTATTGGCAGCCTCGAACAATATTTCTTTTTCCGCCAGCTTGTGGAGTTTCTCGAGCCTGCCCTTTGTCAGCTCCTGATAACGAAGATCCTCACGCGTGAGTTCTCTGCTTTTTTCATCTCTGAAATATGGCGAGAGGACCTCTCCTTCGAGTGTCGGCTTTGGAGCAACCAACCATCTGAAGCCACTCTCGAAGTATTCGTACCAGACGTTATAAAGCGCCGTGGCCTCAAAGTATCTGCTCCTGACCGGCGACGCGCTCTCAATCACATTATTTCCGACAATCAGGTGCAAATCTCTAATATTGTAGATGTCGTTTCCAGTCGAACTCCAACCATACGGCGATGAATACATCCTTGTAAGATCGAAGACTTTCGGCCGGTATACCTTCACACCAAACCGCTTGAATATATCGCTGGCACCTTCGAGGTCCTCGTTGACCTCGTCTAGCAGCCATTGGGGATAGGCTTTCTTGGCTAGATCATAGGCGGTCTCTCGCACAGGCTCAGGAATAGGACCCGGTCTCGACCAGGTCAAGACCGCCATTGAATGACCGGCTGCTCCCAACACAACTTCCCGAAGCTTATCCCACTCGTTGTGGCTGTTGATTTTCATCTACTCGACTCCCTTTCAACCTTCGAAGAATATGATCCGACCTCAACCAGAGACGATCTTGCACTCAACCTTTTTTATAGGCTATGAAGTCTACATGACGAACACCACACGCTCCTTGGAAAAGATGCTTGCACGTGCCAATGTAGGCCCTGATTTCGTCCAAATTTGAGGTCTCTACCACACGAACAAATTGCTTCGCCTCACCGATGAATTCAGACAGCCTGATTTTTAGCGGTTCAAATATGGACAGCTCTTGAAAAGATGCAGCCGTTGCATCAGCCAATTCATTAAAATGTGTTCTGTCCAGCGAGGACGTTGAGTTGAAGTTTTCGACGTAACTGGTCAAAGACGATAATTTTTCTGCATACTTAATATGGTCCCCGTCTATCGCTTGGATATTTTCCTGGTCACCATCCTTCTGCAGCAACCAGATGGTCTCCGCAATGCTGGCCATTCCCTTAGTCCTTGCTGCGTCGACTTTGGGCCTGTGATGAACCGAGTCGCCGAGCAGCGGGAGCATGAATGGCGGGTAGCTGGAATAGAGTTTCAGGTCATTTGCGGAAAGCCAGCCCATAACTTCCTCAACGGACGGATCGTCCTGACTTTGAATTACCCAGCGGTCGAATATTATTGACCTTCGTGTGCGGTTCACAAAAGATTGACTTCGGTCAATGTCTTCTTTAAAGAGCCGTTCACATACCCTCACCATTTCATCCCACGAATCCGCGTGGCGGTACACGGCATAGCGTTGGAGCATGTTCTGGAATCCACCCGCCTTGTTGGGGTCTCCAAAGATCAAAAAGCCACCCGGTTGAAGAAAGCCGGAAATTTTCTTGAACGCGCCTTCTTTGTCCGCGGTATGGCTCAAAACCCCCCTGCAATGGACGATGTCGTATTTGACGGGCGATTCATAATCGAAGATCGATGAGCGAATGAAAGAGTGCTTGCCGGTGTGAGCATAGCGTTCGAAAACCTGTCTGGCTATGGCGAGCGCCTTTTCATTCATTTCCACAAGGGTACAATTAGCACCCCACAACGCCAGAGAGATGGTATTTTCTCCTGTGCCCGCACCAAAATCGATGAGGGTGGCATTGGCGAACATTTTCGGCGGAAACTTGAACAGATCCCTGTAGGTATACAGCGCGTTTGCCGAATACTCTCTAAATTCCTTTTCGGATTTATCAGAAAAGTATATGGAAGGAATTTCTTCTTGAAATGTCTTGAGAGTGGCCCGTTCAACTTGCTTGATCCTTTCAGATTTCATCGCGGTTTCCTCGTTTGTTAGAAGTGGCCCCGTTCGTTAAGCAGCTTTTCCGTGGGGATACGTGGAAGCTTCAAGCAGGTCGAGATGCGCTGAAGCCTGGAGGGCTTCAACCCACCATTTATACCTCTATACCTCGGACTGCCCGGAACAGCGGCTCCTTCGAGGCCTTCTTTCGGCTACAGACTCAAGCTTCCCCCAACACCCAAACGCGCTCGATTGCAATCAATTCTCTCAACTCTATATGGACCGGCTCCGTTTTCCGTTGATATGTAGGCTTTTCTTACCCCCAAACTTTCCAAATCCTCATCCGATATCCTCTTTATCCCATTGGGGTACGAAACATAGAGCGGCTTGTCTTTTATTTTTTCCTCTATCAATGCCAGGGACCTTGAAAAATCGTTTTTATCGCCATAATGATAGTGACTGTGAGACCCGATGATGTGTCCCCGTTTGTGCAACTGCACGATATGTTCCCAGCTTAGGTAGTTTGCCGAAGCGAAATCCTTCTCGTCACCGAAGGCCTTTCGAAAATATTTTCCGACAAAGTCGTCATAAACTTCCCCCGGTACGATTTTATCCCTCAAATACCTCAAATAACGCTCTTCGATGGAATAAAAGCTGAACTCCGGCAAGTACGCCGCGGCTTCGTCTGGATTATAAGGAATATGAAGATCGGCGCACAGCATTTTGGCAAGGTCAACCCGAAACGACGCTTCGAGGTATCGCTGTTTGTCGATCGACGGCACTCGATGCTCCTCCGGAACCATGGTGAGAATAAAAAAAATCCCGTTCATGTCCCGTCTTTCCAACTCCGGAGCAACATTTTCCAGGTGATCGATCGTCCCGTGGTCGAAGGTAACGACGATTTCCTCTCGTGAATATGTCTTCTGCAAAAAGTCCAGTTGTGCCCTAAATCTTTCAAGACTAATCCCATTTAAATTTTCATCACGTCCGACAAAATGGTACATGATATTGGGCATCTCTACTCCGTCATCACACCTTCAAGACGCCCCGCGAAGCGTTCCGGCCCGCCGAGGACCCTGAGGCCGTCCAGATGGACGCCCTTCACGAGATGAGGCCCTTTGATGTCCAGGCGCGGGATGACGCGAACGCTCATGGTCTCGCTTGCACGGGAAGAGGGCGCGCCGGGACTCCCGCTACCACAGACCAGGGGGACACATCCTTCACCACAACAGCCCCGGCACCGATTACCGCTCCCTCTCCCACCGTGAGGCCTTGGCAAACCGTGGCACCGATCCCTACGTGTGCGCCTTTCTCGACACGGACGGCACCCCCCAGCTTCGCTCCGGTTGCCACATGGACATGGTCTTCTATGACGCAGTCATGCTCGATGATGGAGCCGGTGTTCACCAGTACATTCACCCCCAGGACGGCACCAACGCCGACCACTGCGCCGGCAAGGACCACTGAACCCGCACCTGCATGAGCCAGTGGCGACTGCACTGCCGAGGGGTGCAGAACAGTGACCGGGGAGAGTCCGGCAGCCAGGCCTCGTTCGAACAGGCGTTGCCGAGGCCTGTTGTCTCCCACCCCTCCTAGACCCACGACGAAGCAGGTCACCCCTTCCCGGATGAGTTCCGGAAGCCTGTCGTCTCCGCCTCGAATCGGCACCCCGAGGATATCCTTGCCCCAGCGGGCCGGATCGACATCCAACACGCCGTAAGGGGCAACCTGCCGGGCGGCGAGCAAGGCGTCGATTACAACGGCCGCATGACCGCCCCCGCCGAGAATCACGCAACGGACCTTACCGCCAGTCCCCACCTAGCCTCTCGCGGCGAACTGGGCCGGCCTCGGCTCCATGGTCCAGCGCTTGACCAGGAGCTGCGAGTCCAACGGCACGGTTTTTAGCCTGGCCAGGATCCGACTCGCGGCACAGCCATCGCCGTAGGGGTTCGCCTGGCCTCGCAGGCCAGCTCGCATCCCCGGCTCTAGTGCCTGCCGGATGCCCACCACGATCTCTTCTCGGCGATACCCGACATCGATCACGTTCTTCGGGCGGATGCGTCCTGTCTGACGAGTTCCGATGTTGACGACGGGAAGCTCGAAAGACATCGCTTCGATGATGCCACTAGAGGAGTTGCCCACCATGGCCGCCGCCCGCGCCATCAGACTGAAGTATGCCTGGGTCCCAAGATTGTCGACGAGCCGGGAAGCTGGCCTCTCCTGCGTGAACGCTCTTATCCGCTCCGTGATGACGCGCCCACCGGTGTCGGCATTGGACATCGTGAAGACGATCGGCAGGTCGAATGAGCCTAGTGCCTCCAGCAACTCGCGCACGTGTCGCTCCGTCTCTTCATACTCCAGCGTTACAGGATGGAAGGTGACCAGGAGCGGAGGCTTCTCGAAGGAAAGACCGA
>Ga0194120_10001091_pt1 | contig 50313 bp, 44 predicted proteins | sample TA2MahCa65mmetaG_FD_148642 | JGI IMG/M metagenome (GOLD analysis project Ga0194120, IMG submission 148642) | Freshwater microbial communities from Lake Tanganyika, Tanzania - TA2015019 Mahale Deep Cast 65m | ecosystem: Environmental > Aquatic > Freshwater > Lake | place: Tanzania: Lake... | reverse complement strand
AGATGGATAACATGCAACACATTCAGCAACTGGCGTTTGTATTCATGGATACGTTTCACTTGCACATCAAACAAGGCATTCGGATTCAAATCCAAATCATGTTCTTGTTTTTTAAGCTCCACCAGACGGTTTTTATTGTGTTGTTTTATGGCTCGCCATTTTTTTCGAAACGCAGGATCTTCGGCATAAGGCTTTAGTTTCGCTAACTGAGATAAATCAGTCACCCACTCTGCACCGATCGTGTTTGTAATCAACTCGGAGAGCAATGGATTACAGCCAGCCAGCCAGCGTCTGGGGGTCACGCCATTAGTTTTATTATTAAATTTGTTTGGCCATAATTCGTAAAAATCACTAAATAAGCCTTCTTTTAGCAATTTAGAATGCAGTTCCGCTACACCATTCACAGAATAGCTACCCACAATCGCCAAATAAGCCATCCTGACCTGCTTGCACGCCCCTTCTTCAATCAGTGACATACGCGCCAAACGTGCGCTATCACCTGGCCAATGGGCTGAGACTTCGGCCAAAAAGTGGGCATTAATCTCAAAAATAATGTCCATTAAACGCGGCAATAATTGCTGCATTAAATGCACTGGCCATTTTTCCAGAGCTTCCGGCAATAGGGTATGGTTGGTATAGGCCATGGTACTACGGGTGATATCCCAAGCAGCCTGCCAGGAAAGTCCATGCTTATCAAGCAGTAAGCGCATTAATTCCGCTACTGCAATACTTGGATGTGTATCGTTGAGCTGAAAGCAATTCTTCTCTGCAAACTGACTAAAATCAGAACCATAGCTGGCAACCCAGCGCCCCACGACATCTTGTAAACTCGCCGAAGCCAATAAATATTGCTGTTTTAACCTCAATACTTTGCCGTTTTCATTGGCATCGTTGGGATATAACACCATGGTGATATTTTCGGCAGTGCTTTTCTGGGCCACCGCTTCGGCATAGTCACCGGCATTAAACTCCTGTAAATTAAATTCTTCGGTGGAAACCGCTTTCCATAAGCGTAAGGTGTTGACGGTGTCATTCTGATAACCTGGTATGGGTGTATCAAAAGGCAAAGCCAGGATGTCCTGCGTATTGACCCAGTGCACATGCGGTTTGCCGTGTTCATCCACATAGGTTTCGGTGTGACCGCCAAAATGAATGCGCACCATATATTCAGGCCGCTCAATCTCCCAGATATTACCCATACGTAACCAGTGTTCAGGTCGTTCAACCTGTTCGCCATTGACGATATCCTGGCTAAACATCCCGTATTCATAACGCAGACCATAACCGGTGACGGGCAATTGCAAGGTGGCACAACTGTCAATAAAACAGGCTGCCAGACGCCCCAGACCGCCGTTTCCAAGCCCCGCATCCGGCTCGACATCAATCAGTTCTTCCAGATGAATGCCGACTTCATACAAAGCCTTATGGGCGACATCGTCGACACCCAAATTCAACATCGCATTGCTAAGGGAACGCCCCATCAGGAATTCCATGGACAGATAATAGGCTTTACGACAAGACTGATCGCGATAGGTGTTATAGGTATTTTTCCAGCGCTCCACCAAACGATCACTAATTGCCAGAGATAAGGCCTGATAGGCATAGTGCACAGAAACACAATTCTCATCGCGTCCTAAACGATGGCTGTAATAGTGTTTAAAATCGGTGATCAGATGTTTTTTAGCCAAACCCAGTTTGGGTAACTGGGTAATTTCTGCTTTGGGCTTACTAATACGAAAGATACGATGCGGCATAGGCTTTGAGTGGGGAATACAATTAAAAATACCGAGCATGGCCTGTTGAAACAGGTCATTCGCTCCGGCTTCACCCCTAATATAGCATTTTAAAACAGCTAAAGATTGACTTGGATCGGTAATCAGCTCAGTGTCTGATGATCAAAATAATGCATAGCACCCATTAAGGGGGTTTTAGGATTGAGTGCGAGTTTCACGGACAGACTGCCGAGAAAGTTTTCGAATCGACCTTTTTTGACAAAGGCCTGCATAAAAACCCCTGATTCAAGAACCGGTCTGATTTTAGGACCAATACCTCCACCAATAAAGACACCGCCACTGGCAAAACATTTCAAGGCCAGATTCCCCGCCTCAGCCCCATAAATTTCCGCCCATAGACGGACGGTTGCTGCACACAAGGGATCTTCGGCATCCACACCCAGTCTGGAAATCACCGCATTACGGTCAATACCAGTATCCCGATGATCAGGGACGATGGGGCACGCCGGAGCAAAATTGGCGGCCAGCAAATAGTCATACACATGACTGAAACCAATACCCGACAATATGCGTTCATAACTGACATGGGCGGGAAATAACTGCCGCAAATAAGCCAGCAAGCCATCCTGCAACTGATTCATCGGGGCAAAACTGCAATGCCCGCCTTCGGTCGCCATCGCACGAAACCCATGATTATCCTGAGCCAGGATCGCTTCACCTAAGCCAGTGCCGGCTGCGATCACTGCGCAATGGCCTGTTTGTTGTCTGGCATGGGGGTTTAATTCTATCCATTCACCCGCTTGCAAATGCAGCATACCCAATGCCATTGCTTCAAGATCATTGAGCAGCCTGACATGGGGGGTTTCCAGCAATCGTTTTAATTCGTCACCGTCTAATAACCAAGGCAAATTGGTCGTCTGACAGCGTTGCTCAATGACGGGGCCGGCAATGCCGAAACAAGCCGCTTGCGGTTTAGCTTTGCCATCGAGAAATAACTGCAGAATTTCATCAAAAGTCGCAAAATCCTGACTGGCAAAAATCTGTTCATCTACAACCGATAACTGACCATCAGCAGCAGGTTCCACTAAAGCTAAAACTGTTTTGGTCCCGCCAATATCACCTGCCAGAATCATGAACTTAAACCTCTGCTGACTGTTTATTTAATAAAAAATATAAAGCATCACAAACACTATTAGCCACAGCATGAGGCGGTAACTGATAGAACGCCTGCCAGGCCAATGGCACACATTCTTCATAGTCGGCTTGGAACTGAGCATGGTGTTCCATCCAGTTTAACCTGACAGCATGACCAATCAAAATATCAGTCACCAGCGTATCATTAATATAGAAATCAGGATTGTTTTTAAATACCACCGCCAACGCTCTTAAAGCCTCGACACTTAACTGACGATAAACAGGCACCTGAATTTTGTTTAAGATGTGATTAATCAATAAGCGGAAACTTTGTTCGCCGGGAGTCATTTGCGCCAGCATACTTTCACTATCGATCTTTCGCTTGCTATTGTATTTTTCACCGATCATGAGTCCCTTGCAATGATGCAAAATCTCCCAGACACCGCTGAAAAACGCATCATTTTCGCGCCCCACGCTACCCGATTGTTCACGCCAGGCATACCAGTCTTCATTAAGCGCTAACTTAGGATCCATAGCGGCACTAAAACGTGCCTTATCCAAATCGCCTTCTGAACCCTGATAGTGCAAACTTTCCATCAGACCTAACTGATTTTCACTGTCAGCAAAATTACGCAAAGTATCTTCCACCCATTGCGCCAGCTCATAGGGGGCTAAAGACAAAATATCGTTATACGCCTGATCCATAGAGGTGCTACTTAAGCGCTTATGTCTGGCAATCATTAATTGCAGAATATGCCCGACTCTGACCGTATGCATATCCGCAAATAGTTGCGGGTGTAGCTTAATCAGCATACCCAGATAAATTATCAGCTCCTGAGTGAGGATTTGCATACTGCTATCCCCCGGATTGAACTGACGGATAGTCGCCAGAATTTGCGAGGAATCAGCCGGCCGTGACAATGTCGCCTTACCACTATAGGCCCGACCCAGAGTCAATGGATGCTGCCTGACCAGAATTTCCGTAGCGGCCTGTTCTAAATTGATATCGTATTTACCTAGTAAACCCGCACAACGGCGAATCACATACCAATGATGCTTGTCTCCGGCACGCGCATACACTTCTTCCAATAAATCAGCCAGCGTGCCATGTTCACTAAAACCAGGTTTAAACGCTAATCCATGTCGCTGAACTAACAAGCTTAAAAGCTCTAATTGCCCCATCAGGGATTGTAAGGCTTGCAACTGCATGAGGAGATGCGCATCATCACTTTGCTCCCAATAAGCCAATAACATGCTATCGGGATCTGGAGTCGCAGTACTGGTTCTGGGTAGCAGACTACTATAGGGCTGAGGATGATCCTCCCAGCGCGCCTCAGAAAAACGAAAGTCATGCAGGTAATTAATCTGTTCACAACTGGCCAACGGCACCAACTCAGTTAACAAGCCCAATTCGACCGGCGTAGACTGCAACTCACCTGTTTGTAACTGCGCAATAAAATCCAGCAACAATTGACGCGTATCCCCATCCAACATGTTGTGCTTGATCTGAATAACTAACAGTGGGGGCGACGATTCCTGCCATTGCTGACTGATATAGGCCAGTTCCATCCGCAAACGCTGAATCAAAAGCCGGTTATCCATCGCTATATAGAAACCTTTTTGATTCATAAACTGAGGCAGGAACAAGAGTGGTTCGCCCGCCAGTCGATACAATCGTGCTGTAGACATACTTCGTAATTGGCGAAGCGGCCGACCGGTAAGCCTCATACGATCATTACGGCCGACATGCGTAAAAGCGAGCGCTAATTCGCTGCCATCACGCACTTGCAAAGGCGCAATCTGAGTTAAGGTTTGGGCGGCGATATTCTGATCTGCCAATTCCTGCCTGACCGCCTCATCTTCCGCCAACAGAGCAATTCGGACGGTCACGGTGTCTTGACGATGCGGATAACGATGACGCCCCAGGGGATCAATATCATCCAGAGTTAATAAATTATCTTGAATCAGACCAGCAAGCAGAAACAAACTCTGCGCCCAGACCAGAGGCAAATTGTCATTGGCCACCCGGGGCTGACTATGAGGATGGGCTTTTTCAGCTGCGATCCTTTCTTCAGCAACAAAATATAGTTCAGGCAACAGATCCTGACCCTCGCGCTGAACCAGAAGCTTTTGCAGGCGCAAACGATAGTCTTCCGCCTGAACCAGATTGCCAGCGAATAAATGATTTAGCTGCAAATAGCAGAAAAATAAGGGCCATTCACATTCGATATCCATGAATTGTTTCAATTCATGTGGTTCGTAATGCAAGCGTTGATGATCTTCAATTACGGTCTGGTGACCATCCAAAAGAAAACGTTTACAGCCAAACTCACCCTGTAGTTTCTCAACAATCAGGTTTTGGGTTTTACTACGCAGTTCATCATCTTCAATGGCAAAGGCCGGAAAACCGGTAATACTCAGTAAAGCTGAGTCGACTTCTTTTGAAATGGATTCTCGAGGTAGCAAGGACTGCAAGGTAATCCGGGTGCGGGCAATATCGTCGCTGATCACATGGATGACCGCACTTTGACCGCCGTCTTCACCAAATAAATTACAGCCTGACATGGCTTCCAAAGCCGCCTTCGCCATACCAATAGAACTGGCATTCAACTCGGCAACACCATGATTCATTTTATTGCCACGCTCCCAGATGCCATAGTCTGGGGTGCGGTAGGCACGACTGATGTAATGCACCAGATTCTGAACAAAGTTGACTTCATCCAAACTAAAAACAATACGCAAACCCGATGCCGTCATTTGCGCCAGCATTAACAAAAACAAGGAGGTAGCGTCTAATTGCAAATGGCCCCACTCATCATCCCCCACAACGACTGCACCCGACTGAGTGTTGTATTTGGCATGCAAGGCATCCAAAGGATTCTGGGTGTGTTTGAAGCTTTCAACTTTAGCCGCCTGACGCATCATAGCCGTCAGCAGACCACGCATTAATTTAATAACACTATGTTCTAAGACATAACAACGCTGGCTATCCTGACCGGATTTTCGATAGGCCAAGCCCAGACCCCAGGCAGCCATAATGCTGTAGACATTATCCCTCACCCAGGCATCGGTATAGTTACCGTGTTGATTAACAGCGGTACTGGCAGGCAATAATCCACTGATACAGTCTTGTCTATCCAGAATCAGCGTTTGAACCTGCTGGTAATAATGATCTAACAAGGCATGCTCAGAAGTATGGGTCATGATAAGTATTTTTTATTGCGGCAACGCTTAAACAGGCTTCCAACGTAAATCCAAAGTTAAAGGAAAACGCGGATTGAGGGCTTCCGGTTTGACATGCATAGCACCGGGTGTATGGCCGTGTTCCCAGAAACGGGCCCGACGTCTGGCTTCAGCCTCATTAGCGTTAACCGGAAAGGTATCATAATTACGACCACCCGGATGACAGACGTGATAGGTACAACCGCCAATTGAACGTCCGTTCCAGCTGTCTAACACATCAAACACCAACGGCGAATGCACACCAATGGTGGGATGCAAAGCCGAAGGCGGCGCCCAGGCTTTAAACCTGACGGCAGCCACAAACTCACCCGGTACGCCAGTAGGATGTAAAGGCAGCAAACGTCCGTTACAGGCCACCTGATGACGATTCGCAATCATGCCGTTGACTTTAACCTGCAAACGCTCGACGGATGAATCAACGTAGCGTGCGGTGCCACCGCCACTCATTTCTTCACCCAGCACATGCCAAGGCTCGATGGCTTGACGTAATTCCAACTGCACACCTTCGTAGGTCACCGTGCCATAGACCGGGAAACGGAATTCCAGAAATGGCGCAAACCAGGCGTCATCCATGGGGTATCCCGATTGACGCAAATCTCGGCAAATATCACGCATATCTTGTTCAATAAAGTGCGGCAACATGTAGCGATCATGTAGCGCCGTATCCCAATAAACCAATTTGCCGGTATAAGGACGCTTCCAGAAGCGGGCCAGCAAACTACGCAATAACAAAGCCTGCAGCAGACTCATTTGGTAATGCGGCGGCATTTCAAAAGCTCTTAATTCCAAAAGACCTAGGCGACCGGTCGCCGAATCCGGCGAATACAGTTTATCAATACAGAATTCAGCTCTATGTGTATTACCGGTTAAGTCGATGAGTAAATTGCGAAGCAATCGATCAACCAGCCATGGCTGTGGGGATTCTTTGCCATCTTGCAAATGTTGCTGCATTTGCTGAAAGGCAATTTCTAATTCATACAGATTATCATCACGGGCTTCATCAACACGCGGTGCCTGACTAGTCGGTCCCACAAACTGACCGGAGAAAAGATACGATAAGGCCGGATGCTGTTGCCAATAGACGATGAGACTGCGTAATAAATCCGGTCGACGTAAAAACGGACTATCGGCAGCCGAAGCGCCACCCAGGGTAATATGGTTGCCACCACCGGTACCGGTATGCCGACCATCCAACATAAACTTCTCTGTCGCCAGACGACATAAACGTGCTTCATGGTACAAACGTTCGGTCCGAGCTTCCAATTCTTCCCAAGTCGCTGAGGGATGAATATTGACCTCAATCACCCCGGGATCCGGTGTGACAGACAGTGAACAAAGTCGTGGATCACGTGGTGGCGCATACCCCTCTATGCGAATCGGCTGCCGAACGGCTTTAGCCGTCTGCTCAAGTGCACTTACCAACTCTAACCACTCTTCCAGCCGGTTCATAGGCGGCATAAACACATACAGGATTCCATCGCGCACCTGCAAAGTCATTGCCGTATGAATCACTTCCTTAGGTTCAGGCTTTTCTTTAATCGCAGCTGCTTTGGGTGTTTTATTGCTCAGCGAAACTTTTGTTAAAGGCGCACGTTCCGCAAACGGATCCACGGGTAAATCCACTTCAAAATCTTCTGGCGCAACCCATGGCAAACTGGCCAAGGGTAAACGCAAGCCTAAGGGTGAATCGCCCGGCAGCAAATACAGTCTGGGATGTTGCAATGGCCAACGGCTGGAACGCCAGTGTTCAGTGACGCTATCCAATTTAATGGGCAATACATAGCCCACCACAGTTGCAAGCCCGTGACGTAATTGTTTGGCCAGTGTCGCCCGCTCTCCAGGCTTATCCAATTCTGCTTCATGAGGATCGATATTGACAGGCAAACGACTCTCACTATCCAAGGCATGCCAGGGATCCTCAAAAGCCGGAATCCAGTAGTCGGGATGTAAGCCTAGGTTTTTGGCTAGCACCGAACAAAATTGCACCAGTGTTTCGGTACTAATAGAACTTGGCTGATCAGCAATCAGACTCTGGTCCTGCCAAATATGCAGATCCTCAGCCCAAAATACATTCAGCGCCCAGCGCGGTAAAGGTTCGCCCGGGTACCATTTTCCCTGACCAAAATGCAATAAACTGCCCGGAGCAAACGCTGTCTGCAAACGTTTCACCAACTGATTAGCCAAACGCCATTTTTCTTCACCCAGCGCAGCAACCATCCATTCAGCACCGTCCATATCATCGGCAGAAACGAATGTAGGCTCCCCCCCTTGAGTTAGACGAACGTCATCGGCTTTTAACTGGGCATCAACTTGTAAGGCTAATTGACGAATCGATTGCCATTGTTTGTCGGTATACGGCTTGGTAACGCGAGGATCCTCATGGATGCGCGTCACCTTCATAGCAACATCCAGATTCGCTTCACAAATACTGGTCATACCGGAAACAGGCGCAGCTGAGGCTGGGACTGCGCTCACCGCCAATGGAATATGCCCCTCACCCGCCAATAAACCCGAGGTAGCATCCAAACCTACCCAGCCGGCACCGGGAATATAGGCCTCGCACCAGGCATGTAAATCCGTAAAATCCTCTTCAGGACCACCCGGTCCATCTAAGGGTTTTTCATCCGCCACTAATTGAATGAGATAGCCTGAGACAAAACGTGAGGCAATCCCTAAATTGCGCAAGGCCTGCACCAACAACCAGGCACTATCCCGACAAGAACCGGATTTTTTGGCCAAAGTCTCTTCAGGACTTTGCACACCCGGTTCCATACGAATTAAATAGGACACTTCAGATTGTAATTTCTGGTTCAGGTTCACCAGAAACTGGGTGATGTTGATACCCTCACTGGTCGATTGTTTGAAATCGCTTAACCAACGCGCCAATAAAGGCCCTACCGGACTGACTTCTAGATAAGGTGCCAGTTCCAATTGCAAGGTTTCGGGATAAACAAATGGATAATGCTCCGCCCATTCTTCAACGAAGAAATCAAACGGATTAATCACCGTCATATCAGCCAGCAAATCGACGGTAATATCGATTTCTTGTGTAGGCTCCGGAAAGGTGATCCGGGCAACAAAATTGCCGTAAGCATCTTGCTGCCAATGAATGAAATGTTTCTCAGGACGAACGGTAAGTGAATAGCCCCCAATCGGTGTCCGACTGTGCACTGCCGGACGCAAACGAATTTCATGAGGTGAGGCAATAACCGCTCTGTCAAAGACATAGTGGGATCTATGATGCAGCGCAACACGAATGGTCATAAGCCAATACCTTAATTATTGAGCAGACGGAAACTGGGACTGGTTTTCAAATTCAACCATCCAGTCAGGATTCGGCAACGAAGCAAATACTCCACGTAAACCATCAGCCCATCGCCGACTGATTTGCGCAAAATATGGGTCATCGGCACTGATATGATGCGAAAAATCGAGTCTAAGACTATCGGTACTGTAACAACTCACATCAATAGGCAAACCCACCGATAAATTACTGCGCATAGTGGAATCAAAGGAAACCAATAAACATTTCATGGCATCGCTTAAAGATGTTTCGGGGCGAATTACCCGATCAATGATGGGTTTGCCGTATTTGGTTTCACCAATTTGGAAATAAGGGGTTTCCTCACCAGCTTCAATAAAATTACCTTCGGCATAGACCATAAACAAGCGCATTTTTTCGCCACGAATTTGACCACCCACAATAAAGTTGGCACTGGCATCAATATTGTTTTGAGTCAGAAACTGACCATCATGTTGTTTAACCTGACGCAGACTCTCGCCCAACAATTGAGCCACGTCATACATGGATTCAGCATTCCAGATATTGGCAAGTTCTGGATGACGTCCCTGTTTTTCGAGCAAATTGATAGCGTTTTGTGTAATCGATAAATTGCCAGAACTCATAATGTTGATCACACGATCGCCATCGCGAACAAAATTATGCATTTTTTTGAAACAAGCCACTTGATCAACACCGGCATTGGTTCGGGAATCCGAGCCAAAAACCATCCCTGCTTCAAGTTTTAAAGCTACACAATAGGTCATAATATTTTTTTAAGTTTATTGAGCTTGAGCGGAAAGCAATACCTGCGTCTGAGTTTCATAAACATCTCGTCGCGATAAATAGGCATTGCGAATTTCCTGCCCTAACAGGTTAATTTTGACCAAAAATAGACTCAAATATTCATGCAGACCTTGAGAAATCACATCCTCAATACGGCCAAAGTGCAAATCAGCATGCTGCTCACCCGCCAGACGACGAGCCTCGCGCCCTGAATTACCGTTAATACTGATTAAAGCTGTTTCTACTTCATTCATGCAGGCATGCAAAGACCGGGGCATATCGTCACGCAGAATCAGGAACTCAGCCACCCGTTGCGGGGAAATCACATCCCGATAGGTTTTTTTATAGGCCTCAAATCCACTCACAGATTTTAACAGAGAACCCCATTGATAATAATCGGCTGCCCCACCCACATCACTAACACTGGGTAAGAGGATATGATATTTCACATCTAAAATCCGTGCCGTATTATCTGCCCTCTCCAAAAAAGTACCCAGACGAATAAAACTTAAGGCAATGTCTTTCAAAATTGTCCCCAAGGTCACACCCCGGAACAAATGCGAGCGCTCTTTAACCCATTCAAAAAACTCAGGGTATTGATCTTCTGGCATATCGACATTGCGGCGATTCATCTCTAACCAGGTCGAGTTGATACTCTCCCACATCTCCGAAGTAATCGCTCCGCGCACTGAACGCGCATTTTCTCTCGCCATTCTCAGGCAATTATAAATACTGGAAGGATTATCCGGGTCTAAGGCCAGGTAATAACTGACATCCTTACAGCGTGCCAGTCCGTATTTCTCTTCATAGCCTTCAGCACAACCCGTAATATTTAGCGGTGCATACCATAAGTAAGCCTCGGTACCATCAATATCCAGTGGCAGCAAAGCCGAACGATGCGCCACATCCAGAACCCGGGCAATATTTTCGGCACGTTCTATATGACGCGCCATCCAAAACAGATTGTCAGCTGTCCGCGATAACATACTAATCCTCCAACACCCAAGTATCTTTGGTTCCGCCACCTTGCGAAGAATTCACCACGAGGGAGCCTTCCGTCATGGCCACCCGAGTCAGGCCACCCGGTACTAATCGAATTTCTTTGCCACTTAAAACAAAGGGTCTTAAATCCACATGACGCGGTGCCACACCCGATTCGACCAAGGTTGGACAAGTCGATAAGGCTAAAGTCGGTTGAGCAATAAAATTAGCCGGATCATTCAAAATACGCAGACGATAGGCTTCAATTTCAGCTTTAGAACTGGTTGGGCCGACTAACATACCGTAGCCACCAGAGCCCTGAACTTCCTTAACAACCAGTTCCGGCAAATGCTCCAGAACATACTTCAGATCATCGCTTTCGCTTAAGCGCCATGTCGGCACATTGGACAGAATAGGCGTTTCACCCAGATAAAAACGAATCATATCGGGCACATATAAATAGGTTGACTTATCATCCGCAACCCCGGTTCCCACACCATTGGCCAGCACCACATTGCCACTGCGATAAGCAGAAAATAAACCTGGAACACCTAAGGCAGAATCTGGACGGAAAGCCAGCGGATCAAGAAAATCGTCATCAACCCGGCGGTAAATGACATCGACTTGTTGCGGCCCCTCAGTCGTGTGCATGAATGCTTTCTGGTTATGCACAAATAAATCCTGCCCCTCAACCAATTCCACACCCATTTGGCTAGCCAGAAAGGCATGTTCAAAATAAGCGCTATTATAGGAACCGGGAGTCATGACCACGATAGTGGGGTTGCTTTTGCCGTAAGGCGCTGCTTCACGCAAGGTATCCAAGAGCATTTGCGGATAATGCTCAACCGGTTCCACGGTATGTCTGGCAAACAACTCAGGAAACAAACGCATCATGGTGCGTCGATTTTCCAGCATGTAAGAAACACCTGACGGGGTTCTTAAATTGTCTTCCAACACGTAGAAATCGTTTTGCCCCACCCTGACTAAATCGATACCGGCTATATGGGCGTAGACCTGATTGGGTAAATCGATGCCGCACATTTCAGGACGGTACATCGCATTTTTAAGAACCTGATCAGCCCCGATAACACCCGCTTTAATGATTTCCTGATCATGGTAAATATCATGCAGAAAAGCATTTAAGGCTTTTACCCGCTGCTTGATACCGGTTTCCAGACGCCGCCATTCATCGGCACCAAATATTCTCGGCACGACATCAAATGGAATCAAGCGTTCCGAACCGGCCGCCTCACCATATACGGCAAAGGTAATACCCAGACGCCTGAATAACAGTTCGGCTTCGGCACTTTTACGTTGCAGGGCACCGTCAGGCATCTCCTTTAACCACTGAGCGTAGTTTTGATAAATATCACGGAGACTGCCGTCGTCGGCATTCATTTCATCAAAGATGGGGGATTTAGGCTTCGTATTCATGACTATAATCCAGCAAAAGCCGTGCCATTAAAAAATGCGTGGTTTTTCAGCAATGCACCGCCCGTTAAAACCCACAATGCACCAAAGCTGTTATTCACACACGATAGGCGCACTATTTTGGTGATCTTAGCTAGAAAGCCAGCGATCTTCTAGCCACGACGCCCGGACTTGTTGCTTGGTTTGCCGGCTGGTTTGGGTTTAAACGCAGTATGCTTGGTCATAAATGGCCGTGACTTTGGCGCAGTTTTTTGACCCGTTTTAACCGCATCTTGGCGGGGTTGAAAACTTGGTACTAAATGCTGTTTACCGTTACCAATCAAATCCGCCCGCCCCATTTCTTTTAGGGCATCACGTAATAATGGCCAGTTATCCGGGTCGTGATAACGCAAAAAGGCTTTGTGCAACCGCCTTTGTTTAACCGACCGCGGAATCGAAATATCCGGACTCTTGCGACTGACTTTGTGCAAAGTATCTTTGCCGGAATGATACATCGCAGTCGCGATTGACATCGGAGAGGGTAAAAAAGCCTGAACCTGATCTGCTCGGAAGCCATTGCGTTTCAACCACAAAGCCAGATTGAGCATATCCAGATCTTCAGTACCTGGATGAGCGGCAATAAAGTACGGGATTAAATACTGCTCTTTACCTGCCTCTTTGGAAAACTTATCAAACATTTGTTTAAAACGATCATAAGTCCCCATGCCCGGCTTCATCATTTTAGACAAAGGCCCTTGCTCGGTATGTTCGGGGGCGATTTTTAAATAACCGCCAACATGATGGCTGACCAGTTCCTTAACATAAGCAGGCGTTTCCACTGCAATGTCATAGCGTAAGCCTGAAGCAATGAAGATTTTCTTGATTCCCGGCAGTTGTCGCGCACGCCGATACAGTTTAATTAGAGGCGTCTGATCGGTATTCAGGTTGTGACAAATCCTCGGATAAACACAGGAGGGCTTGCGACACGACGCTTCTATTTGAGGATCTTTACAGGCTAAACGCCACATATTGGCAGTTGGCCCGCCTAAATCAGAGATATTGCCGGTAAAATTAGGCGAGGTATCGCGTATCGCTTCAATTTCCCGAATAATCGAATCTTCGGATCGATTCTGAATAATTCGACCTTCATGTTCGGTAATGGAGCAAAAACTACAACCACCAAAACAGCCACGCATAATCAATACGGAATGCTGAATCATCTCAAAAGCCGGAATATTGGCTTTACCGTATTCAGTATGCGGAACACGCGAGTATGGTAGTTCAAACACCGCATCCATTTCCGGTGTTGTCAACGGCAGCGGCGGCGGATTGACCCAGACCTCACGATTAGCATGACGCTGTATCAAGGCTCGCGCGTTGCCAGGATTGGTTTCCCCATGCATGACCCTTGAAGCATGTGCATATAAAACCGGATCATCTTTTAAAGTCTCATAATCGGGCAGACGAATTACAGTCTGCTGACGCTGACGGTTGGCAATCGGCTTAAATTCAATGATTTGCCCGTCTGGAGTGGACTTGTCAGGCGCTTTCTCACAATCCGGTTGTTCCTGATAAGGATTCACATGACTAATCACAGCGCCTGGCTTATCAATCTGCGTAGAGTCTTTTTCCAGCCAGCCTTGCGGAACTTGTTTTACAAAATGTACCGTACCGCGAATACCTTTTAAATCATGAATACTTTCGCCCTTCGCCAGACGATGCGCAATTTCAACAATCTGCCGCTCAGCATTACCATACACCAACAAATCCGCTTTGGAATCAAGCAAGATGGATTTGCGCACTTTATCCGACCAATAATCATAATGCGCGATACGCCGCAAACTGGCTTCAATCCCGCCAATAATGACCGGAACATTTTTGTAGGCTTCACGGCAGCGATGCGAATACACATTCACCGCCCGATCCGGACGTTTACCGGCTTCGCCGTTGGCGGTGTAGGCATCGTTAGAACGGATCTTTTTATCCGAGGTATAGCGGTTCACCATGGAATCCATATTACCGCCGGTCACCCCAAAAAACAGGGTCGGCTGACCTAAGCGCCGAAAATCTTCCGCACTCTGCCAGTCTGGCTGAGAAATAATGCCAACCCTAAACCCTTGTGCTTCCAACACACGGCCAATCACAGCCATGCCGAAACTGGGATGATCCACATAAGCATCACCGGTCACCAAAATAATGTCACACGCATCCCAGCCCAGCTGTTGCATTTCGGCGCGGCTCATGGGTAATTCAGGTGCAGCACCAAAGCGATGAGCCCAGAATTTTTTATAGCCAAAGATGGAAGGAGCGTTATGAATCACGGTTTGAATACTCGATGCAGATTCTGATGATTGTGGCGTCTAATGTCTTGCAGATAGACCGGAAATTCCAGCTGATACAGTAACTCTAGCTGCTGGGCCTGATCGATCAAACTTTTAATCGCAAAACGCGGTTTTTCAGCGCCGAAAGCAATGGCGATGACATTGCCCCGATTTTTGACTGGCAAGAATACCACGCGATCGTCAAAACTGCGTTGAAGATTCCAGCACACCTCATCAAAACGTGCTGCATCCGTCTTCCACAAATTAATCACTAACAGACCGTCAGCATTGAGCAAGGTATGACAATTATCAAAAAACAAAGCATTACTGATTTCCGCGGCCATACCGTCATGATGGTAGGCATCGATAACCATCAAGTCATACAGCGCCTCGTATTCCCGGCTTTGCGTCAAGACATGCTGAGCACCGCAACCGATTTTAACCTTAAGCCGATCATTGAACGGCAGACCAAAATGACTTCGAGCCACCTTTAGCACACTGCGCCTGAACTCAATGACTTTAATCCGGCACTCAGCAAACTGATGTAACAAAAACTTGGTAATCGTCCCACCGCCCAGCCCTATCATTAAGATTTGCTCGGGTTGCGGATGAAACAATAAGGCCGCCATCATGGCTTTCGCATAGCGTGAATGCAAACGATCAGGCTCGCCCAACAGCATACTGCTTTGCCGGGCATCGGAGCCGAAATGCAAGGCACGTTCACCTGATTGATCGACGACCTCAATAATCCCTTCTTCATCATGATGCTGATAAACCAAAATACCGTTGTACTTTTGCATCGCTCACTGACCGTTTAAACTTCCGCCAACAAGCGTTCCATCATCTGCAAGGCCTGAGCCTGATAGCCCCCACCAAACATATTGAGATGATTAAGAATGTGATAAAGATTGTATAAATACTTACGGACCCCATACCCCGGATCTAAAGGGTATTCCGACTGGTAGGCGGCGTAAAAATCCGGCCCAAAGCCACCGAATAATTCAGTCATTGCCAGATCAGCTTCACGATCGCCCCAATAACAGGCGGGATCAAACAACACTGGCCTACCCTGCTGATCTTGAGCAGCATTACCCCCCCAACAATCGCCATGCAATAGGGACGGATGCGGTTGATAATCAGTAAAAAACGTCGGCAAAGCGGCTATCAGCTTTGCGCCTTTATTTTGCAGGGCCCCAGTATAGCCCTTCTCAGCCGCCCAAGTCAGTTGCTTACCCAGGCGTTGCTCCCCCCAAAATCTCACCCAATCTGAATCACGCAGATTAGATTGTAGGGTAAAACCAATGGTGTTATTCCGATGCCAGCCAAAATAGCTCTGAGTCTGCCGGTGCATGCGCGCCATTTGCACGCCCAGTAGACTGGCACTGCGGTCAGTCAGCGCGGTCAAAGGCAAATATTCCAATAGCAGATAAGCGTGTTGGCCAACACTGCCATGAGCCAGCACCTGCGGCACTTTCACAGCACCACTGGCGGCTAAAGCCTGTAAACCTTCTACTTCAGCGCTCAACATTTCAGCCAAAGCACTACGATTGATTTTAAGAAATGCCTGAAAAGATGCCGTCTGCAGCCGATAAGCACGATTGATATCGCCACCGCTGACGGGCGTCAAACGGTGGTGACTCAGATCCTGACCCAAGACCAAGGCCAGATGTTGTAGCAAGTCTTGCATACGCTGCCGGTTATTTACCCCAGCTGTCGCGCAAAGTCACGGTGCGATTAAACACCAATTTGTCCGCAGTGCTGTCGACATCGCGACAAAAATAACCGGTACGCTCAAACTGAAAAGGCACACCGTTTTCAGCATTCAGCAGACTAGCCTCAACCCGACTCGCCGTTAATACTTCAAGAGAATTAGGATTGATGCCATCCAGAAAATTGTCCAATGTATCTGGATTTGGATGGCTGAATAAACGGTCATATAAGCGCATTTCTGCAGGCACAGAATGCTGTTCTGAGACCCAATGAATCACACCTTTGACTTTACGACCTTCCGGATTTTTACCCAGAGTCGCAGGATCATAGCTACAACGCAGTTCTACGATTTCACCAGCATCGTTCTTAATGATTTGCTCACACTTAATCACATACGAACCCCGCAAACGCACCTCACCACCCGGCACCAGACGTTTGTAATCTTTAGGCGGATTTTCGGCAAAATCATCCTGTTCAATCAGAATCACTTTGGAAAAACTGACTTCCCGTGTGCCTAATTCTGGTTTTTGCGGATGATTGGCTATGGCATAGGTTTCGGTTTTGCCATCTTCCCAGTTTTCAATCACAACCCGCAAAGGACGTAATACCGCCATTGCCCGCAAGGCGTTGTCATTCAAATCTTCGCGTATGCAGTTTTCCAGCACACCCATTTCTATCCAGGAGTTGTTTTTGGTCACGCCAATCCGTTCACAAAACTCACGAATGGCCGCAGGCGTGACACCGGCACGTCGCAAGCCGGCAATAGTCGGCATCCGCGGATCGTCCCAGCCGTTTACATGTTGTTCATTGACCAATTGCAATAATTTACGCTTGCTGACTATGGTGTATTCCAATTGCAGACGGGCAAATTCAATTTGTTGCGGATGATGTGGCGTCTGAAGTTTATCCAACACCCAATCGTACAAAGGCCGGTGATCTTCAAATTCCAAAGTACAAATAGAATGGGTGATCCCTTCAATCGCATCGGAAATACAATGGGTGTAGTCATACATCGGATATACACACCAAGCATCACCGGTACGATGATGATGAACCCGACGAATCCGATAAATAGTCGGATCCCGCATATTAATATTGGGTGAAGCCATATCAATCTTGGCACGTAACACATACTGACCATCGGCAAATTCACCGGCCCGCATGCGGGAAAATAAATCCAGATTCTCGTCGATACTGCGACTACGATCAGGACTTTCCTTGCCCGGCTCCGTCAAAGTGCCGCGATCAGCACGCATTTGCTCAGCAGTGGAACTATCTACGTAAGCATCACCCTGTTTGATCAACTGCACCGCATAATCGAACAACTGCTCAAAATAATCGGAGGCATGGTATTTACCTGCCCATTTAAACCCCAACCAAGCTACATCGCGTTCTATCGACTCCATATACTCGATGCTTTCTTTTTCAGGATTGGTGTCATCAAAGCGCAAATTACAAGTACCCTGATTTTCGCCGGCTAAAGTGAAATTCAGGCAAATCGATTTGGCATGACCAATATGCAGATAACCATTCGGCTCGGGCGGAAAACGTGTTGCCACACGACCTTGATGTTTATTGGCTTCCTTATCGGCAGCGATAATATGACGAATAAAATTGGCGGGTACGATGCTCTCGGTAGCAGACATGTTGATTTTAGGCTAGTTGAGGAGTCAGCCCAAATCATGCACACACAGGGCTGTAGGCCTTATTTTACCGTTTAAGTCGTAGATGAGCAAAGTCAGGAAGTTGCTGATTCAGAATCGCCTAGTACTTTAATGCAAATTATTAGCACTCTACAAACAGGAGTGCTAAAATCGCACCATCATTTAAATCTCAATCGGAGGCCCTATGAATCAATCTCTAGCTTTGCCGATTAACTTATCGGTCGGAACCTTTGATTCTTACCTGAACCTAATCGCGCAAATGCCACGCTTAACCGCCGAGCAAGAATACGAGCTTGCCGTGCGCTATCGTGACGAAGAAGACTTACAAGCTGCGCGTCAATTAGTAATGACCAATTTACGCTTCGTCGCCCATATCGCGCGTGGCTTTGCCGGCTATGGCCTGCCGATGGCTGACATCGTCCAAGAGGGTAATATTGGTCTGATGAAAGCAGTTAAACGGTTTGATCCTGACATGGGCGTCAGACTGGTTTCATTTGCTGTTCACTGGATTAAAGCTGAAATACATGAATACGTCATTAAAAACTGGCGTATCGTCAAAGTCGCAACAACTAAAGCCCAGCGCAAACTGTTCTTCAATCTGCGTAAGATGAAGAAAGACTTAAATCATTTATCGACAGAGGACGCTGAAGCGATTGCTGAAAGCTTAAACGTCGACTTACAGACTGTTTACGAAATGGAGCGTCGCCTTGATGGTGGGGATATAAGTCTTGATCCCAGCCCTGAAGATTCAGATGAAAGCAGCTTCAGTCCAATCGCCTATCTGGAACAACAGGGTGCAGACCCGGCCTTGATTTTGGAAAACAGCAACTGGGAAAACAGTCGCGAAGAAATGCTGCTAAATGCTCTCGAAAATCTGGATGATCGCAGTCGTGATATTCTGACCAGTCGTTGGCTTAATGAAGACAAAGCGACTTTGCATGATCTGGCCGCACGTTACAATGTTTCAGCCGAGCGTATCCGCCAGCTTGAACAAAATGCCATGAAAAAATTGCGTAACGCAGTTAGCGTATTCGCAGCCTAAGAAAAAAACTACTTGGCAAAATCACTGATTTTGCCTAAAATAGGTTCTTTCTATGCCGGGGTGGTGAAACTGGTAGACGCGCCGGATTCAAAATCCGGTTCCGAAAGGAGTGTCGGTTCGATTCCGACCCTCGGTACCATAGAAAAGTTTAAAGACATCCAAAAATGTCCAGAAACCTGCTAGCCACAAGGCTTTGCGGGTTTTTTTATGTCCAAAAATATCCACTAAAGTCCTAAGTAATCAACCCCCCAACTGTTCCCCTAATCGTTCCCCAATTTATAATGTCTTCTAAAAGGGAACAATGCGAGCGGAGCATCATCAGGCAGGTAGGCCGCGCAAATAAAGTAAATCAGGGGATAGGTCAATATCCTCTGACCAAACCACCGTCCCATGCTCGACATGCGCACCCAAAAACATGCTCTTCTCCCTGAGTTCGGCATACGCAGGAAAATCAAGATAGGGACGCATATCGAAACGGCGCATCTCACCCGTCGCAAATTCAGCCACGATAAAATAATCCGGACTTGCCACGACCTGAATAACATCGGGTGTCATATTCAACTCCTTAACGCAGCGGATCAATCTTGAATGGGGTTTGCCTCGTAATGGCCAGATGCCAATCGGCCATCAGATCTTCCTGATGCAATTCAATCCAGGCTTGAACCGGTTTCATCTGACGGCTTGGCAGATCACCTTCGAGCAACTCGCCATCGGGAATCTTCAACACCGCCTTGGTCGTTATAGCGGACATGTATATGCGGGTGGTGATGCTTCTCCGTATCGAGAACATACATCGCCACCAGAATTCCGTAGAACATGCTGATGGTTGGCATGGAATACTCTTCAGGGTATTAATGCCCGGATCCCATCATAAATTATCAGGCCTAAACCCTTTGATTTCATGGCTAACCACGAGGTGGGGCCGATCCCTTGGAAAAACAACCCAAAGCCGAGTTAACTGCACAGCGGAATGCCAACCTAAAACCAGTCGAGTAAAAACCGCCTGCAAAATGCAAATGTCCGGTTTCTGCATGCAGACGATGTAAAATCATATTTTTATCTCGTTGTTTTAATGGAAAAAGACATCCTAAAAACTGAATGACAAATTTTTCGATTTTTCTAAAATTGTAGGTGATTTATTGGATCCAGCTTGCACAAAATCATCTGGAAGTAGTTCGGTGAAGTTACGACCAGAAACAGCTAGGTTCCCTTTCTGACTGAAAGAAATAGCTATACAAATCTATACCACCTAGTGATACACTTTACATCATGATACGTATTTTTAAAACCCGTTTTTTTCTAAATGGATGCGAAAAACCGAGCTATCTAATGAAGCTTTGCTAATTGCCGTTGAAGAAATGAGTAACGGCTTAATTGATGCAAACTTAGGTGGTGACGTCATCAAAAAACGTATTGGACTTGCTGGGAGAGGTAAACGCGGCGGAGTCAGAACAATTGTTGTCACCAATAGAGGCAATCGTTGGTTTTTTGTCTATGGCTTTGAAAAAAACGCTGTTGATAATATTAGTGCCAAGGCAGTTAGCGGTTTACAAGATCTAGCCGCAGACCTACTAGCAATGGATGAAACTCAACTGGAAGCCGCTGTTCAAAAAAATTTTATAGAGGCAATTAGTCATGGGTAAATCATCACAAGTAGAAAACGACCTTTTGCAGGCAATTCATGAAACAGCCAACGACCTATATAGTGCTGGGTTTATCGATAAAAAGCGCATGCATAAATACGAAGCTTTGTGCTTAGAGGCCGTGCCTTCTTACGATGCATCACAGGTTAGAGCCTTAAGAGATCGATATAAACTAAGTCAGTCGGTATTTGCTAGTCTATTAAACACCAGTCCATCAACCGTCAAAAAATGGGAGATTGGTGAGAAACACCCAAGCGGTCCATCCAGAAAGTTATTGAATATCCTCGAACGCAAGGGTATTGAAGCATTGATCTAATAATGAGGGACCTACTACTTTCATTAGTTGCACCCGCATACGCACCAGATTCAAGAGCGGCGATCCCACACCCAACTTCAACGTGTTGACCCGGTCAATCCTGGGTGACAGATCAAAGATATTTGGTTTGATTGTCGAAGGAGAAAAGCACGTTGTTTCAATTGAGAGCAAGATACTTAACGTCAGGGGTTTTTCAGTTGCTATTGGGAAGGACGACGACGTGCTGAAGTCCATTAATATAGCCCTTGCAACCAATACATAACCCGAAAGTCGAGCGACTGCTTTCGAACTTATTATCGCCCACCTTGTAGTCAAATGGTAAATAGATGGACACAATTAGACTCGATTAATCTACGTTCTTTAGGGGACGGTATCGATAATAAAGATTATCAAAAAATTCACTGATGGTTTTATCCACAAAATCTGTGGATAACTCTGTGAATTACCTAGTAACAACTTTGCTAACTATCGGTTGAGACTACTTATTTCTTGAATTGACCAGTTTTTGGACAGATTCAATAAAAGTCCTAAATATCATTAAGTTATAAAAAACGATTCCTTGTCAACTCCCAACATTCTACAAAATGGGTGACAATCAAAATGCACTAATTTTCAAGATTTTCTTTGTGTATAAGTGTGTGTGATTTAACATTGTTACAAAATTAATACTGGATTTAACAATGATTAATTATTCTTTTATGCTATATTTTGATCACTGAAGATGGGATCCCTAGCTACACACAATCAGTTCATTAATGTATGAAGAACTGGTGAAAACGATTGTCGAAACCCGCTTCAAGCAAAACATAAATGATCATAAATGCGGTTGGTGGATTAGAGACTTGCCTTTTTTTAGTTGGGCAGTGACTTGGCTCAAGAATTTGTGTTTTTAACTGAATTAGGTGTACCCAGATTCGTCAGAAGCCTAAAAAACGGTAAAGCTGACTTTGCTAAATCACGCATGCGTTGTTATTCAAGACCAGTAAATACTTAAATCCTGTTTCATTGACCTTTTAATACTCTGTTCCCATGAAGGTGAGTTTCCAATATCAAGATCCTAAAGCTAACTCGTCCTGGTCACCCGTATCTTGGACCAGTGATCTGGATTGTCAGCACATTCATGAAGCACTCCAAAAACTGACCCGCCAATTTCCGGGTTGCCATCTTCGAGCCCTGGATGATCAAGGGCAGGTCATAGAAACCCTTAGAGCCTAAACCGTCCATCAATGCTAATCATTTATCAAAAACAACTTCCGGACGGTGCCTGGGAAACCATCAGTGCGCCTTTGGATTTCGACCGAAACAAGATTGCTGGATTACTGCCCTATCTGAAGACCCACCATGGCAATGTTTGTATACGGGTCATTGATGAGCATCAAAATGTTATTCTCAACGAAGACGCTAATCATTCATCTTGATTTACGATGGCCATCAAAAAACAGCAGCCTCCTTCTGCAAATATCAATGATCCTAAAACGGAAAGATATCCATCAGAGTTATTGGAGATTGAGTCTTTGTTAGCTGAAATACTGGAAGACGTTACCCATCCGCTGAATAACCCCAAACATCGTGATCATGGTCTCTATCGGCAGGCGTACGAGCAATTATTGGAAAATAGGATGCGCCATGAGTGGCTAATGATGCCTGAATCCAAAAAGAAAATGCAGGAATAACGGCAATTCACAAATTAGCTCTGATTGCGACAGCAAAAACTAACTGCCAGGGGTTTAAACCACTCTTCAAAAGCAAATTTAGCAGCCTGAGAATATTGAACAAAGTAGGCTTGTAATAATTATTGATGCATCTGTCGGCTTACAATCCGACCATCACTTGATCTGAGTTATACACAAGCAGTTTGGAGATAGTCAGTAGGTTTCTGCTCGCACACAGCGGAGTGTCGCACTCACGTCATTAATAGATTTAACAATCTCACTTTCACCGGCTTTCCCTTGATTTTTCCGTCAGATAGTTTTCGGACTGCTTCTCGCCCGATACTGCGTTCGACAGCTACGTAGGTCAGCTGTTCAGTGACGTTAATTTTGCCGATTTGTTCGCTTTTAAAACCAGCGTCGGCCGTCAAAGCACCCAATACATCACCGGGTCTGATTTTGTCTTTGCGACCCGCCAAAATTTGCAGGGTGACCATAGTCGGTTGCAGTGGAGTTGCTAGGCTATCGCTGAGTTCATTCAGCGCCTGCCATTCCGGTTCTTTGCCCATGAATTGGCAAATGCTGTTCACGCGGGGAGTCTCTTGGGGGCTAAACAGGCTTAACGCCCAACCGGCTTCATCGGCACGACCGGTACGACCTATGCGATGAACATGAATTTCGGGATCCGGACTGATGTCAACGTTTATGACGGCTTCCAACTGGCTAATATCCAGACCACGAGCAGCGACGTCAGTGGCAATCAACACCGAGCAACTGCGGTTAGCGAATTGAATTAATACCTGATCGCGGTCGCGTTGTTCTAAATCACCGTTTAAGGTCGAGGCACTAAAACCCTGAGCCAGTAATTCGTTTAATAAATCGCGACATTGTTGTTTGGTGTTGCAGAAAGCCAAACAATTGACCGGGCGATAGTGTCTGAGCAACTTGGCAACTGCTTGAAAGCGTTGATTGTCATCAATTTCGTAAAAACGTTGGCGAATTTTACTGCTGGCGTGTTGCTCGTGCAGATGAATTTGCTGGGGATTGTGCAGTAATTGCTGTGCCAGTTTAGCGATCCCGTGCGGATAGGTCGCTGAAAATAATAGGGTTTGACGTTGTTTGGGACATTGTTTAGCAATCGCATTAATGTCGTCATAAAAACCCATGTCTAACATACGATCGGCTTCATCCAGCACCAGACTGGTGAGGTGATCCAAACTTAGACTGCCGCGCTGCAGGTGATCCATTATCCGCCCAGGTGTGCCAACCACGATATGTGCGCCGTGTTCCAGACTGGTCATCTGCGGGCGAATAAGGGTGCCTCCGCATAATGCCAAAACTTTAATGTTATCGGCAAAACGGGCCAAACGGCGAATCTCTTGACTGACTTGTTCCGCCAATTCTCGCGTAGGACACAACACCAGACTTTGAACCTTAAACAATGGTTGATTGAGATTTTTCAGAATCGGTAAAGCAAAGGCAGCGGTTTTACCGCTACCGGTTTTGGCTTGTGCAATCAAATCTGTGCCTGCTAGCGCAATCGGCAAACTAGCGGCTTGAATGGGCGTCATAGTCAGGTATTGCAACTGCCGCAGATTTTCCAGCATTGCGGTTGATAAGGGTAGTTGGTCAAAACGAGGTCCTGCTAAATCAGCGGCAGGCGTGGGCGATGATGTTTGATGGGTATTTGTCATACCCCATTATCCTCGCCCCTGACCGGGATGTCTTGAAAAATTATCAAACCGCCGCCAATAAGACTCGCCGACTCACTTCTATAGTCACTTCAGCTTGCTCACCCAATTGCACCATACCGTGGGATTCAAGATGTTGCAGGATAGCCGGTATGGCAGTGGCATCTATTTGATAATCCGATAAACGGGTTTTGACCCCCAAACTCTCAAAAAAATCACGTGTCTGTTGAATCGCCGCATCAATACGCTCTGCATCAGTGCCGGAGCGAATATTCCAAACCCGTTCTGCATATTGCAGCAGTTTTTCGCGCTTAGCCTCTCGGCGTTCATTCAACATCGCTGGCAAGACAATCGCCAAAGTTTGCGCATGATCCAAACCATGTAAGGCTGTAATTTCATGACCGATCATATGTGTCGCCCAATCCTGCGGCACCCCTGCCCCGATTAAGCCATTTAAGGCTAGGGTTGCTGTCCACATAAAATTGGCCTGAAGCGAGTAATTACTCGGATTCACCAGCAATTCCGGACCTATTTCAATTAAATTAAGCAGTAAACTCTCGGCAAATCTATCTTGTACCTTGGCATTCACAGAATAAGTCAGATATTGCTCAGCGATATGCGTAAAAGCATCCACTACACCATTAGCCAGCTGACGTTTAGGCAAGGTATAACTCAAAGTTGGGTCCAATACCGAAAATTTAGGAAATACATATTCGCTTCTGAAGAATAGCTTTTCCTGAGTTGCCGTTCGGGTAATCACCGAACCCGTATTCATTTCTGAACCGGTTGCCGGCAGGGTGAGCACCGCCCCATACGGCATTGCCTGACTGACATTAGCCCCAAAAGTGGTAAGAATATTCCAGGGATCATCCTGGGCGTAGATAGCCGCGGCAACAAATTTGGTCCCGTCAATCACCGAGCCGCCGCCCACTGCCAATAAAAAATCCAGCTGACGCTCTTTTACCTGAGCAACCGCTTTCATCAAGGTCTCAAAACTTGGATTGGCTTCTATGCCACCAAACGATTCTACATAGCGTTGGCCCAGGGCAGAAAATACCTTGTCTAAGGTTCCGTGAATCTTGGCACTTTGACCACCATAGAGCACCAGCACCCTGGCATCGATCGGTACCAGATTATTCAAGTCGGCAATTTTGCCTTCACCAAAAGCAATATAGGTAGGATTATAAAAATTGAAATTTAGCATGGATAATTCCCTTTATTTAAAATTCTTGAATTATACCGAGAGCAAACGGCAGGCAATAAAAAACCCGCCAGACAAAATGCATGGCGGGTTTTTTAGGGCTTCAGTTAGAAGCTGAAATTTCCAGGGTTGTCGAAGTCCTGTTGTTTTTGACGTTGCTCCCATTCAAAACTCAACTTGGTTCGCGCAACCTGCTCTTTGGTCATTTTGTTGATAATGACTTGCCACTTAAAAACGCGACAATCAACAAACCATTTTCCAATGGCGATTTTAATCGGTCGCTTGGGAATACTGGCTTGGTATTTAGCACGGTACATATCAATACCCAATTCAATAAATGAGTATTTCGCCCATACTTCGTGGTTATATCCGAAATTTTTATTTTTGCTCATCTGTTTATTCTCATGGTTGTTTAGATGACGCTTGTTGCGGAGCGCATATTACCAACAAATTACAGAATTACAAACCATAAAAATCAAACGGTTATATTGATTCAGACAGCGCCTACATCAAGGGTAATAAAGATCGCAAAATACCGCCATTAGTCGCGAGAATTTGCTTAGGAAAAATACCTTGAACACCTGAAAAGTCAGTCACCGTGCCACCCGCTTCTAAACAAATCAAAGCCCCTGCGGCTACGTCATATAGATTGAGCTCTTGCTCCCAAAAAGCATCTACCTGACCATCTGCAACCAGACATAAATCCAAAGCGGCCGAACCAAAACGTCGTTGCCCGGTCGTAACCGCTGCGATACGACAAAAACGCTCAAGATTATTGTTCTCCAGATAAGACCGCAAACAGGCGAAACCGGTAGAAATCATACTGCTGCCTAATTCAGTTTCATTGGAAACACGAATAGCTCGGCCATTTTTAAAAGCACCTTGAGCTTTTTGCGCCGCGTAATAATCATCGAGAGCAGGTGCATAGACCGCTGCCATTTCAATTTCACCCTCTATTTCTAAGGCCACACTGATTCCCCAAAAATATTGGCCTTTGGAAAAAGAATGCGTACCGTCAATCGGATCAACGATCCAGCGACTGCCTTGATTGGCAGTTTGACCACTTTCTTCGCCCCAAAAGCCATATTCCGGACACTGTTCCGCCAGAGCAGCCAATAAAAATTTCTCAACCTCTACGTCAGCTACCGTAACCAAATCTCGGGCGCTTTTGTGGTTGACTGCCAAATGTTCCAGATCATTAAAATAACGCAGGGCAACAGTGCCCGCTTGGCGAACGATGGTTTCCAGTTGAGAAGCAGTAATAGGCATTAATTATCCAAGAAAAAGTGTGGAACACCGACAGTCAGCGAGGCTTGGGACTGTCGGCAATTGAAGCATTACAGATTGTGATAACCCTTTTCTTCATGGAGCACGATATCGAGACCTTCAATCTCTTCATCGGCAGTGACACGCAACCCAAGAGTACTGTCCAATAGTTTCAAAATGATATAACTGAACAAAGCACTCCAGACAGTGGTGACCAACACTGCCAGGGCCTGAACCCCAACCTGATCAACGATAGTGACGCCATTCAGACCCAAGCCCCCAAAACTTTCAGCAGCGAATACGCCGGTCAGGGTTGAACCTATCATGCCGCCTATGCCGTGCACTGGAAACACATCCAGAGAGTCATCAATTTTTAACACCCGTTTGACGTATTGAGTGGCGTAAAAACATACCGCACCGGCGATTACCCCTATTGCTAAACCACCTTCAGGTCCGACAAAGCCGGATGCAGGGGTAATGGTTCCCAGACCCGCCACCATACCGGTGACGATACCCAGCACACTCGGTTTACCAAAACGCTTCCACTCGATTGCCATCCAGGTTAAGGATCCCGCTGCCGCAGCAATATGCGTCACTGCAATCGCCATACCCGCACTGCCATCGGCTTTAAGTGCACTGCCCCCATTAAAACCAAACCAACCAAACCACAACATGCCCGCACCGGTCACCACCATGGTCATATTGTGCGGAGGCATTGCCAGAGTTGGAAAACCTCGACGCGGACCTAATACCAAGGCCGCGACTAGTGCCGCGACACCGGCATTCACGTGAATCACAATACCACCGGCAAAGTCTTTGACACCCATTTGCGCCAGCCAGCCACTTCCCCAAATCCAATGGCAAATCGGTGTATACACCAAGACTAACCAAAGCGCAGAAAACCACAACATTGCAGAAAACTTCATACGTTCTGCAAAACCGCCCACGATTAACGCCGGGGTGATAATGGCAAACGTCATTTGAAAAATAAAAAACACGATTTCAGGTATGTCACCGTTCAAGGTTTGCGTGCCCGCCCCGTGTACGAAAACTTTATCTAGACCACCAATAAACGCTTGCCAACTCCCTCCATCGGCAAACGCCAGGCTATAAACACCGGCTAACCAGAGTATGGAAACGACGCAGGTAATAGCAAAACATTGCATCATTACCGACAAGACGTTTTTACTTCTGACCAATCCTGCGTAAAACAAAGACAAACCTGGCAGGGTCATAAACAACACGAGAGCTGTTGAGGTTAAAACCCAGGCTGTATTGGCTTGATTCAGTTCCTGAGCTGAAACAAAACCGGGCAGCAGAAATAAGCTGCTGATAATGAGTAATTTTTTTAACATTGTGTTGAACCTAAATGATCTGATCTGCGCAAACGCCGCTTCCTAGAAACACAAAAGCCCATGTTGGTGTGTAACCAGCACAGGCATTCGCCAGACAAGCGGACGAGACAGTCGATCTAATAATTATTTTTTAAATGGCTTCTTCACCTGTTTCGCCAGTGCGGATACGAATGATCTGCTCCAGATTGGAAACAAAGATTTTGCCATCACCAATTTTTCCGGTGTTCGCAGCTTTTACGATGGTCTCAACCGCTTGATCCACTACGTGATCAGCAACGGCGATTTCCAATTTAACCTTAGGCAAAAAGTCGACTACATACTCAGCACCACGGTATAACTCGGTATGGCCTTTTTGACGTCCAAAGCCTTTCACTTCAGTGGCTGTTACACCTGCAACACCAATTTCAGACAATGCTTCTCTCACATCATCCAGTTTAAATGGCTTGATAATTGCGGTAATCAGTTTCATGGCTTCCTCTAAATAAAATTATTAATGACCGTTCAAGGACGGCAATGATAATGAATTATCTTACCAGGCACAAATTACCAATCAATTAAACGCAAGAAAAGCGGACCGTCTTACGACGATCCGCTTGACTGCGGAATATCAAAGAGATGAGCTTACAAGTGGTAAGCAGTCTCACCATGTTCTGCAATGTCCAGACCTTCACGTTCTGTGACTTCGCTGACACGTAAACCGATAGTGATATCCACCAATTTGAAAGCGACCAAAGACACTAATCCAGACCAAACCAGAGCGACACCTACACCCCAGGCCTGACTGACAATTTGTGTGCCCATGCTGTATTCAGCCACTCCGTTTGCAACATAGTCCCAAACGCCTGTGCCACCTAAAGCAGGATCAGCGACAACCGCTGTACCCAGAGCACCAAGAATACCGCCGATACCGTGAACACCAAATGCATCCAAAGAATCGTCATAACCTAAGGCATGCTTAATGCCAGTCACACCCCAGAAGCAGACTGCACCCGCCGCCAGACCTAAGCCAATAGACCCCATAGGGCCCGCCCAGCCACAAGCCGGTGTAATAGCGACTAAACCAGCCACCGCACCTGAAGTTGCTCCTAACATGCTCGGTTTGCCACGAATAATCCACTCAGCACCCACCCAAGCTAAAGTAGCAGCCGCTGCAGCCAACAAAGTATTGACGAATACCAAGGCTGACAAACCGTTCGCTTCTAAGTTGGAACCGGCGTTAAAACCGAACCAGCCTATCCACAATAAGCTAGCGCCGACCATGTTTAAGGTCAGGTTATGCGGTGCAATAAATTCTTTTTTATAGCCAATACGTTTACCAACCAGAATCGCTCCGATCAGACCGGCAATACCCGCATTAATGTGAACAACCGTACCGCCCGCAAAATCCAGTGCGCCTTTTTGGAACAAGAAGCCTGCAGTGGCAGCCGCTTTTTCAGCCGCAGCCGCATCAGTATAGGCATCTGGACCTGCCCAGTACCAAACCATGTGTGCCATTGGCAAATAAGCGAATGTAAACCAGATGATGGTGAACACTAAGATAGCCGAGAATTTGACGCGTTCAGCAAAAGCACCAATGATCAAAGCCGGTGTGATCGCTGAAAACGTTAATTGGAAAGCAACGTAGATAAATTCGGGGATATAAACGGTCTTAGTAAACGTCGCCGCCATAGAATCAGGGGTAATACCTTTTAAGAAGGCTTTATCCAGGCCACCGAAGAAGGCATTCCCTTCGGTAAAGGCAATACTGTAACCATAGGTTGCCCACAAAATTGCGGTGAGCGAAAAAATGACAAACACTTGCATCAAAATAGACAACATGTTTTTGGCACGCACCATACCGCCATAAAACAAGGCCAAACCTGGGATAACCATTAAAGCGACCAACAAGGTGGCGACAATCATCCAGGCGGTATCACCTTTATTAACCGTTGCAACCGCTTCCTGCGCCCACGCACCATGACTATAAAGCACCGATGCAAACAAAACTGACAAAAACGACATTCGTTTCATAGCAATCATCTCCATAGAATTAAAGGGCTTCTTCACCGGACTCACCGGTTCTGATGCGAATCACTTGTTCCAGATTGCTGACAAAAATTTTGCCATCACCAATCTTGCCGGTGTTTGCTACTTTGACGATGGCTGCAACAGCCTGATCCAACAGACTGTCGGCAACAGCCACTTCTACTTTAGCTTTAGGCAGAAAATCCACAACATACTCTGCACCACGATACAATTCGGTATGACCCTTCTGACGACCAAAACCTTTAACTTCGGTAACAGTCACACCGGATACACCGATTTCTGATAACGCTTCCCTTACATCGTCAAGCTTGAATGGCTTAACCACTGCTGTTATTAACTTCATTTCATGTACCTCTACATTTGAGTTAAAAAATCTCACTCGAGGTAAAGCAGTTTACGTGCCAGTTTGTAACTCATTGAATTAAAGATCATTAATTGAAGAATACCTAATTATTAACCCCGTAACGCCCGCTAGTGGTGCGAAAAGCATTTAAGCGCACCAAAATAGACAAGCATCTTAGGAAAAAACCACCCTACCAACCAAACCATCTTCAACCCATAAAACTCGATCTGAAAATCCGTGTCATATCCGTGTCATATTTGTTGCTATTTGGTGCAAAAAAACAACAAACTCACCATAACAGTGCAATTAATTTGTAATTAAGCAACGCATGTTGTTGATTTTCAACAAAACAGAACATGGCATATAAATTGCATTTATAAACGCGATGTATATACTGTTAAGAGGAAACACAATGAAAAACTCTAAAACCTTGTCTCGCTCATTAGTAGCAGGCTTATTAGTGCTAGGTGCTCAAGGCGCTCAAGCCGAAGACTGGAAAGATGCTTCTGGTTTATTAAGTGCGTTTGGTGTTGATCCAAACGAAAAAAGCTTTTTAAAAGATAACAACCTGAAAGTAGGCGGTTGGGCAGAAGCCAGTGTGAGTGTTAACGCTAACGCTACCAGCAATGGCTACAACGGTCCTATCACTTTCCATGATAAGGACGGCCAGTTCCAAATGAACCAGCTAAATCTTTACCTGCAGAAAGCGATCAACGTTGGCGGCGACAGTTTCGACTGGGGTGGCCGTGTTGATGTTTTGTACGGTGCTGACGCAATTTTTACTCAAGCCTATGGTAACGCTTCAGTTCCACGAGGCGATTGGGATTTACACTTAATTGGAGATCAAACCTACAACCTCGCTATTCCTAATGCCTATGCAGAATTTAACTTGCCTGTTGGCAATGGCATTGATGTAAAAGCAGGTCACTTTTACACCCCAATTGGCTATGAAGTGGTCACCTCACCGGATAACTTCTTGGTCACCAAACCTTATACCATGCAATACGGTGAACCATTCACCCACACGGGCGCCTATGGTACTTATGCCTTTAATCAAAACTGGAGTGGCTTTGCTGGTGCTGTGACTGGTAGCGCAACCGGTGGCTGGGACGGTAACTTCAACCGCAACAATGGCACATGGGATTTCCTGGGTGGCGCCACCTGGACTAGTGATGACGCAGGAAGCTCTTTGAATGTTTCCGGAACTGCAGGTCCTACTTCTGACACCAATAGCAAGACTTGGGCTCTTTACAGCATCGTAGGCAAACATAACCTAAATGATAAAACCCATTTAGTAATGCAACACGATCATGGTTTTGCTGAGGGCGCTGCTGATGGCGGTGCAAAAACTGCTGAATGGTACGGTATCAACTCTTATATTTTCTACGACATCAACGACAAATTAGCGGCTGGCTTAAGAGCTGAGTATTTCCGCGATCAAGATGGATACAGAGTGGCGAATTCTGGCAGATGTTTTGCGGGCGCGAATGGCAGCTACAATGCAGCCGGCAATACTTGCACAACTGGCGCAATGGCCGGCGGCCCAGGCCCAAACACTTACTACGCTCTGACTGCTGGCCTAAGTTACAAACCTATGAAATGGTTAAACTTGAGACCTAACATGCGTTTAGACTATGCGGATAAAAACGCATTTGGCTTTGGCAGTGACGGTTTAGCCGTTCAAAAAACCCAGTTCCTGTTCTCTGCAGATGCTGTGGTTACTTTCTAATCAGTTAGATACCTGGCTTTATTAGATAAACACTAAGCTTCCGGTTGTTAAGCACGGCCGGAAGCTTTGTTTTTTATAGCTCTTTACACCGAATGATGCTATCTTTAGCAACGTTTGACCCACAACCATAATAATTATTTTTCTAGGAGATTTTGGCCGATGTCTGCAGTAGATAACGTACTCAAATTGATTCAAGAAAACGACGTTAAATTTGTCGATTTCCGTTTTTGTGATACCCGCGGTAAAGAACAACACGTTTCTTACCCTGCTCACACCATCAGCGCGGACACATTCGAGCGCGGTAATATGTTCGACGGTTCCTCTATCGCTGGCTGGAAACACATCAACGAATCAGACATGATTCTGATGCCGGATCCAACCACAGCTGTTCTTGATCCATTCTTTGATGACAAAACTCTGATTCTGCGTTGCGACATCATCGAGCCAAAAGACATGCAAGGCTACGAGCGTGACCCACGTTCTATCGCGAAACGCGCTGAAGCTTACATGAAATCTACCGGTATCGCAGATACTGCTTTGTTCGGCCCAGAAAACGAATTCTTCATCTTTGATGACGTTCGCTGGAATGCTGGCATGGGTGGCTGCTCTTACCAAATCGATTCTGAAGAAGCGGGCTGGAACTCAGGCAAAAATTACGATAGCGGTAACACTGGTCACCGTCCAGGCGTTAAAGGTGGTTATTTCCCGGTGCCTCCTGTCGATTCTTTCCAAGACATTCGTTCAGCAATGTGCTTAGTGTTAGAAGAAATGGGCCAAACAGTTGAAGTACATCACCACGAAGTGGCAACTGCTGGTCAGTGCGAAATCGGTGTCCGTTTCAACACCATCGTGCAAAAAGCTGACGAAGTATTAGGCCTGAAATATGTTATTCAAAACATTGCTCACGCTTACGGCAAAACAGCGACTTTCATGCCAAAACCATTAGTTGGTGACAACGGTTCAGGTATGCACGTTCACCAATCTTTGGCGAAAGACGGCAAAAACCTGTTCACAGGTGATTTGTACGGTGGTCTGTCTGAAACTGCTTTGTATTACATCGGCGGTATCATTAAACACGCTAAAGCTTTGAACGCGATTACCAATGCGTCAACCAATAGCTACAAACGTCTGGTACCTGGTTTCGAAGCCCCTGTTATGCTGGCTTACTCAGCCCGTAACCGTTCTGCTTCTATCCGTATTCCTTACGTCACCAACCCAAAAGGTCGTCGTATCGAAGTGCGTTTCCCTGACTCAACTGCAAACCCATATTTGGCGTTTGCTGCTATGTTGATGGCAGGTCTGGATGGTATTCAAAACAAAATCCACCCAGGTGAAGCGATGGACAAAGATCTGTATGACTTGCCACCTGAAGAAGAAGCAGCTATCCCACAAGTCGCGTTCTCATTCGACGAAGCTTTGGCTGCGCTGGACAGCGACCGTGAGTTCTTGACTCGCGGTGGTGTATTCACCAATGATGCACTCGACGGCTACATTGCTCTGAAAAAAGACGAAGTTACCCGTCTGCGTATGAGCACTCACCCTGTTGAGTTGGAAATGTACTACAGCTTGTAAGCCGTAGACCTTTCTTAGGCACATTAAAAGCCCCGCAAGCACCTGCTTCGCGGGGCTTTTTTATACCAACTGACTAAAACGCTATGACCCGTATTATTTCCGCAAATCTCAATGGCATTCGTTCTGCAGCGAATAAAGGCTTTTTTGAATGGCTTCAGACACAACAGGCTGATTTTGTCTGCATTCAAGAACTCAAAGCTCAGCTAGCCGATCTCTCCCCTACTATGCTGCAACCTGAAGGTTTTTACGGCTATTTTCATCCAGCCGAAAAAAAAGGCTACAGTGGCGTGGGTATCTACAGTCGTCAAGCGGCTGATCAAGTCATCGTCGGCTTAGGTCACGAGGATATCGATAGTGAGGGCCGTTATCTGGAAGTTCAGCTCGGCAATTTATCGGTCATTTCCTTGTACTTACCATCAGGCTCCAGCAGTGAAGAACGTCAAACCATCAAATACAGTGTCATGGCGCGTTTTTATCCACACTTACAGCAACTGATTGCCAGCGGCCGTGATGTGGTAATTTGCGGCGATTGGAATATCGCCCACCACAACATTGATCTAAAAAACTGGCGTAGCAACCAGAAAAACTCTGGTTTTTTGCCTGAGGAACGTGCCTGGTTGACTCAGGTGTTAACCGATCTAGGCTGGGTAGATGTGTATCGCCTGCTCCATCCCGATAGCACTGATGGCAGTTATACCTGGTGGAGTAACCGAGGTCAGGCCTGGGCCAATAATGTGGGATGGCGGATTGATTATCAGATTGCGACACCCGGCATTGCCAACCAAGCAGTCGATACCACTATCTATAAAGAGCAACGCTTTAGTGATCACGCCCCCTTGATTATTGACTATCAAAACTAAACACCACCAATTGACTAGCGCAATAATGATTGCGCTTATGCTCTATTTTGGTGCATCATGAGATTTGGTTGCACTAAATAAGGTTAGTCGCCTTTTTTTATGCGGCCGTTTGAGTTTGCTAAGCCGATAAATCAGATGCTTAGCCACTGAAAGCCTTGATGACACCCCCGCTCTAAGCGCATCCCCCCAATAAGAAATAAAACTGGCTTATAAATTGCTTTCACTTTAATCATATTATTTTGAGTTCAGCTTGTCGTGCATAACAAAATTCTCGATCACATCAATGAAGCCATACTGCTATTCGATAGCGATCTGCGCTTACGCTATATTAATCCTGCCGGTGAAATCCTGTTCACCGATAGCGAGAAGCATTTAGTCGGCAGCCCGATTCAAAAGTTATTTAAAACGTCTCAGACTCTGATATTTGACGATCTGGTCAAACGACTCAAACAATATGAACCCCTGGTTGACCGCGAATTGATACTTGATCGACTCAATAATTCGGTCACGGTTAATCTCAGCGCTACCCCTTTACAGGAAAATGGTACTTTTACAGAAACATTGATCGAATTACAGCCAGTTGACCGCCATTTACGCATTTCGCGTGAGGAGCAATTGCTGGCACAACAAAACACCAGCCGTATGTTAGTACGTGGTTTGGCGCATGAAATCAAAAATCCTCTGGGCGGCCTCAGAGGCGCCGCCCAGTTGCTGGATCTGGAATTGACCGATCCCGAACTCAAAGAATACACTCAAATCATTATTGCGGAATCCGATCGCTTACAGGATTTGATGGACAAAATGCTGGGGCCCAATAAACCAGCCCAAAAATCAAGTCTCAACATCCATGAAGTATTAGAACGTGTCCGACAGTTGGTCGCCGTGGAATCCACTAGCCAGATTCAGCTCAATACCGATTATGATCCCAGCATCCCCGAGCTGATGGCCGACAAAAACCAGCTCATCCAAGCTATTTTGAATATAGTCCGTAACGCAGTTCAGGCAATTGGCTCACAGGGCAAGATCACTATACGCACGCGCATCAAAAGACATATGACCATCAGTCGGAAACGCCACAAATTGACGGTCAAGATTGACATTATTGATACCGGACCCGGTATAGCACCGGAACTGATGGAACGGATTTTCTACCCCATGATCACAGGGCGTGCTGAAGGAACGGGGCTTGGGCTATCTATCGCCCAATCCTTGATCAATCAGCACAATGGCTTGATTGAATGTGAAAGCGAACCAGGACATACGGTTTTCTCAATCTTCCTACCGATAAACCCAGCCAAAGCAGAACCGAGGAGATAAGCAATGCCTGCCGCCGATACAGTCTGGATCGTTGACGACGATAAATCAATCCGCTGGGTACTCGAAAAAGCCTTGCAAAAAGCAGGCATTCAAACCCAATGTTTTGCGAGCGCTAATGATTTGCTTAAAGCACTATCGGGCGTATTACCGCAGGCCTTAATCACTGACATTCGCATGCCGGGGATGGATGGCTTTGAATTATTGAGAGAATTACAAAACAATCACCCCGAATTACCCGTCATTATCATGACAGCGCATTCGGATTTGGAGAGCGCGGTTTCGGCTTTTCATGGCGGAGCCTTTGAATATTTGCCTAAGCCGTTTGATGTCAATGAGGTACTGGAAACCGTTCAGCGTGCCTGTAATCATAGTAAAGAATTACAATCGGTAGACTCCGCTGTCGATATCAAGCAATTGGAAGAAAGCACCGAAATTATTGGTGAGGCACCGGCCATGCAGGAAGTATTCCGGGCTATTGGTCGTTTAGCGCGCTCACATATCACGGTGTTAATTAATGGCGAATCGGGAACCGGTAAAGAACTGGTGGCTAAAGCCCTCCACAAACACAGTCCTCGTTCCGATCAACCGTTTATCGCCCTCAATATGGCGGCGATCCCACGCGATTTGATGGAGTCCGAGTTATTCGGGCATGAAAAAGGCTCGTTTACCGGCGCCCAAGCGCGTCGTATTGGCCGTTTTGAACAAGCTAATAACGGCACCCTGTTTCTGGATGAAATCGGCGACATGCCGGCTGAATTACAAACACGTTTATTGCGCGTCTTGGCGGACAACGAGTTTTATCCAGTTGGTGCGCACAGCTCGGTTAAAGTTAATGTACGTATTATCGCCGCAACCCATCAAAACCTGGAACAGTTGGTGGCTGAAGGCCGTTTCAGAGAAGACTTATTTCACCGTTTAAACGTTATCAGGATTCAAATTCCACCGCTCAGGGAGCGTCGTCAGGATATTGGTATTCTAATGCGGCATTTTCTGTTCTTGAGTGCGAAAGAACTGGGTACAGAAATTAAAGTCCTCAGACCGGAAACCGAAGCTTTCTTAAGTAACTTTAAATGGCCAGGTAACGTCAGACAATTAGAAAATATTTGTCGCTGGCTGACGGTGATGGCCTCTGGACGTGAAATTCATATCGAAGACCTGCCGTCTGAGGTTTCTCAAGCCACCTATATGGCCGAAGATGCTGATCCTGGTAACTGGCAACATTTATTCGCGCTCTGGGTACAACAACAACTCAATGAAGGCCGACCAGAAATCGCTAAACAAGCCATTCCTGCAGTCGAAACGCTGCTGATTCAAACCGCTCTGCAATTCACACATGGTCGCAAGCATGAAGCCGCTTTGTTATTGGGTCTGGGCAGAAATACCCTGACGCGCAAGCTTAAAGAGCTAGATATCGAGGATTAATTGCATTAGGGTTTTTGCCGATTTCAGCAGGCAGTGTATACTCCTGCTGTGTCGACACACCCAATCAATAATAATAAATAGGTAGGCTCGTTATGGCGGAAAAATCAGTTAGTAAGCATCTGAATAACCTTGAGAAACTGTTTGCAGCGAATGATCCGGTCTTGCAAAAAACAGTTAAGGTCTATCAAGATCTAGATGAACTGAAACAGGAAATTGGTTTGATTGATCCTGATGAGACTTCCGCCCGACAAGTTTCGTGGTGGCCATTAGTCAGTACCTTAGGGGGCTATTCATCAGCCAAGTCTGATTTTATTAACCGCTATTTCAACATCAATCTCCATAGCTCTCGACATAAATTTACGGTTCTGCAATACACTCCGCAACCCAACCCTGTAACCTTACCGGGTAACGCCTTGGATGCCGATCACCGCCTGCCCTTTTATCAAATCAGTCGCGATATCGAAAACATTCAAGCAGGTGAAGGTAGCAAGATTAACAGCTACTTAGAACTGATTACCGTCAATAGTAACCCTTTAAAAAACCGACTGGTGATTGATGCGCCCGTCGTCAATGCTGCCAGCGAGAATCTAGCAACCGCTATGTTGCGCAAGCATGTGATCAATATTTCCGATCTTGTCCTGGTATTCACCGACTTGTTTGAGGTCGAACCTGCCCTGATCAGCGAAACGATCAATGACATTGTTGAAAATCAGAATAGTAATAAATTTATTTTTGTTGTCGACCATTCTGAAATCAATATCGATAACTTCAAAGCTCAGGAAATTGCCGCTTCCTGGCAGAGACGCTTAGGTGAGTTTGGTATCTTTACCGGACAATTTTTAGTACTTTCCCAAAACGGGGATTTGTCGCTTATAGAGCAACGCTTACAAAACCTTAATAACGACCGTAGCTATCGGATTCTGGGTTCTTTGGAAAAAAGCATTCGTGACATTGATGATGTGGTGTTTGAAGAAGTGGAATCAGCACTGGATACCTGGAAAGAACGTTGTAACGCCACCACATTGATTGTCTTAGGCTTTTTGATCATGTTGATGCTGTTTGCTGAAATCGCCATGGGCATTTTGGACCTGTTGCTTGACCCTATAATCGGCCCCCTGATCATACTGACCGTGATTGCGATTCTGACGCCCATTCACGTTATGGTGAGTCGCGTCCATGCTAAATTCATTATCAAGCAATTGCATAAACGCCAAAAACAACTCAATATTCCTGAGGACTTAGCTGGCTTGTATGAAAAAAGCCTGAGTTTCTGGCGTGTTTTATTACCGACCACCTCACCTGTCGGTAAAAACAAGAAAAACCGTAAACGCTTAGGTGCCATGATAGAGCAAACTAAAGATCTAGTTCAGGCATTGAACGATCAGTTTAGCCACACCCGGCAAGCCGAGCAGTATCGACCTATCACTGACCCTTACAACGGAGAAAACTTTTAAGAACTGGGAGTTGAATTATGGAGACAATCAAAGCCTATTTGCCTCTGTGTTGGTTCCGTAACCATATTTTGCGCCTCCCCCAATCCGGCGAGTTTCTTAAGAAAAATCTGCTGTTTTATTTTGGTGTGGTGTTTTTTATTCAGTTCAATATGTCGGACGACATAGAGTCCGTCTTTGAGGTTGTCCTTGAGGCGCTTTTTTCTGTTAGCTTTATTTGGCTGGTTTTGATACTCAACCGAAGTCTGGATAATTTTGCAGGCGTTTGTTCAGCGGTTCTTTTTGTTCAAAACTTCATTTCAATTTTAGTCGTACCCGTCGTATTTTGGGTGACCACGACCGAAAGCCTTGGCAGTTATATCGCTTTAATGATTTTGATGACCTGGCTGATTTTACTGGTCGCCAGAATCTTTAAACAAATTCTGATGATTAACAATTCCGCTGCGCTGGTCGTCTCATTGGCCTATTTTGGCATTGTGTATGGCGGATCCTATGCCCTTTACAGCTTAGTGGCTGGCTGAGGGTTTAACGGCATAAAAGCTGGAAAGGACTTGATACAGCCGCTCAACGTCTGCCAGCAGTGATAAGCGCATCGGTTGACACATGCCACTCCACTCAGTTTTATGACCATCGAAATACAAAACCCAACTGGTCTGCCAGCAATTCTCGCGATGGGTAAAGTTGACGACTGCGGTTGAAATCGCTTCATAACGTTGCGACAGTTCAACCACGGTTTTTTGATCGAGTTTGTTAATATTATCCACCGAAACCCGCTGCTGCTCATCCAGATCAAGTAAGGGATAAACAAAAGGTAAACCCTTAACCCGCGAAGCCAGACTGAGTTCAGCTTCTACATTCGGCATGAACTCAGGATTATAAAACTGACGCTCACCCTCATCATTCACCACAATCCACAACAAAGTCGCCGGCCTGTTTTCATCCCACAAAGCCAATTGACTTGACTGCAAAGTTTTTAAAATCTGTTCCTCGTCGAATTCCACCTGCATGCGCCGGGGACCCTCGATACGATCCTGACTTTCATCCCCCTGCTTACTCAGATCCGCATACTGGAATTGTTTGATATAGGGAGTCGGATTTTTTAACATCTCCTGAATAACCGGCAGACGAGCGATGTTATCACTCACCACCACGCGATTCAGTACACTGTAGAACGCCTGTTTAAGCCCAAACAGACGATCATCGGCATTCTGACTTTTCACCACCAACTCTACTTCGTATAAGCCCTGTACTTCGACACCCGAAGCAGACTGCATATACAAAGTGCCACACAGGCCTATTATCGGAAACAGCCATTTCAGCTTGATTGTTTGCATTCTGTACCTTCCGGTCGCGTCGGTTATCGTTAGGTTCTAGTGTACAATATAACGCATTCATTTTTTTATCGAGAGGTCGCCCTTGAGCCAACAACAGCAAGATCGCCTGGATTACAAAAGCGCAGGCGTAGATATCGAAGCCGGTAACGCACTGGTTGAACGTATTAAACCCATTGCTGCCCGTACCCGCAACGCGGGTGTGATGGCCGGTTTAGGCGGATTTGGTTCCTTGTTTGAACTCCCCTTAGATCGTTACCGTCAGCCAGTGTTAGTTTCTGGCACTGATGGTGTAGGCACCAAGCTCAAACTGGCTTTGGATCTTGATCTGCATAAAACAGTCGGTATCGACTTGGTTGCCATGTGCGTCAATGACATCGTGGTACAAGGTGCTGAGCCATTGTTCTTTCTGGATTATTTTGCGACCGGCAAATTGGATGTAAATACCGCCGCCGATGTTATTGAAGGTATTGGTAAAGGCTGTGAGTTATCAGGCGCAGCTTTAGTCGGTGGTGAAACTGCTGAAATGCCCGGTATGTACGCAGAAGGTGACTATGACTTAGCCGGTTTTTGTGTGGGCATCGTCGAAAAAGATCAGATTATTGACGGCAGCAAGGTCAAAGCAGGCGATAAATTGATCGGCATTGCTTCATCAGGCCCTCACTCCAATGGTTATTCTTTAATTCGTAAAATTATTGAAAAAAGTGGCGCCAGCTTAGAGGATTCCTTTAATAACAGCACCTTGGGCGAAACCCTGCTGACACCCACCCGGATTTATGTCAAAGCCTTGCTCAATCTGCTGAAACAGGTTGATGTTCACGCGATGGCGCATATCACCGGTGGCGGTATCACCGAGAACTTGCCTCGAGTGTTACCAGAGGACTTATCCGCTGAAATTGATTTATCCGCTTGGTCATTCCCCGATATTTTTGTCTGGCTACAACAACAAGGCAATGTCGCTCTGGAAGACATGCTGGTGACCTTCAATTGCGGTATCGGCATGATCGTTTGTGTTGCCGCTGAGGACGAAGCCCAAACCCTGGCATTACTGCATAGCAGTGGTGAGCAAGCGTTTACAATAGGCAGCATCATTCCAGCAAACAATCAACGTGTAAACTATCAATAATTCGGAAGTTTCGGCATAAATAAAAACTGTCCTTAACGGGCAGTTTTTATCTTCTTAAGATCAGGCAGAACAATCAGCCCCCACTCCTCATACACTTAGCCTCAGAGCAAACTCCGCGCGACTGACTAGATCGTTAATTTTTAAAACAATCGTCGGCAGCATTCAACATTGGGCTATCTGTCACCTAATGGCTATGAACTTAAAATGGCAGAAAAACAAGCTATATCAGTGTCGGAAAAAAGTTGACTATTGCATTGTTCAGAATCGATTAGGGAACGGGACCACTTCGTCGCCATCTCACATCAGAGTTCAGCTAACTCTTCCCCTTGCCGAGCAAATAGAGGATTTACACCTCCAAAAGAGTGCGCCCAGACAAGCGCACAAAAAAAAGGCACTCAGCATACGCATGAGTGCCTTTAACTTCTGGCGTCCCCAGGGGGGTTCGAACCCCCGTTACCGCCGTGAAAGGGCGGTGTCCTAGGCCACTAGACGATGGGGACTAAGACTGTTTTGGTAGTTTTTTCACCGCTTATTCCCTACCTTAGAATAAGCCCAATAATTGGCGTCCCCAGGGGGGTTCGAACCCCCGTTACCGCCGTGAAAGGGCGGTGTCCTAGGCCACTAGACGATGGGGACTAAGACTATTAAATCAATTGGTGGAGCCAAGCGGGATCGAACCGCTGACCTCTTGCATGCCATGCAAGCGCTCTCCCAGCTGAGCTATGGCCCCTCAGTTGAGTCCGCCTATTATACAGTGATTTTAAGTTTTGACCAGCTTTTCTTTTATTGACCTTGTATCGTATTAATCGCCCTTTGAATACGGTTCAAGGTTTTCTCGCGACCCAATAACGCACAGGTCTGATCAATTGCTGGCGAAACACCGCACCCACAAACAGCTACTCGAAGTGGCTGAGCGACTTTACCCAAACCTAGTTGCAATGATTCCGCAGTGTCCAGTACGACTTGATGCAAGGGCTCTGGCTGCCAGTCAGTCACCCCACTAAATGCGGTCAACAATTGCTGTAAAACAGGAACGGCCTCAGCTTTAAAATTCTTAGCAGCTGCTTTTTCTTCGTAGCCATCAAATTCTTCGTAAAAATAACGGCTGGCTTCAGCCATTTCCACCAGGGTTTTACAGCGCTCACGCTGAATTTTAACGACTTCAGATAAAACCGGACCCTGACTCGGATCAAGGCCTAACTCACCCAAATGCCAACTCAAATGCCTGGCCACATGCGCCGGGTCACTGTGCATGATGTACTGATGATTGAGCCACAACAGTTTTTCGGTATTAAACGTTGAAGCTGAAACATTCACCTTTTCCAACTGGAATAACTCGACCATTTCATCCAGCGAGAATAACTCCTGATCACCGTGCGACCAGCCCAGACGCACCAGATAATTCAACAACGCCTCGGGCAAATACCCCTCATTGCGATATTGCATCACGCTGACCGCACCATGACGCTTGGATAAACGCGCACCATCAGGACCTAAAATCATCGGCACATGCGCATACAAAGGTAATGAGGCACCCAAGGCCTTTAAAATATTGATCTGACGCGGAGTGTTGTTGACATGATCATCACCCCGAATCACATGGGTTACGCCCATATCCATGTCATCAACGACCACCGTCAGGTTATAAGTCGGAGTTCCGTCAGAACGGGCGATAATTAAATCATCCAGCTCCTGATTGGCCACCACAATGCGACCTTTAACCAAATCATTAATCACCACCTCACCTTGCTCAGGATTTTTAAAGCGAACTACCCGCTCACCTGCCTGAACCACACCATGACGACACTTGCCGTTATAGCGGGGTTTTTCTTTATTAGCCATTTGCTGTTCGCGCAATGCATCGAGTTCTTCGCGACTGCAATAACAATAATAGGCATCCCCCTGATCCAGTAATTGCTGAATCACTTCTTTATAGCGGTCAAAACGATGCGTCTGATAAAACGGACCCTCGTCATACTCCAGACCGAGCCAAGTCATTCCTTCTAAAATCGCATCAACCGAAGCCTGGGTAGAACGTTCCAGATCGGTATCTTCAATCCTTAAAATAAACTTGCCGCCGTGTTTGCGCGCATATAACCAGGAAAATAAAGCGGTTCTGGCGCCCCCCACATGTAAATATCCAGTTGGGCTAGGGGCAAAGCGGGTTCTAATACTCATAGTGATTTATTGACTCATTAAAAACTTTTTAGCGTATTCAGTCGGGATAGTGCGTGCAGCACTGAAACGCATGGCCTGATAGTTGAATTGCACACTGCCCTTGGCGGCTTCATTGCGTCCCAGAATAGCCATCGAGGTGCTATGCCCTTGCGCCGCAGCTTTTTCATACCATTTAGTCCCTTTTTCGGGATCATTGGCTACGCCGATACCACGATCATACAAAGCACCCATGACCACTTGAGCATCCACCAAACCTTGTTTAGCGGCTTTTTCCATCCATTCAGCGGCCTTGGCTTCATCTTTTTCCAAACCCTCACGACCCAGCAAATAAGCTGAGGCCAGTTTTGCTTCTGCTAATGACTGTCCAGCAGCAGCCTGTTGCTTGATTTCATCAAGACTTTGAGCCCAAATAACAGGAACTTGCAAAAAGCATACAGCCAATAGCCAAGATCTCAAATGACGAGTTTTCATGTTTTACCTTCGCTGATTAGTAATTGTTATAGGTCGTATTTTACGCCAAGCCTGCAGAAAGATCCGGATAAAACCTATCCTCAAATTTTATCATTAAGAAACAATTATTTATTTTCATGCCAAAGTCGGCCACTCGGCATAAAATGGTCATGCACGACATACAACAACGATAAGAGGCACGAACCGATGAAAAAATACAGCCTATTTCTAGCAGCCAGTGTATTAATCTCACTGAACGGTTGCGCCACCTACGCCAGCAAAACCTTGCAGGCTTTTAATGCTGAAGATCTTAACGCCGCCATTAAATCCGGCCAGTTTATCCAAAAAACTCAAAGCCTGATGGTCTTACAAGACGCCTCGTCTTCCATGGGTGAACGCTATTTGAACACTCGCCATTTCACGGGCAGCAAACTCGATGTCGAACATAATTTACTGAATGCCTTTAATCTCAGTATTCCGGCCATTGAACTTCAGGCTGGATTACGCAGCTTTGGCTTTGGCCCCTGCACCGACTGGTCTAGCAGTGTGCTCAATCAAGCCATGAGCCCCTATAATCAAACAGATTTTCAAAACACACTGGCCAAAGTGGAATGTGCTAGCGGTGGCACCCCCTTGGCAGATAGCCTAACAAGCAGCGTTGAGGATCTAGAAAAAGCACCGGGTAACATTGCCCTGGTGGTTTTCAGTGACGGAGAAGATGAATCCGATCCACTGATAGCGGTAGAAGAATTAAAACTGCGTTATGGAGAACGACTTTGTATCTATAGCGTCTGGGTGGGCAATCCAGGAGATGCATACGGCAAAGCCAATCTGCAACGCATCGCCCAAGCCAGTGAGTGCGGCTTTGCCACTTCCGCTGAACAGGTCAGCACCCCCTCCGGGATGAAACAATTTGTACAACGGGTATTACTGGAACCGGTTAAACCAGTCCCCGACGATGATCAGGACGGTGTGAAAAATGCCAAAGATAAATGCCCTGACACGCCCAAAGGCGCTATGGTTGATGCCGACGGTTGCTGGAGCAGTCGCGATATTTTGTTTGATTTTGACAGTAAACGGATTAAAAAAGTCTTTGGTCCGGTACTGAATAATGTCGTGCAAATCATGCAGGCCAATCCCAAGCTGCAAATCAGCGTAGAAGGCCATACTGACAGCACCGGCAAACAAGCCTATAACCAAAAACTTTCTGAGCAACGTGCCAGCGCCGTTAAACAAACACTGGTCGAACAAGGTATTGAAGCGAATCGACTGCAAGATAAAGGCTATGGTGAGAGCCAGCCAGTGACCAGTAATGCGACCCGCGAAGGCCGCGCCCACAACCGCCGTGTTGTGTATCAACCGCTTAAATAGGTGTTTATGTTTTATCGGGAAAGCCAAGCTTTCCCGATGGCATTTGAAGGGGGTCAGTCCCGGTTAACCGGGCATTGCCTGTATAGGATGACCCCTTCAGATTATCGCCGTTTCAGATCACGGTAAAAATTTTCGTGCGTTCCAAGCAGGAGCAAGATTCGGGTGGCAGGATCGAATTCATAGGCTAAAAGCATTTGCTGATGAGTACTCATAAACTTGTACACATAAACCCCCGACAGATCACCACGTTTGGGTTCACCGATTTCCGGAGTTTTAATAATCAACTCTACAGCTGCGTCAACGTCCGTCTTCTGATTTTTCTGTAGTTTCTTATAAATCCGGGCAAAGCTAGCCGTCTGTAACACTTGAACAGACCAGGAATCCGTCACTGCTTGTCCTGTGGCACGAAAGGCGTGGCCAAAGCATGACCTTCTGCTCGCGCCACCAGCAGGTCACGCACGAAGTCAATAGGTAAATCAGGGTTTTCCAGGGCTGCTTTGCCCACCATAGCCCAAAACTCCACTTGTCCTGCAATACTTCGACGTTCGGCAAACGCATGAGCTTTCGCCTGCTCATAGAGCTGATCATCAATTCGCACTGGCGTACTCACAAGCATTCTCCTCTTGAATCAAAACGCTACAATTGTAGCTTTATGCATCAGTGTGTCAATCCTGCAGTCTTTACTTGTACGACTGCGATTACTTCCATCATTACTCAGGCACAGTCACACCGGCTTCTGAATGATAAAAAAGGATGATAATCTGACTGTCGCTGAAAGTGATTTCTTCATCTAAAACTTCCTTGCTCTATTCAGAGAAGACTCTAGTTTTTCTGGCGATCAATCGTTGCAAGGAAGTTCGGTTTAGTCTAAAACATGAATTTCGGAGGGGTGACGCACCGTCAGGCTAAAGCGATGGGCTTGTTTCTGCACCCAGCCGCGTGCCTCTATGCGCTTGCCACGATACTGCTCCAAATCGCTAAACCAAGCTTGAAATTGTTCGGGGATCTTCACAGCCACCTGATCGGAAAACTGTAAGTACTGATGTTTCTCACCCTGCTTCACCGCGACAACCCGACCGGACAGACGTTGCCAGCCCTGCATATTGTCATCGTTTAAGGCTTGATAGTCTTTAACCGCATATTCGGGATAAGTCCACACACCCAAATGCTCGGACTCTGCTTGGCGTTGCGCCTCAAGCAAGGCTGACAAATATTTCAGATTAGGCGGAAAGACACTGACCATAGCCAAACCATTTCTGACCAGCTCCAGATTGATATTCTGACCTTGTTCATCAAACAAATAACCCAGATGCCTTTGATAATGATCTTCAGCTTCTACGTCACCCTCAAGTCTGATTTTTTGCCCAGCCAATCGTTGAGTTAACCAGGCTTTAGCTTCTTGCCCCCCATGTTCGGCCGCTTTATAACGACCGGAGACCTCAGGAGTGTTGATGCCTAATAAACGGACCTTAGGGCCATGACTTAATAACACCGTATCACCATCGTAGACTTTATCGACCCAGTAATACCCTGCCCCAGGATTAATGCTTAAAGCACTGGCATCGGCTTGCCGCTGATCACTATAATGACGGTTGCCGTGGGCATCGTTCCAGACAAATACCTCTGTCGCATACAAACCCGGTAGCCACAGGAACCAGACGATTAAGCCCGCACCATATTTTTTAAGCATGTTAATTACGCCTCAATTGATGAATTCAAGCCTGATCACGACCACACAACACTGGCTAGACCGTTTTGTTATCCACTACTCAATCTGCCCATTCGCCCGTCGTGAACGACTCAACAACACCATCCGTTATCAAATAGCAGATGGTTTGTCTATGCAACAGCATTTAGAAAGCTTAATCATAGAAGCTGAGCATCTGGACAGCCAGCCCAAAACCGAAACAAGCTTAATTATTTTTAGCGATGCCTATCAGGATTTTGATGATTTTCTGGATATGCTCGCCATTGCCGAAGAGGTGTTGATTGCCCAAGGCTATGAAGGGGTTTATCAGCTCGCCAGTTTTCACCCAGACTATTGTTTTGCTGATGCTGAACCTGAGGACGCGGCCAATTACACCAACCGCAGCCCCTACCCTATGCTGCACTTAATCCGTGAAGCAAGCATAGAGCAGGTTTTAGAAAGCTATCCTGAGCCGGAGCAAATACCAGAACGCAATATGCGTATCACTCGAGAATTGGGCGCGAGTTACCTAGAACAATTGCTAGCCGGTTGTCGGCAAGCACCGGATCAGTCTTGATCTTTAGCGTAATAATCGAACTCGTCTTTCTTTTTTAGATTGAATTTTGGTTCGTAATCAATAGCACCTGACTCAGATTCAGCTGCTTCCGCAGCAACTTCAGGCTGTTTTTGGGTGGATTCCAGAAACTCGGTAAACCAAGGCAAATTCACCACGGTCGCCATATCGACATCTGCCAGAATTACCGCTTCATCCGGCAAACATCCATTCTGATAAGCTTGGTTCAAGGCCTCGAGACACGCATCATGCTCACCATCCATTGCATGTAAACAAGCCAGATTGTAGGCCGCACTGCCTTTCTGGATACGACAGGCATTTTCAAAATACTGTAGCGCCATTTTGTGCAAATATTCTGTCGAATCAGGACCGCTCAGTCTGGCCAGATCCATAAAAGCAACCCCGCCATCAATGGCGGCAGCCAGATAGTTAGGGGCGGTTAACAGACAAAAAGAAAACTTGGCCACTGCATCTTGCAGGGTTTCGATGGCTTGTGCAGGTTGCTGAATTTTGGCCTGATTCAGTAGGGCAAAACCCCAGTTATACAAAGCCTCTGAGACAATTAAATTGTCGGCAATGGCCTTACTAAAGCCTTGATAAGCCTCTTGATAAAGATCAACAGCCGCACCGGCATCCGATTTACGAGCCTTAGACACCTGCTTAATGGCAGTATCTAAAACGGAACGTTTATTAAATGAAGAAAATAATGACATAACGGTCTCCCAATACCTTAAATCAGGGCTTACGATAAAATAGCGCGCATACTACAACATCCATGCAAATGCTCACAATGAAAAACAACTTAGAAGCTATACCATTGGAAAAAGCCAAGGTCAATTTGGAAACTTCCTTAATCGCCTGGCAAGAACTGCAACGATTCTTTGCAGCCGGACTGGCGATTGCCGTGCACCCATCACTGGATTTAGTAGACGTCGCCTATTGCTTTTCCATAGATGACAAACAGCAAGTACAAGAGTGGATGCAAGATCAGCGAGTCGCGGCAGTCAGTGATCAGCAGGCACTGGAATGGTTCCAACACAACAGTGAAGTCTGGGCCGTGGTGGTTAAGCCTTGGATCTTGGTCCAGTCTGCCAGCCAGTCATGAACGGCAATCTGTTCAACCAGATCCCAGCAGACCTCCCCGAAGAACTGACCGAAATCTTACATCAGCAAGCCAATTTACGCATAGAACGAATCGTTTCCAAAGCCCATCACAGTCCTGATGATTTTTGGTACTGTCAGTCCCAACACGAATGGGTATTACTACTCAGGGGCCAGGCTCAACTGGCCTTCGATGATCAGTCAACAGTCGATCTTAAGGGCGGAGATTATTTGTTTATCCCGGCTCAGCGCCGCCATCGTGTTAGCTGGACAGCCAGCGAAACTGAAACCGTCTGGCTGGCGATATTTTTTGATCCCGAGGCTTAATCTGTCTCTATCCTAACTCGATGAGGGTCGTGATTTGTGACGCGGTTTCTGGCCCGTTTTAGCCGGCTGAGCTTTATTACCCGACGGTTTTGCCTGTCCAGGAGACCTGCTGAATGACCGACCGGGTTTACGATTGGCCTTCACGGCCGCTGGCTTAGGCGGATTTTTTTTAGGTTTCGCCTGATGCACATCCAGGGTCACTCTTTCATATCCGGTGTCGGCGACTCGGGGAATTTCCCGTTTCAAGAGCTTTTCAATTGCGCCCAATAAAGCTGCCTCTTCCGGATCGACCAATGAAATAGCTTGTCCATCGGCGCCGGCACGACCGGTACGACCAATTCTATGCACATAGTCTTCAGCCACCTGCGGTAAATCAAAATTAACCACATGTGGCAGCTGATCAATATCCAGACCTCGGGCAGCAATATCGGTCGCCACTAAGGCAGTAATCTCGCCTTGTTTAAATTGTTCTAAAGCCTTAACTCGAGCGCCCTGACTTTTATCGCCATGTAAGGCGGCACTGCGCACACCGTCATGCATTAATTGTTTAACCAGACGATCAGCACCGTGTTTGGTTCGTACAAACACCAACACCTGCTTCCAATGTCCATTACCAATCAAAAATGATAATAACTCACGTTTATTTTCCCGCTTAATCGGATAAATAAGCTGCGAAACGGTATCAGCAGCCGCATTTCGACGTGCAACGGCAATTTCCACGGGATTATTCAAGATTTCACTGGCCAATTGCACGATATCCGCGCCATAGGTCGCAGAGAAGAACAGATTCTGACGTCGCTGAGGCAACGCCTTCATCACCCGACGAATATCCCGGATAAAGCCCATATCCAGCATGCGATCCGCTTCATCCAGCACAAAATACTGCACCTGGCTCAGGTCCACACATTGCTGCTGCATCAAGTCTAATAAACGACCCGGTGTAGCGACCACAATATCGGTACCGCGTTCGAGTTTTTGAATTTGCGGCTTAATACTGACCCCACCAAAAATGGCTTCAGCAAAA
>Ga0194120_10001089_pt1 | contig 50342 bp, 45 predicted proteins | sample TA2MahCa65mmetaG_FD_148642 | JGI IMG/M metagenome (GOLD analysis project Ga0194120, IMG submission 148642) | Freshwater microbial communities from Lake Tanganyika, Tanzania - TA2015019 Mahale Deep Cast 65m | ecosystem: Environmental > Aquatic > Freshwater > Lake | place: Tanzania: Lake... | reverse complement strand
GAGCAGTATGTCCGCCAGGCTCAGGAACTTGCCCTGGCTCGCCAAGATGTAGGCAGCCCCGACTGCCACGATCCCTCCGACAAACGCGAAGGCGAGCATACCTCCCAGCCCGCTGCCAGACACCGCGGCCGTGCCGCCACTCGCTGTCATGCCCAGGAACACCGTGGCTCCCAACGATGCGCCTGGCGACACGCCGACGATGTAGGGCTCCGCCAACGGGTTCCGCAGCAGCGACTGGAACAACGCCCCGACGCAGGCGAGCGACATGCCGACGAGATACGCCGTCATGACGCGGGGAAGCCGGATGGACAGGTAGATGTAGTCGAACTCGCCGCCGCCGGACTGTCCCGTCGCCCATCGCGCCAGGATCGAGAACTGGTCGGCGAAGGAGATGGACACAGCTCCGACGGCGCACGCCGACAGAACGGCGATGAGGCTGCCGGCTCCCAAGGCTGCCAACACCCAGGCGGTGTGTACGCGCAGGGGCAATCGTAGGCGACTCATTGGCTCGGGTGGAGCAGTGCTGCCAGGGCAGTCAGCGCGACCGGGAGCCGGGGCCCGGGTCTGGCGGATTCGTCCGAGGAGAACACGTGCACGCGGTGGTTTCGCACCGCCGGCAGCGCCGGAAACCGTCTCTCGATCCACTGCGCTATGTCCGTGTTGGGAACCAGGATGACGTCCGGCTGTCGTTCCGCCAGCACTTCCTCGCTGAACTGACCGTACGGCACGCCGATGTCTGCCGCGATATTGTCGCCCCCGGCGAGCTGCATCAGGTCGTGGTGGAAGTTCCCCGGGCCCACGGTCGAGAGCGGCTCGTTCCACTGCGCCCAGAACACACGCGTTCGCGAGCCGCCGGAGCGGGCTTTCGCTTCCTGGACCGCGGCGTTGAAACTCGCGACGATCGCTTCCGCCTCTGGCTCCTTGTCGAACAGGACACCGAGGGCGTACACGGACTCCAGCAGATCGGAGAAGCTGGCTTGCGCGATGGCGAAGTACGGAATCCCGGCGCGGCGCAGCGGCTCTGCGGCGGCGTCGGTGAAGCTGGAGGCGCCGATCACGAGGTTCGGCTTCAGTGCCATGATCTTCTCAAAGCTCAGGTTGTAGTCGCCGACCTTGTCTTTCAGACCGGCTTCGGGCGGGTAATTGCAGTTGGTCGTGACTCCGACGACTTGATCGCCCAATCCCAACGCGAACACGACCTCGGTCGCGCTGGGCGCCACGGAAACGATCCTGCTGTCCGGCATCGCCTCGAACTCCGTGCCGGCGGCGTCTCGCACGGTCACGGAAGCCGCGCCGCGCGTCACCCAGGCTCCCGGGGCGAAGAGCTCCGGGTTCCTCGCCCCTGACGTCGAATCCGTGACATCGCCCTTGCGACATCCTGGGATCAGCGCCATCGCTGCCGCCAACAGACAGACCAGCCGAATCGTGTGTCGGAACACGCCAGCGTTCCCAAACATGGTTCTTCCTTGCCTCAACCAGTGCACGGCAGACCCGCTCACTTGCGATGTGAGAGGTACGTGGACAGCGCGAAGTCGAATGGCGTGGACGTGTCCATCAGGACGTAGTCGATCCCGTGCGCCCGGCATCCGTCTCGGTAGGTCGCGACGAACTGGTTCAAAGCTTCCAGGTAGCTCGCCTTGAGGACACGCGGGTTGGTCGCGAGCGTTTCGCCGGATTCGACGTCTCGGAAGATTGTTGGCTGCGTGAAGGGAAACGTCCGCTCCGACTCGTCCAGGATATGGAAGACGACCACCTCGTGCTTCATGTGCCGAAGCAGGCGGAGCGCCTTGAGCGTCGAATCCGGATCGGTCAGGAGATCGGACAGGAGCACGATGAGTCCACGCTTCACGAGTCGCGCGGAGAGCTCGTGAAGTGCCAGTCCGAGATCCGTGTCGGCGCCTGGGTCTATCGACTCGAGGGCGGAAAGCATCGCGCTCATGTGGGCTGGTGTCGCTCGAGGCGGGATGTAGACCCGGACGCGGTCGTCGACGGTCGCAATACCCACGGAGTCCCGCTGTCGCAGCATCAGATATGCGAGCGACGCCGCGACGTAGCAGGTATACTCCAGCTTGCTGCCCCGGTCCCGGGAATAGGTCATCGAACGACTGGCGTCGACGACGAGGTAGGCTCGGAGGTTGGTCTCCTCCTCGTAGCGCTTGATGTAGAACCGGTCGGACTTGCCGTAGACCCTCCAGTCGACGCGTCGAAGGTCGTCCCCAGGCATGTACTGCCGGTGCTCCGCGAACTCGACGTTGAAGCCCTGGTAGGGGCTCCGATGCATGCCGGTGATGAAGCCCTCGACGACCAGACGTGCGACGAACTCCATCCCTCCAAGGCGAACCAGCGCCGTCGGATCGAGGAAGCGATGCGGCATGTAGCCCTCTGGGAGTCGGCAGAACGAAGGGGCGTGCGGCTCAGACGGCACCCGAACCGCAACGCCCCAGACATCGCTTGCGCATGGCGACCTACTTCTTGGTCGCCTTCGGGTTCACCCTAAGGAATGCGGGGATATCCAGCGAATCGTCGCCCTCATGTGGCGCGACCGGTCGCGGTCGAGCCGTCGGCGTCGCCGAGGGCCGACCCACCGTGTCGCGGTCGTCCTCATCCGTGTCGAAATCCTTCTTGAGGATGCGGTTCAGGTCGACGACGTCGCCGGCGCTGGAGCGCGGCGTGGCGCGATGACCCGCGCGATGGTCGAACCCGGTGGCGATGACGGTCACGCTGACGTGACCCTCCATCTCCACGTCGGGGACGAGGCCGAAGATGATCTCGGCGTCTTCGGATGCCTCGTTGTGGATGATCTGCATCGCCTGGTCGAGCTCGTGGAGCGTGAAGTCCAGTCCCGCCGTCACGTTCACGAGAATGCCCGTCGCGCCACGGATCGACTGTTCTTCGAGGAACGGCGACGTGATCGCCTTCTCGGCGGCGATGGCAGCCCGGTTCTCGCCCTGGGCGGTGCCGATGCCCATCAGAGCGGAACCCGACCCCGCCATGATGGTCTTCACGTCGGCGAAGTCGAGATTGATCTCGCCGCTCTTCGTGATGAGGTCGGAGATGCTCTGGACGCCCTGCGACAGTACATCGTCAGCCCGGCGGAATGCCTGCATCAGGGGCGTCGACCGGTCCAGGTTCTCGAGCAGCTTCTGGTTCGGGATGATAATGAGTGCATCGGCGCCGGACTTGAGGGCGTCGAGACCCTCCTCGGCGACCATCTTCCGCTTCTTGCCCTCGAAGTTGAACGGACGCGTCACCACGGCGATGGTCAACGCGCCGGCTTCTCGCGCCATCTGCGCGATGATCGGGGCGGCACCGGTGCCGGTTCCCCCGCCCATTCCTGCGGTGACGAACACCATGTCGGCTCCCGCGACCATCTTCTGCAGGACTTCGTTATCCTCCTGCGCTGCCTTGCGACCGATCTCCGGATCGGCTCCCGCGCCGAGCCCACGAGTCAGTTCCGCGCCGATCTGGACCTTCTCGGCATGGTGACACATTTGGAGAGCCTGGACGTCCGTGTTCACGACATAGAAGCTCACGCCGTCCAGGTCCGACTCGATCATCCGCTTGACTGCGTTGCTGCCACCCCCGCCGACACCGATCACCTTGATCGTGGCGGCGTACTGCTGTTCCTGTTCAAACTCCAGCATCGAAAGCCCCTACTCCCGACGAACCCCAGCCGCTCTCGTCTACCAAAACGAGATCGGCTCCACACGCGACCCGACCGCCAGTGTAACATGGGCGCCCATGGGGCGCACCCTCGAAATGCCGTTCCCGGTTCAGCTTCCCGATGCGGATCGCAGCACGCCAAACCGCACCAAACAGGGAAAGGAGGCGGAAGGCGGATATCCGCCTTCCCCTCCTGTGATTCGATCTCGACCCTGGATGGGTGTCTGGACTAGAAGTAGTCCTCCTTCAGGTAGGAGTACCAGCTCTTCATCCTCTTAAGGATATTGTCGAACAGGTTCCCCTTGATGAACCGCTGGCTCCCCTTGCCGCTCCATCGTTCGCGCGTGCCGTGAAGCAGGAGCCCGACGCCCGTGGCGTGGATCGGCGAGTGGACTCGGTCGGACAGCCCTTTGAGCTGTCGCGGGTAGCCGATCCGGACCGGCATGTTGAACATCTGCTCGCTGAGCTCCTGGATGCCTTCCAGCAGAGCGCACCCGCCGGTGATGACGATGCCACCGGGCAGCATCAGCTTGCTGCGCCCTAGCTCCTGCAGGACGAGATCCATGATCTCGATGACGCGAGGCTGGATGATTTCTGCCACGTGTCGCCGCAGCGCCACCTTGGGCTTGCTCGACCCGAGCGTCGTGAGCGTGACGGTTTCGCGTTCGTCTACCGCGTCGACCAACGCTGCGCCGCTGTTGCGCTTCAGCGCTTCGGCTTCGATGGGGGTCATGCGCAGACCCATCGCCAGGTCGTTGGTGATGTGCCACCCGCCTATCGACAGCGAGGCGGTGTACATCAGCGACCCGTTCTTGTAGACGACGATGTCGGTCGTGCCGCTGCCCATGTCGATCAGGGCCGTGCCGATCTGCATCTCGTCTTCCGTCAGCACGGCTTCAGCCGACGCCAGGGGCTCCAGTACCACGTCCTCGACGGACAAGCCCGCGAGGTGAGCGCAACGAACCAGGTTCGCTGCCGACGTAACCGCTCCCGTCACGATGTGAACCGATCCTTCGAGCCGCACACCGGTCATGCCGATCGGGTCGCGAATGCCCTCCTCGCCATCGACGATGAAGCCCTGGGGCAAGATGTGCAGCACCTCGCGCTCGACGGGAATCGCCACCGCCTTGGCGGCGTTGATGCACCGTTCGACATCCTCGCGACCGATGACGTGCTTGTCGCCTGAGACCGCGACGAGACCCGTGACGTTCTGTCCCATCACATGTCCGCCGGCGATCCCGGTGTAGACAGAGCCGATCTGTACGCCCGCCATTATCTCCGCCTGTTCGACGGCTTGGCGGATCGACGCGGCGGTCTTCTCTATGTCGACCACCACGCCTTTGCGGAGACCCGTGGACTCGCAGACTCCGACGCCGATGATCTCGATGGCGTCCATGACGCCGCGGCTGACGTCCCCGATGATTGCGGCGATCTTGCTCGTGCCGATGTCAAGACCGACTACGATGTCCTCCCGCGCCATTCTGTCCTCCGCTCATTTGCGCTATGGATGATATGTATAGAGTGCTTTCGTAACGAGCGTCGTACCGCTCCTCAATCCACGGTCGTTGCTTGCGCGCGTCTGCGGATTGCGAGTCTGCGGCAACGTTCGCTCGCCGGACGTGCGATTCCTGTTCCTGATCGGCTCCAGCGGAGGCGACGGGTTCCTCGACCCGGGAACCTGCCCCAGACGCCGGAGACGGCGATGATTCCCTGCTGACATCCACGTGCGGAGACGATGGGGGCAGGGATGACGATGAGTCAGCGACGCTCGACGCGACGCCGTCAGCGTCCTCAAGTCCCGAGTATCGCGTCGGGACGGTAAGGAGGCGATGGACATAGACACGGTACAGGTTACTCAGGCCGGAACTCAGGTAACCCTCGGAGAACCACGCGGTAACTCCACGCCGAGCATGCTGGCGGAACGTGACGACCAACTGACCGTTCCCCAGCGCTCGGACACGCTCAATCGACAATGGACGCCGTTCGATCTCGTCACGCCGCAGCACACGCTCCGCAGGATCGCGCTCGACTCGCACGGTCCCGCTGCCGCCCTCGTCAGCGACAACCGCACGCACCGGCGGCAGAGGGTTCGGCACGAAATCCGACAGCGACATTCGAGCATTCATCGCGACTAGGTCCAGCGCCGATGCGAGGCTCGTCCCTTCGACATGCGCCACCGGTTCGCCGACGATAGCTAGGGGCCCCTCGACCCACGGTAGCCGACCGCTCTCACGTGCAAGCAGGACGGCATCCATTGGCGCCGGGGCCATCGGGTTTCTATGGGCGGGTGTGTGCGTCTGCGGTTCAGCTCGGAGATGCGACTCAGACCGTATCACGAATGGTCGCACCAACACAACGCCTTCTTCATCGACGATGTGCGTCTCGGAGCCGATCCGTACGCGAGCGACTGGCACGCGCTCGACGACGCGAATGACCGCCCTGCCCGGCATTTCGCGGGCGACCTCGACGCTCTTCAGATCGGGGTACGCCGTGCTCAGCGTCTCCTCGATCCTCTTGGGAACCACCTCCTGCATCGTCGTCGTGTTGATAACCAGCCCAGCGGAATCGATCAACTCGGATTCCGAGATGCGCTGGGCTCCTTCGACGGCGACCTGTTCCAGGAGGAACAGCTCCGATCCCCACGTCTTGGACGACCGATACTGGTACGCCTCAAAGCCCGCAACACCGACAGCCGCCATGGCGAGTAGGATCACGAAGTACCAACGATATCGTTTGGCACGCCGTTGCACGGTTCTGCGAGACAATCTGGAGCGTCGCGGCAACGCCGGCTGAGCGTCAGGACGGGTCGCACGTCTCGACGCGCGCTCCGTCCGGTCGCCTGCGACAACCGCCTGTGGCGGCGGCAACGCTCCGCGTCGGCGCTTCGGCCGCGGCACTGGAGCGCGATCCATGCCCAGGGACGAGCGCTTGTCGCGTCCGAACCCCTTCTCCCACGCCTCCGCCACCGACCCCTTACCGCGTCGGGCCCTGCGGACCGATGATCTTGACTTCGAGTTCAAGGTCAGCTCCAGTACTCTCCCGCACGCGCCGCCGAACCTCGTCGATCAGCGCATGAACGTCTCTTGCAGTAGCACCCTCTTCGGCGACGATGTAGTTCGCGTGGATCTCCGAGACCCTCGCCCCGCCGATGGCGAATCCCTTGAGACCGCATTCATCGATCAGCTTTCCCGCAGCTCCGACGTCCGGGTTCCTGAACACACAGCCCGCGCTCGGCATCGACAGCGGTTGCGTCGCTCGGCGCTGGTTGTAGTATGACTTCGTGCGGCGTTCGACTTCGTTGGGGTCATCCGGCTCCAACGCGAAGAGCGCTTCCGTGGCGCACACGTAGTCTCCCAGCGACGATGTCCTATACGCGAACTTGAGCTCGGACGCTGTCAGCACGCGGAGGCGGTATTCCCAATCTAGCGCCTCAGCGTCCACAACCACGTCAGCCATGCAGCGGCCGTGGGCGCCGGCGTTCATTCGGACGCCTCCGCCGACGCTCCCCGGAATGCCGAAGGCGAACTCGACGCCCGCCAACCCGTGCTTCGCAGCCTCTTTGCTGAGCACGCTCATCGGCACGCTCGCTCCAGCACGGAGCCTGCTGCCCTCGATTGAGACGGATTCGAACCTTTTGCCCAGGCGGAGAACGATGCCGCGGAAGCCATCGTCATCCACCAGCAGGTTTGTGCCACGCCCAATCGCCAGCAGCGGCACGCTCTCTTCTCGAACGATCCGAGCGACCGCTTCGAGCTGGTCCCGCGTGTCCGCCCAGACGAAAGCATCGGCGGGTCCTCCGATCTTGAAGGACGTGTGCCGCGACAGCGGCTCATCCCAACTGATGCGGAGTCCGGCGATGCTTTCCAGTCGGCGCATCCAAGCCGCGCGCACCTCACTCAAGGGCGGTTTCCTCGGCGTTCAACCACTGCAAGAACTCGGCGCCTACCTTCCACACATCGCCTGCTCCGACCGTCATGACCGTGTCGCCCGGAGCGACCTCGCGCTTGAGGTCTTCGATTAGTTGCGGCCTTGACGATGCTGAAATGACGCAACGATGACCGTGTTCACGGATCGCCGCCACCAGTCCTTCTCCGCTGACGCCCTCGATGGGTTCCTCGCCAGCTCCGTAGATTTCGGTGACGTAGACGACGTCCGCCTGATAGAACGAACGCGCGAACTCAGCGGACAGATGGTGAACGCGATGGTAACGATGCGGTTGAAAGACGACCACCAGCCGACGCTCCGGGTAGCCGGCTCGCGCCGCTGCAAACGCCGCGCGAAGCTTCGCGGGGTTGTGGGCGTAGTCGTCGACGATCAGAACGCCTTGCGCTTCGCCGACCACCTCGAAGCGACGGCGCACTCCCTGGAACGCGCCCAACGCGTCCGCCATCGTCGTGAACGGCACTCCCATTTCGAGCCCAACGCTGATCGCTGCGAGCGAGTTCAGCACGTTGTGCTCACCGGGCAGGTGCGTCCTCACCTTGCCCAACACGTTGTCCCGGTAGCGGGCGATGAACTGGGTGTTGACGCCGTTGAACATGAGGTCCGACGCGGTCACATCGGCGTTGGTCGCGATGCCGTAGGTCATGAAGCGCCGTTGAACCTGGGGGATCAGCGCCTGGATGTTCTCCTGGTCGAGGCACAGGACCGACATCCCATAGAACGGCACCCGGTTCACGAAGTCGAGGAACACTTGGCGGATTTCGTCGATGTTCCTGTAGTAGTCGAGGTGGTCCGCGTCGACCGAGGTAACGACCGCGATTGTGGGGTCGAAGCGCTTGATGCTGCCATAGGCTTCGTCAGCTTCGACGACCATCAGTTCGCTCTTTCCGGCTCGCGCGCCGGAGTCGAGGTGCACAAGCCGTCCGCCGTCGATCACCGTCGGGTCTAGCCCTGCATGCTCGAGAACCGTGCCGACGAGGGCAGTCGTCGTTGTCTTGCCGTGGGTTCCTCCGACAGCGATCGAATACTTGAGCTTCATCAGCTCAGCCAGCATCTCGGCGCGGGCGATCACGGGTATCTTCCGCCGACGAGCTTCGACGATCTCCGGGTTGGATTCGGGCACCGCTGAGGAGACGACGACGACGTCCGCGCTGCCCAGGTTCTCGGCGCGATGCCCGATTGCCACAGCCGCTCCCAGGCTGCGCAATCGACTCGTGTTCTCGCCGTCGGCGAGATCGGATCCGCTGACCGCCATGCCGTGCGTCATGAGTATTTCAGCGATGCCGCACATGCCGGAGCCGCCGATGCCGATGAAGTGGATGGTGCGCGTCTTGCCGAACATCTCAGCCCCCCAACTCGCGGTCAGCGCTACAGGTATCTCTCGATGGCGTCCGCCAGGACTCGCGTTGCATCGGGTCTGGCAATGGAACCCCATGCCGCGGACATCGCACCCAACCTCGCGTCGTCCGTCAGGAGCGACGTGATCGTCCGCGCGAGCGCCTGCGCATCCAGCGGCGATGACTCCATGACGACCCCGGCTCCCGCTCTGGCTGCCGCTGCCGCGTTCCTGGGCTGATCCTGGGAACCGGGCAGCGGCACGAAGACAGCCGGGACGCCGCACACAGCCAGCTCAGATACCGTCATCGCCCCCGCGCGGCACACGACCAAATCGGCTTCGGCGTAGACCGCCGCCATGTCCGTGATGAAGGCTTCGACACGGACATCGTGCGTCGCGCAGAGCGCGCCCACGTCTTCGGAAACGGGGTCGTCATTCAGCGACTGCTTGTAGGCTTCCTGAATCGCCGAATGGTCGCCGTGTCCGGTCTGATGGACGATCCGCACCGACATCCGCCGCAGTTCAGGCAGCGAGGACACGATCGCGTCATTGATCTGTCGAGAACCCTGGCTGCCGCCGAGGACGACGAGTGTGCGCACTTCGTTCCGTCCTTGCCGCTCACGCCTTCGGTGAGCAACGCCGAGGATATCGGGACGGATCGGGTTCCCGCTCACGCGCGCCTTCGACGATCCGAATCCGGCGACCGCATCTGGGAAACCGACGTGGACCTCCGTCATCGACTTTCCCAGCCAGCGGTTGGTCTTCCCAGCCAATGTGTTCGATTCGTGGATGATCGTGGGTATGCCCTGTCGCGCCGCCATCGCCAGGAGCGGTCCGCAGACGAAGCCTCCCGTGCCGAAGACCGCTGCGGGGTTCTCACGCCGCAGGACGCTTCGGACCTGCACCAACGAGCGACCCAGGGTCGCGAGCGCAGGAATCCATCGCACGCTGAGACGACCGGGGAAACCGGCGGCGGCAACCGAAATGAATCGATATCCGGCATCCGGCACCATCTGAGCCTCGATCCGCGATCTGCTCCCGACGAAGGCGATGTCGATGCCCAGGTCCCGGGATCGGAGTTCATTGGCGACCGTGATAGCAGGGAGCACGTGACCCCCCGTTCCTCCAGCCGCGAACAAGACGCGCTTCATCGTTCCGCCTCGTCGGGTTGGGCGTAGCGCGACACATTGAGCAGCATGCCGGCTGCGATGAGCGTCATCATGAGCGACGACCCGCCATAGCTGATGAACGGCAGCGTGAAGCCCTTCGTCGGCAGGAGACCCAGCACCATGCCGATGTTCACAATCGCCTGAAGGCACAGCAGGATCGTCACGCCGAACGCGAGCATCTGCATGAACGGATCGCGGACCCGGTACGAGATCATGACACCGCGCGTCGCGAGCGCTGCGAAGAGCGCAATGACCGCCGCTCCGCCGATGAACCCGAGCTCTTCGCCGATGACCGCGAAGATGAAGTCCGTATGGGGCGCAGGCAGGTAGAACAGCTTGTAGATGCCTTCGCCCAGACCGGTTCCCCACAGACCACCGGCGCTCAGTGCGTTATACGACTGCCAAATCTGATAGCCCTTGTCGTCTGGCGTCGGAGCGGTTCCCCCGATCCACTTCACGAACGACGTGACGCGCTGGAACCGGTAGCTGTCCGAAACGATGAGCAGGTACGCCGGTATCGCCGCCAGAATGCCCAGCAGAACGACGTGCGACACGCGAGCGCCACCCGCGAGCAGCATCGTGAAGACCACAGCGCAGATGAGCACCGCCGATCCGAAGTCCGGCTGGAGGATCAGGAGCCCCACGACGACGAGCATGACGATCACGTTCGGCAACACGCCTTGGAAAAGGCTCCGCACGCTCTTGTTGCCGGAGCTCAGGAACCGCGCCACATAGATGATGAGCGCGATCTTGGCGATCTCGACCGGCTGGAACGGGAAGATGAACAGCCGTATCCACCGATGGAAACCTCCTTTGCTTGACGAGATGCCCGGCACAAACACCAGGATCAAGCCGATGAGGGACGCCAGGAGGATCGGCTTGGCGTTTCGGGAGAAGAAGGTCATCGGCACGCGCATCGCCACGACGCCGCCGATTGCGCCGAGCGCTGCGGCGATCAGTTGGATGCGGAAGTAGTTGATGGTGGACCCAGCACGATCCGCGGACATGGCGGCGCTCGAGCTGTACACCATGACCAAGCCGATTGCCGTCAAACTGACGATACAAAACGCGAGGAACGGGTCCACCTGCAGCCAGAGCGGCAGACGCGCCTGGCGAAGACGCGGCGCGCGCTCTTCCGCCAGCGTCTCCCTGGCAGCCCGGAACGACTGCCGCGCGCCTTCGTCAACCCAGTTCTCGGACGGCTTGCTCAAACGCATCCCCGCGTTCCTTCCAGTTCGCGAACAAGTCGAAGCTCGCGTGTCCGGGAGACATGAGGACCGTGTCCCCGGCGAGAGCGACGCGCGATGCGATCTGAACCGCCTCGTGCATCGTCGAAGCTGTGCTGAGTGGAACGACTCCCGAGAACGACTCTGCCAGCCGAGACGTGTCCTTGCCCAGAAGAACTAGATGGCGCGCTCGGTCTTTGACGGGCTGCAACAGGAGACCATAGTCGTTGCCTTTGTCTACGCCGCCCATGATCGCGACGATACGCCCATTTTCGCAGTCTGTCGCATCGAACGCGGCGCGAACCGCTGCGATATTCGTCGCCTTCGAATCGTTGATGTAGCGGACGCCGTGTATCTCGCCCACCAACGCGTAGGCGTGAGGGATGCCTCGGAACCGGCGTAGCACGCCGCGAACTGCCTCGGAATCGACGCCCAGCGGCATCGTCGTGGCAATCGTCGCCAACGCGTTCAGCACGTTGTGCTTGCCGGGAACGCCGATGTCAGCCACTGAAGCCACGACGGTTTCCGTCCCGCCCTCTCGCCATATCAGCAAGTGACCGTCGAGTGTCGCGCAAGTCGGTTCGCCGTGTTTCACGCCGAACGCGATGCGGCGTCCGGCGCTGGATGCCGCGATACGCATCGCCACGGGATCGTCGGCATTCGCGACGATCAGATCGTCTGGGCGCTGGTTCTCCGTGATCCGCGCCTTCGCAGCGACGTATTCGCCCATCGATGCGTGGCGATCCAAGTGGTCTGCGCTGATGTTCAACACGACGGCGACGGACGGTCGGAACGTCTCGATGCTCTCGAGCTGGAAGCTGCTCACTTCGGCGACGATTGTGTCGTCCGCGCGGCTTTCCATCGCTTCGGCGCACAGAGCGATGCCGATGTTCCCCGCGACGCGCACCTGAGAGCTCAAACCGTCGCTGAGCGCGTGTCCGATGAGAGTCGTCGTCGTGGATTTCCCCTTGGTTCCCGTGATCGCGACAAATGGAGCCGATGTGAGCCGGTACGCCAGTTCGAGCTCGCCGATCGTCGGGATTCCCGCGTCGCGAGCCGCCCGCAGCATGGGCAGGTCGTACGGCACGCCTGGTGACATGACGACGAGCTGCGTGTTCTCCACCAACTCGAGAGGATGGCTTCCGTACACTCCGCGAACGCCGCGAGTGGCGGGATCATCGGACAACAACTGGAGCTCGGTTCCCAGCTCGACTTCGGGGCGGACATCGTTCGCGACGACGGCTGCTCCCAGACGCGACAACACCTGAACCGCCGCGACGCCACTCACCCGCCCGAGCCCGACGACGAGAACCCGGAGCCCGGCGAACCGCGAGCGATCCGACATGTCGTGCGGCTTCAGGACGTGCAGTGGCATGGGTGCGATGACCTGGGCTAGCGCAGTTTGAGCGTGCTGACGGCGACCAGGAGCAACAGCGCTGCGACGATCCAAAACCGGACCGTCACCTTGGGTTCGGGCATACCGCCCTTTTCGAAGTGGTGATGCAGCGGCGACATGCGGAGCAGGCGTTTGCCGCCCGTGCGCTTGAAGTAGAGGACTTGCGCGATCACGGAGACGGCTTCGGCGACGAAGATGCCGCCCATGATGACGAGCAGCAGCTCTTGCTTGATCGCCACCGCCATCGTGCCGATCGCCCCGCCGATCGCCATGGAACCCGTGTCTCCCATGAAGACCTGGGCTGGGTAGCAGTTCCACCAGAGGAACCCGAGCCCGGCTCCTACAAGCGCCGTCCCGAAGATGACCAACTCCCCGGAGTCCGCGTTGTGAGGAATCGCCAGGTAGGTCGCGACGTCGAGGTGACTCGTGAGGTAGGCGAGGATCGCCAACGTCCCGACCACGAATATGGAGCACGTGATGGCAAGACCGTCGAGTCCGTCCGTCAGATTGACCGCGTTCGCCGACCCGACGATGGCGATCATCGCGAACGGCACATAGATCCAGACGGGCAGTTCTGGATGGACCGTCTTGAAGAACGGCACCGCCAGCGTCGTCGGCGACGACATCGTGCCTGAGCCCACCTCAGTCATGTAGATGGCGATTACGGCTGCCCCGACGAACTGTAGAGCCAGCTTCGCTTTCCCGGTCAGTCCGAGCGATTGCTTCTTCTTGATCTTCGACCAGTCGTCAAGGAACCCAATCGTCCCAAACCAGACGACAGCGAACAGCGCCATGTGGATGAATGGATTGCTCAATCGGGCCCACAGAACCGTGCTCGCCAACCAGGCTCCCGCGATGAGCAAGCCGCCCATGGTCGGCGTGCCCTGTTTCGAGTAGTGCGACTCGGGTCCCTCGCGCCGGATGTACTGCCCGAATTTGAGCTTCTGCAGCCAGCGGATTGTCGCCGGTCCCAGCAGCAGCACCAGTAGGAACGACAGGATTGTCGCATAGACAGCCCGAAACGTGATGTACTGGAACAGGCGGAACGCAGACACGAATGGTTGCAGTTGCTCGTACAGCAGAAAATAGAGCACGCGATCATCTCTCCTGGGCTGTCAGCGACTGCAGAATCGACTCCAGCTTCACACCGCGCGACGCTTTGAGCAGCACCACGTCTCCCGGTTCCGTCCCGTCCTGGATGGCGGAGGCAACGTCTTCCGACGAAGAGCAGCGCAGAATGGCGTGTATTCTCGACCCGTGCGCAGCCTGTGCCATCGCATCGGCATGGGGACCCATCGGCACGAACACGTCGCAGGCATCGGGAGTCAACTCAGACGCGACGCGCTCGTGCAACGAGGGCGATTCCTCGCCCAGTTCGAGCATTTCGCCGAGCACGATCCACTTCCGACCGGACGCGCCGAGAGCCCGCATGAACGCCCACGCGGCCCGCACGGACGCGGGGTTGGCGTTGTAGGCGTCGTTGTAGACCACGACGCCGCGCACCTCGACGCGCTCCATCCGCATCTTGGGCGGGCGAGCGTCGCGGAGACGAGCGCAGATGGCATCGGCGTCGACGTTCATGAGCGTGCCGATCGCCGCTGCCGCCAAGGCATTCGAGACGTTGTGGGAACCGGGCGTCGAGAGTTGAACACGCATCGGCGAGCCGCCCAGGATGCTCAGCTCGAACGATGGGATCGCCTGGGAGTCGAGAGTTATGTCGGTTCCACGAACATCTGCGCCAGTGGACGAGCCGAACGTCAGGGGATGCCTGCACCGTGGAACGAGCGCGGCGACGAGCGGGTCGTCTGCGTTCAGGATGGATCGATCCGTCGCGAGCGGGAGCTCGCTCTTTTCGCGCAGCACACCCTTTTCGTCGCCGAAGAACTCCGTATGCGACGCCGTGACGTTGAGAAGAACTCCGACGTCGGGAGTCGCCAGATCGACGAGCGACGCGATTTCCCCGGGATGGTTCGTGCCCAGTTCCAGGACGACGTATCGATGGTGCGGCTCGAACCTCAACAACGTGCGTGAGACGCCCAGAACGTTGTTGAAGCTCGCCTCCGCCTTGAGCGTGTCGGTTCCCAGGATGGCTGCCGCGAACTCCTTGGTCGTCGTCTTTCCGTTGCTGCCGGTGATGCCAACCACGGGAACCGCGATGCTGTGCCGCGTTTCGCGCGCCCAGCGAGTCAGCGCCTCGGTCGTGTCATCGACGCCGATCAGCACGACATCCCTGTCGTTCAGGTCGATGCCACGATCACGCCGCACGACTGCGCCACGGCAGCCCCGACTGACGGCGTCGGCAACGTAGTCGTGCCCGTCGAACCGTTCGCCAGCGAGAGCGACGAACAGGTCTCCGGGCGCGGCAGTCCGGGAGTCGGTCGAAACGGACGTGAAGGCGGTGTCCGCAGGACCCCGGAGGACAACGCCCTGGGTGGCTTGAGCGATACGCTCAGCGGAGAGATTCACGATGATTCCCTGTGCGAGCCGCGAACCGGCTCAGCCGCGATCGAGGTAGCGTCTCGCGACCTCTCGGTCGTCGAAGTGCGTCTTCGTCGTGCCGACGATCTGGTAGTCCTCGTGTCCCTTGCCCGCAATCACGACAATATCGCCGTCTCGTGCCATTGAGATGGCGCGGGCGATGGCTTCTTCGCGGGCTGCGATCGAGACCGCCGAGGCGTCGGCGTCGATGCCTGCCACGATCTGGTCGATGATCGCCGCCGGGTCCTCGGTTCTCGGGTTGTCCGACGTGACAATCGCGACGTCCGCCAGGCGCGAAGCGATCTCGCCCATGATCGGACGCTTGGTCGCGTCGCGGTCCCCTCCACATCCGAACACCACGAGCAGCCGGCGTGGGTTCAGCGAACGCGCGGCGAGAAGCAGCCGTTCCAGCGCATCGGGGGTGTGGGCGTAGTCGACGACGACTGAGAAGGGGCGTTCGCTCGGAACCGGCTCGAATCTTCCTGGAACCGCGCCGAGGGCTTCGACACCCGCAGCCAACGTATCGTCGTCGAGCCCGAAGCCAATGCCCACCGCGACAGCCGCCAAGGCGTTCGACACGTTGTAGTCGCCCAGAAGTCGGAGATGGATCGGGACTCGCCGCTCTTCGTACTCGAGGTCGAACCGGGAGCCCTCGCGCGTCGACCGGACGTTCGTCGCCCGCACGTCGGCAGCAGGTGACAGACCGAATGACAACAGTCTTGCGTGGCGCTGTGCCACGGCTGCCCGGGCGAAGTCCGGGAACGACGGATCGTCTCGGTTCAGGGCGATGACCGCTCCCGGCTTCAGTTGTCGGAGGAGAACCAGCTTGGCGTCTCGATAGGCTTCCATCGTCTTGTGGAAGTCGAGGTGATCCTGCGTCAGGTTCGTCCAGATCGCGGCGTCGAAGAGGACCTCCTCGACGCGGTGCGTGCAGAGCGCGTGCGAGGACACCTCCATCGCGACGGCACGGTCGCCCGCTATCAGGGCGTCGCGCAGCAGTCGGTTGAGCTCCAACGCGTCCGGCGTGGTGTTCGGCGCTTCGACAAGCTCGCCGCCGATCTCGTGTCCGATGGTGCCGAGACGGGCGCATGGGGTTCCGCTTGCTTCGATCAGCTCCTGAACCAAGTGAGCGGTGGAGGTCTTGCCGTTGGTTCCGGTGATACCGACCATCCGAAGCCCGTTGGCAGGATTCCCGAAGAAGGTCGACGCGAGACGGGGCAGGGCCCGACGCGTGTCCCCGACCCGAATCCATGTGGCGTCAGTATGGGCGATGGGTTCTTCTTCGGCGATCAACGCCGTGGCTCCGAAAGCGATCGCCTGCGAGACGAATGCGTGTCCGTCGAACCTCGCCCCACGGATCGCGACGAACGCCGACCCCGGCGTGCACTTCGTGTGGTTCGCCACCAGGTCGATGATGAGGCGCGCAGAATCGCCCGTGACGACTGCGCCCGGAACCCCCATGACGAGCTCGGAGACTGTCATCTGCCTGCGGTCCCTGTGGACGGCAAGGAGTCGCGTGCGGCAATCGCGGGACTGGCAACCGCGTCTGGAACTAGGCTGGGAGCCTCGCTGCGGCTGCGTCGGAACTCCTGTCCCTCCGGCATCCGGGGCATCTGCGCCTCGAACACGTCACCAAGCCGCTCGAAAGCGTTGATTTGGGTCGCCACACGCTGGAAGACCGGCGCTGCCACCTGCCCACCGTAGTGAAGGCCATGCGGCTCGTCGATCACGATGAGCATTGAGTAGCGCGGCTTCTCAGCGGGCCAGTAGCCGACGAAGCTGCTCATATACTGCCCGTGTTCGTATCCGCGTTGGCTTTCGCTGGCTTTCTGCGACGTCCCGGTCTTTCCCGCGACGCGGATCCCATCGAGCTTGGCTGCCGTTCCTGTGCCGCGCTCGACGGCTCCGACGAGCACGTCCGTCGCAGCTCGCGCAGCCGACTCGCTGATCGCTCGCCCGACCTCAGTACGCGACGACTGCTCAACCACGACGCCGTCAGCGTCGACGATCTCCTTGACGATGCGCGGCTTGAGCAGGACTCCGCCGTTCGCGATCGCGTTGACGGCGTTCAGCATCTGGAGCGGTGTCACCGACACACCTTGCCCCCACGGTGCGAAGTACATTCCGTAGTAGACGCTCGGATCCGTGAGCTGAACCATGTTGCCGCGACGCTCGTACGGGATGTCGATGCCCGTTGTCGCCATCAGCCCCAGTTTCCGGGCGTATGCGGCGTACTCCTGCTGGCTGAGCCGCTGGGCTGCCTTCAGCGTGCCGATGTTGCTGGACTTCTGAATGACCTCAGCGAACGTCAAAGGTCCGTATGGGTGGGCGTCTCTGATCGTCTTGATCTTGGGGTGGGGCTTGTAGCTCCCGTTCTCGCAGTGGATCGTTTCGGTCAACGGCATACGACCGGAATCGAGCAGCGCTGCCAATGTCACGACCTTGAACACGGATCCGGGCTCATAGGGCCACCACGTCGCGCGGTTACGTCGGACGACCGGCGCGATATCCGGGTCGTTGTAGTGGTTCAGGTCGTAGTCTGGGATGCTCGCCATCGCGAGCACTTCGCCGGTGCTGGGATCCATGACGATTCCGACGCCGCCAGCGGCTTCGAACTGGGCGATCTGCTTCGTCAGCTCCGTCTGCAGTGTGTACTGAATCCGCTCGTCAATCGTCAGGACGACGCACTCGCTGCTCTGTGGAATTTCGGCAGCGACTGCGACCGGATCAATCGACCTTCCCTTGCCGTCCTGCAGCGTTCGCGTGGCGACGAGTCGCGACTTCAGTCGGCTGTCGTACGCGAGCTCGACGCCCTCCATGCCTTCGCCGTCGATGTTCGTGAACCCGATGGTCTGCGCGGCGAGCGAACCCCGTGGGTAGAACCGTCGTTCCTCTGGCTCATACACGAGGGCGCTGCGCGGGAACCACAGCATCTTGATGGCGCGCAGCTCGTCCTCGATGGCGAGGATGTTGGCGAACTCGATCCTTCGCTGGATCCACTCGAAGCCTCGTGGGCTTTCGAGCGCGTTGCGCACGGACTCGACCGTTTGGTCCGTGTGACGAGCGACGATCTCGGCGACGCGCTGTACCCGCTCGGAAACGACGTCGGGAGACTTCCCGCCGCGAGTGATGAGATCGCGGTAGAACTGAGGATACGCCCCGATCGAGTAGACCGTCTTGGTCACGGCGAGCTCGTGGTGGCGGCGATCCAACACCGCTCCGCGCTTGACCATGCTCGTGACGATCGCGCGCTCCTGCTTGCTTCTCGCGTCGAACCGATCGCTCTGCGCCCATTGGACCTGGAACAGACGCCCCACCAGCACCACGAACAACACCTGCGAGACGGCAAGGAGGATGCGGAGCCGTTTGTCGAAGGGGACCGGGCTCATGGCTGTTGCTCCGTCTGAGGTGCTGCCCGCTCGACGCTATGGCTCTGGTTCCCAACGAAAGGGACCTTCAGCGGGAGCAGCCCGGCTTGCGTCGTTGGGGCGGCAGAAGCCGTCGTCGATGCCGTGGGACCGGCGGCGCTGGACGCGCTAGGACCTGGCACCCGACTGGGGTCCAGTGGCGCGAGCACTATCGGTGGCAACTCCGGTCTCACGAACCCGAGGCGGCTCGCCATCGCATCGACGTTCGCAAGCGCCTTGAGCGACTCGCTCTCGATGTGGAGTTGGTCGATGTGAGACCGGACCAGCGATATCTGGTTCTCCACGTCGGGCAGCGTGTAAGCGATGTGCCGCCGAGCCTGAGCGAACCAGGCTTGGGCGATCCCGACAGGCAGCAGCAGGGCCCAGACGAAGTAGTAGCGGACGAAACGTCCTCGTGCCTTCCGCAACGCGTCGTCTGCCGACCGTCGTGCGGGCGACAACGACTCGTTCGGCGTGGCTGAGGCGGATGAGCGATCAGGTCTCATCGGGTGGAATGCCTTCTGATACCGGCACACCTGCCGGTCCAACACGTCGATGATCGGCGCCGGAGCGCCGCGAGTCCGTGCGCTTCGTGTCAGACTGCCAGACGTCGAATGGCTCGGAGCTTGGCGCTCCTCGCCCGAGGGTTCGACGCCACCTCGTCTGCCGATGCGACGACGGGCTTCTTGGTCAACAGCTCGAACTCGGCGGCGTCAACGCCCACTCCTGCGGCGCCGCGCAGCCGATGCTTCACGACGCGATCCTCCAAGGAGTGGAATGCGATGACGCACAGCACACCGCCTGCCTTCAGCCGACGAAGCGCGGCGTCGATTCCTGCTTCAAGGGCGCTCAACTCATCGTTCACCGCGATACGAAGCGCCTGGAAAGAGCGCGTCGCCGGGTGGATCCTCGCCCTTGGGTTGCCCCGTGGTCGCGGCACGCATCGGTCGATCACGCGAACGAGGTCCGCCGTCGTAGACAGAGGCTGCTGCGCGCGGGCGCTGACGATGCCGGTCGCGATGCGCCTCGACCAACGCTCCTCGCCGTACGTCCGCAGAATCCACTCCAAGTCGTCTCGGCTCCACCTATTCACTACGTCGGCTGCGGTCTCTCGTGTTTCGGGATTCATCCGCATATCGAGCGGTTCATCGCGTAGAAACGAGAACCCCCGCTTGGAGTGTTCAAGCTGGTATGAGGACATACCGAGGTCCATGAGGACTCCGTCGACGCTGCCGACTCCTGCGGCGTCCAACGCCGCCCCAAACATGGCAAAAGACCCGGAGTGCCACCGGACGCGGTTCCCGTAGGACGCGAGGCGATCCCGTGCGATTGCCAGCGCGTCGGGGTCCTGGTCCATCGCCACGACCACTCCGTCGGGAGCCGTCGCTTCGAGGACAGCCGCCGAGTGTCCGCCTAACCCCACGGTGGCGTCCACGACCGTCATCCCCGGCATGGGGGAGAGGTACGTCAACACTTCGCCCAACAGCACCGGTCGGTGTTCCGGTATGGTCATCGGCTGAACGCCGCCTCAGGTGCCCGCGATTCCCGTTGCGCAGCAACACGTGAACCCGCGATGCGAGACAACACGCATGCCTCGCACTCACGAGTGAAGCACGAATAGACTACCTTGGGCATGTGGTGAACGGTGAGCATCTGGGTACCAGACAGACGGTCGTTAGCCGGACTTACGGACGGGCCCGAACGACGAAGACGATGGTCGGACCGCCCAGAGCCAACCATCCAGACTCGCCAACGACCATTGGCTATTGTAGAATCGTCGCATCCGCCAGTCAAGGTTCGGCGGGCTTGCTCAGCCGCCGCATGCGTCCGTCGGAGAACACCGTTGACAACCGTCGAACACTATCTGCGACGACGCGCCGAACGCACAACCGCCATCGCGCGGCGAGTGGACGGATGCGTGACTGCGAGAGAGATCGTCCAGCAGCCCTGGACCTGGATGCGCACGGCAGAGCTGCTCTCGGACGCGGCTCCCGAAGACCTGCGCGACCTGTCGGGTTTGAAGACCATCGTCTTCTGCGGCGCCGGCACAAGCGACTACGTCGGCAGAACGGTCGCCCCCGCTGTACGGTATCGTCGTGGCATTCCAGCGTACGCGTGCGCGACAACGGACATCATCGCAGAGCCCGATCGCGCCCTCCCGATCCGTCGCCCGGCGCTGATGGTTCACTTCGCACGGTCTGGGAACAGTCCGGAGAGCTGCGAGACGCTGCGAGTGGCGTTGAGCGAGGACACAGACGCCATTCGCCACTGGATCGTGACCTGCAATCCCGACGGACAGCTCGCTCAACTGGCGCTACGGCATCCCCGGTCCTACTCGCTCACCGTCCTGCCGCCGGAGACGCACGATCAGGGATTGGCGATGACCAGTTCATACACGAACATGGTGCTGGCGGGGTATTGGCTCGCCGACCCGGATGGGCTCATGTCGCTGACTGCCAAACTCGCCCGATGCGCCGAAGACCTCATCGACACGGAGTCTGACCGGATCTCGGATGCGGTTGGCGGAAGCCTCGAACGTGCCTTCTACCTCGGCACTGGCGGGCTGCACGCAGCAGCCACCGAGTCGGCTCTGAAAATGCAGGAGCTGACGCGCGGAACCGTGATGACGCAGTCAGAGACATTTCTCGGCTTCCGTCACGGGCCCATCGCCGCGCTTTCGGAGCGCGCGTTGGTTGTGGCATTTCTGTCGGCGTCCACGAGTCACGCGCGGAGGTACGAGAGAGACCTGCTGGCACAGGTGGCGGATACGCCGCGCATCCTCGTCGGTGAAGACTGCGACGCGCCCTCCGTACCGACGGACACCATCGTCTCGCCTCACGGATACTCGGACGTGCCTGACGAGTTCCGGGCTCCCATCGCCGTCGTCGTGGGTCAGATGCTCGGGGTCTTTCGCGCCATCGCGCTCGGGATCGATCCCGATGATCCGGCAGGGCCCAACGGGTCATACAGCCGTGTCGTGCAGGGCGTGACCATCCATCCCCATGTCGAGGCAGACGGATCCGGGATGCCGGGAGATCGCGAGTGAACCATCGAGTCCGGCGAACGTTACCGTCGGCAGACCGGTTGGCGGCAGCCGCGCTCGTCGTGCTCGCGGCACTCGCTTTCGCAAGCATTGGGTGCGACTCGCAGACGATCCAGAACCTTGGCGGCATCGAGGCTGCCGCGCAGCTCTACGCGGATGGGATCCGGGTCGAGGTTTTCCTGACCACCGACACGGGCAACCGCCTCTACTGGGAGAGCAGCATCCTTTCGAGCGTTGGCATGTCCCCTCTTCCGAGCTCGGAACTGGACACGCGCGTCAGCGTCTGGTCTCTGAAGAGCGGGCAGCGGCACAAGGAAATCTACCTCGGACGGCTTCGAGACCTGCACTGGAACATCGCCTACGTCGATTCGTATCGCTCCCTCCTCGGTATCGTGCCTTATCATGCCATCAACGCGGACCAGGAAGCCGACTCCGTGCTGGGCGAGATGGACATTGCGCTGGTGACGCCGAAGCAGGGGGTGTTCCGCACAACGATCGGGAACGTTCAGGTCTATCCAACCGGCTATGTGGTACCATCGTCGCCGTCGAGGGAGGACTAGCGCGCCATGCAGCGGTGGGTTGTCGAGGTCTTCGTTCGAGAAGGATTGGCAGACGCCGCCTCACGCCAAGTGGAGCACGACATCGCCGATCTTGGCATCGCCGATGGCGTCCACGCGCGGTGCGCGAGCGCGTACTGGGTCGAGGGCGGCGCGCAAGAGGCTGACGTTGAGGCGATGGCGTTCCGTCTGCTCGCGGACAGGATCGCCGAGGAAGCCGTCGTCCGAATCGATGACGGGATGCTTCAGGTTCCAGCCGGGATGGACTGGGCGATCGAGGTCCGGCTGAAGCCGGGAGTCACAGACGCCGTCGGTGAGAGCGCCCTGAAAGGCGCGCGCGACATCGGCATTCCGGGTGTGGAGCGAGTGGCGACGGGCAGGCGGGTCTACCTATCAGGACCGTTGGGCAGAACCGACGTCGAGCGGATCTGTTCCCGACTGCTCGTCAACTCCGTCATACAGGCTTACACAATCGCGCCATCCGCAGGCTAAGCGCCTCGGTTGGGTCGCACGTCGCTGTGATCGGTCTCGGACGAGTGTCGAACGCGACGCGGCAGGGAGGGCTGGAACGTGGTAAGTCTTCGTCCTCGAGTCGAAGAGGATGTCGTCATCGGGGCGTGCGATCCCCCTGGCAACGGCGCTGGACCGTATTGGTGCTACGGTTCCCCGCTGGTCTTCCGTCACGGCTCGATGGTGCTGGTACAAGCCATGGAGGCGTCGCGGAGCGTCCCGCCACTGTGCAACACGCGCGCGCGGCTGTTCGCAGGACGCGAGGGCTCCGCCTGGGAGCTCGCCTACGCCGATGGCGAGTTCCGCCAACGTGAGCCGTGCCCATTGGTCGGCTTCCGGGATGGCAGGTTGTTCCTCTCGGCGAACCCGTCCACGCGACCCGCCGGGGCCCAGTATGAGGCGTGTGAGCCCCAACTCCTCGAGTTCTCAGCCGGCGCCCCGTACCGGCAGCCTGTGATCCATCGACCGATCTGGGAACCGGGGGCTCGGTTCACAGACCACTCATACCGTGGTGTCGCCGCAGACGGAGAGCGCGGCGAGCTATTGCTGCTCAACATCGATGCGCCCACCGGCGACCAGTTCTGGTCATGGCGAGGGGCAGAGGGCAACTGGGCTGCACGAGGACGCATCGCGTTCCCGATCCGCTCGTGCTACCCCCAAGTGGCGCTGCGCCGCCGCGCAGGGCACGTGATGGCGATTGGCGACATCGTCGAGCCGGTAGAAGCGTGGCGACGGTTCAAGTTCGAGTCGACCGGGTCACAATGGGACTATGTGTTCCGGCGTCTCTTCTACACTTGGACGCCCGACGTGACGTCGCGTGGGTTCGCGGCTCCCATCGAGATCGATTCCGTCGAGGACACCGCTGGGCACATCCTCAACCTAGACATGTGGATCGGGTCGGACAGTTCAGCGCATCTGCTCTACATAAAACGACCTGTCCAGTCAGCAGCGATGCGAGACCGGTTCTTCCTCGACACTGCGCTGACGGCGCATCTGTGCTACGTCGTCGTGCGGGATGGCGCTGTGGTCGAAAGCCGCGAGCTGCTTTCGGGCGGTGAGAACCTGAGAACCCCCATGCCCGGGTACGCCCGGTTCCATGCCACTCCCGAAGGGCTCTGGGTCGTCTGCCAGGTCACCTCGCGGGTGAACAACGGCTCGGCGACGTCCGGAAACTGGATGCTGCCCGTGGATCGCGACGGCGAGCCAATCACGCTTCCGCTCGCGAAGCCATTCTCGATGTTCTTCACCGCGCCTGAGCGCGGCGGCTCGATGCCGTCCTACACCCTCGACCTGTTTGGACCCGGTGATGGCACTGACTTGCGGTATGCGCGTGTCTCGCTGTCGGCGTAGTCGCCGGAGCGGGACCCTCGACCGGACTGCACGCACGTTGCGGCGCTGCCTGAACGTCCTGCTGCTCGTCGGGCTGTCGCTGCGGTCCGCGCCCTCGGTGTGGGCGCAGGACCCGGCTCCAGATGATGCTTGGGCATCGGGCGAGGTGATCGAGTTCGGACCCGACGTCGACGGTGCCGATGGACAGCCCGTGGCACCGGTCACGGCGCGCTTCGACGCCCAGGCAGCCGCGATCTGCCGCGAGCAGTTGAGCCAGGTTGGGGAGGGCTTCCGGCTCTACCGGCTCGATCACAATGGTGCATGGCCCGAGCTGCTGTCCGATATGGTTCCCACCTACATCGCCGACTCGACGGTCTTGATCTGCCCAGCCGACGAAGAGGGTGGCGATCCGGTCTTCCGTCGCGACCCCGAGCCGCGAGTCAAGACCAGCTACGCGTACGAGTTCGCCCCCTCCAACTACGAGAACGCCCGCAGCGTTCAGCGGCTATACGGGGCGTACGCTCCGGTGCTCCGGTGCTGGCACCACTTGGCTCTTGCCAGGGGATCCGACGGGCTCGCCCATGAGACCGTCTTGGGGCTCGACTGTGGGCTGCGTGTCGTCACGAGTTTGCCGGAGTGGACCGAGGACTCGGCAGTGCTCGACACGATCCTTCGGGAGGTCCGGACCGCGGTTCGCCGCCGAGACCGCTACGAGCTCGTGCGGAGCTCGTTCGGCGTGGCTGACCTGCTGTCTTCTGACGCGCGAGACGCGTTGCTGGAGCAGGCGGAATCAGCGCTTACCCTCGGTGCCGGCGGAGCTCGCGGCGGATTGCTGAAGCTTGTCGGAGCCCTTCGCCGGGCGGCTAAGGACCAAGCTGGCGCTCGGGAAGCCTATGTAGAGGCATCCCAGCTCCTCCCAGACGACGCCGAAGTCCACTTCCTTGCGGGAGTGCTGCTGGAGGCTTCCGATCAGCGTGACGAAGCGGTCAAGCAGTTCTCAAGAGGGCTTGAGCTACAGCCGGATACGGTAGATGTCATCCGCGAACTGGGAGCGATCTACGCCGAGTCGGGCGACACAGAAGGTGTGCAAAGGATCTACGGAGCGCTTCAGTCCGTGATGAGACCCAGGAGCTTCGGCTACCGCGTTGCCATGAGCGACGTGTCGTATGCGGCTGGCGATCTGGACGCGGCTCTGGACTCGTCGATGTGGCTCCTCAGGGCGATGCCGGCGAGCACGTCGCTGAGCCACCCGCTGGTTCGGCAGATGATCGACAGGATCGCGTCCATCTACGAGCAGCGGGACCAATCCGATGCCGCCAGACAGCTTCGCACGCAGATCGAGCCTGGCACCGCGCTGATCGATTCACAAGCGCCACCCATCGCAGGACGCGATCAGCTTGGGGCTGAAGCCGCCTGGGAACCCGCGACGCAGCCAGCGATCTTGGTGTTTTGGGAGTCCCAGTCGCGATCGAGCGAGCGGTTGCTGAAAGCCATCGCGGAAGCGTTGCCGGAGCTAGACAGCCTGGGCATCGATGTCGTGGGCGTCAACCGGGCGAGCGACACGTCTCGTGAGCTCCTCTTCGCGTCCGTCCATGCGCCGTTCCGTCACCTCTATGCGTCATCCGACGCGTTCCGCAGCTACCAGATTCGGTCGCTGCCGACGTGCGTCTACGTCGACGCATCCGGCATCGTACGGTACTTCGACGCGGGCGTGACCCAGAAACCGTCCGACCATGTCCGAAGCCGCGCCGCCTCGCTGGTCGCCCCGAGCGTTCCGAGCGAGTTCCCCGCAGGGACGCCTGAAAACTAGGCTTCCCACGAGTCCGTGGCAAACCGCTGGTAGACCGACTCCACGTCGCCGGCTTTTTCATCCCCGACGTGGGAGTAGAGGAGATGCCGGAGTCTAAGCGGCGAGCCCGGACGTAGGATCGTCTCTCCGATGAAGTGATTCCCCTCCCGCGGCGAGAGCGGACCATACTCCCTGGTGAACCATGCGTTCGGGAAGTCGGGGTTCGCCGGGTGGTCGAAACAGGCGAGCCCCTCTCGACCATGGGAACCGTACGCGGGAGGCACGGGCGCATGGTAGTCCACCCAGCGTGACCGCTGCCCGAACGTCGTCGCCTCCCCGGATCTCCCCTCGCTGTCGACGATGATCCCGCCGGCTCTGCCATTGAACGAATCCGCGAGCCGGATGAGGGGCATCCCGGATTCTTTCGTCGTTCCCAGTCGCAACTCGCGTGACGGAAAGAGCGTGAGAGAGACATCGATCCCGTAACCCTGCGCCAGACCGAACCGGACGCTGAGACGTCTCTCCTCGCGTATCAGGGTCTCGCCCGATGGCGCCACCCAGTCGAGCGACTCGCGGAAGCCCAACTGTCGATCTGTCCGAATGTGCTCCAGCCAGCTTCGGTGCATGATCCAGCCCGGGTTCTCCGAGGGCAGCTCGAGGTAGAACGTGACCCCGTCGACGTCTCCATGTCCCCACCACACGCCGTGGTGGTGCAGGTGATCTGCCGGGCAATCGGCGATCAGGTTGCGTCCGCTTGCGGCAGTCATCATCGACAGATATGGCTTCGTCGCGCAACCGTTCATCAGGTAGACGACGTAGGACGCATGCCCCTCGACGACGAGCCACCGATGGTCATCGTAGATGGCAGTCGGGTTCTTCGGTTGGCGCATCGGTTCCTCCGTGTGGGTGCATCGGGCTCTGCGGGTGACGAGTATAGCACGCGCTTCGGGCGTCGCTTGCCATTCGGTGACGACATCCGTAGCCTAGTGACGGTTTTGGCGGAACCGCATCGAGGAGCGTCCGGCACGCACCCATCGGCAGCAACATGACCAATCCCCGCATCGTCTGCATCGTGGGAGCCAGCGGATCCGGCAAGACGACTCTGATCGAAGCGGTCGTCCCGGCGCTTCGGTCCAAGGGCGTCACGGTGGCAACGCTGAAGCACACGCACCACCGACTGAACCTCGACGTGCCCGGGAAGGATACCTGGCGACATGCGCGAGCGGGCGCTCAGCAGGTCGCTCTCGTCACCCCCACGGCGACCATGTACTTGGACTACCGGGTGCCGTCGGGCGCGGGTGAGATTGCATCACGCCTCTTCGCGGGGGCGGACCTGGTCATCGCCGAGGGGTTCAAATGGAGCCCACTGCCCAAGGTCGAGGTGTTCAGGCGGGCTCACAGCAGCAGCCCGATCTGCCTCGAGGACCCGCATCTGCTGGCTCTGGTGACGGATGACGCGGTCGACTGGGATGGACGCGTGTTCGGGTTCGGCGACGTTGACGGGATCGCGAAACTCCTAATCCACGAACCGGCATTGGGACACGACGGTAAGTAGACGGAACAGCCCTTGAGTGCGGAGCCGACCGTGCAGTTGCGGCGTCTCATTGACAGTGCGCTCGCCCGGCTGCGTCCTGTGCGGACACGACCACGACGTATACGGCAATACCGCGTCGGCGAGCGCACCATCGTGCGGTGCCCATTGATCGAGGGGCTGAATCGAGACGCCGCCGACTGCGCGACCTGCGAGTACAGCCTCGGCGTCGGGAGACGCTTCCGAGCCCCGTCGCAGATCTGCGGACACGGGTCGAAGCCGCGACGATCGAAGCAGCACTGGGTTCAATCGGTGTTGGCGCTTCTGCGGCGGCTGCCAATGCCCAAGCCGTACATCGCCGCACGGTTCACCAGCAGTAGGACGAAGAGCCGCCCATTGTCTAGAATCCAGCGGCGACACCGCGATCGGGTTCAGAAGACCCAGCAGAGGCGGGAGGAACTCCGGCGAGCGCGGACGGAGAAAGCCAAGGGGCAGATCGCTACGCGGGGAACCAGGACGCGAAAGTCGTTGCGGCGGCGCTAGGACGCGTGCTGGGACAGCAACTCCGACACTCGAGCGTCGGCGAGAATGGCGCGGAACGTGTCGTCTTCGCGCACTGCCTCGACCAAATATTCGACCGTACCGTCAGCCTGTGCCAGTTGGAACGCCGCCGTCAGGTACTCGCAGGCGGCATCGACGTTCTGATACTCGACGGCGACCTGCGCCATGTTGTAGTGTGCCGGCGCGTCATCGGGGGGCAGCGCCACAGCTTCGGCGTAGTCCGAGCGGCCGCGCAACGCGCGCGTTCGTTCGTCGAAGACGGCGTTGGGAACCCACTGTGGCTGTAACGCCAGCGCCTTCTTCAAGGTCTCCATCGCCGTGTCGAGGTCGCCCTCCTCGGCGTAGTTCGCGACCATCTCTGCGATCAGGTGCCACATGCGATTCGCGTTCACACGCCCTTCCTGATTGGCGAAACGCTCACAGAAGACGCGTCATCCGTCCCGTGCGGAAGGCGATCCGACGGGTAGCCACAGCAGGCATCATGGCGTTCGCCCCGCCGTGCCCGTCGCTTCGACGTCCATGAATAGAGCGCACGCGCACAGACACGGAACGGGCGCCTGCTTCCGAGCCTGCCTAGCCATTGGTACCCTCGGCACGCGCGAAGGGCGTAGAGGACCGCGTCGACGCCCCGCAACACATGCTCCCGCGAGCCATCCCGTACGACCATGTGCAGCGTGACGAGAGCGTCACCAGGATCGATTCCAGAATCGGTGCGGTCCATGCTCTGCACGGGCAGGCAGGAGAGCGTTGCCGGGTCGCGATGGTTCACCACCCACTCAGCCCAGGCTCGGCACAGTCGGCAGCCCGCGTCGTAGTATAGGACGGCGTGTCGCATCGTGGTCGTCGGCTCAGGCAACCTTACACCTCGCCGCGGAAACCAGGCGAGGACATGGCAGACAGCGCCATTGCCAAACCGACGCCGATTGCCACGGTCAGCAGGATCGCGACGAAGATTCCGACGGCGGTTGCCGCGCGCGCCGTGCTCGTCTCGTGAACGCCACGGACTCCGACGGTCCACAAGTAGATGCCCCACACCAGGGCGACGAGTGCTCCCACGCAAGGCACCCAGACGAACAGCGAGCAACTGCCGCCGACATACGCCAGGACCCGGAACGTCGCGGCGTAACCGTTCTTAGCCGCCCCGGCGACGATGAGCAGCAGATGTAGGACGGCGGCAAAGACGAACGGCAGCACGGCGGTTGCCACAACGCCCATCATGAGCTGCGTGCCCAGCGGCGTCGGCTCGTACTGGTCCGTGGGCATGAAATTGGAGAAGATGGCGCTGGTCGCGCCTTGGAGCGCCGATGAAATCACCGCCGAGACGATGCCCGGAACTGCTGTGAACAGATAGGCTCGACCGATTGAGGGTGAAACGCGCATCGTGGCGAACGCCGCCTTGGGTCTGCCAAGAACGGCCACCACAGTTTGGAAGAAAGCCGTGACGAGCGGTACGTCCCGAGGGTCTTCCCAGACGGGACCACTGCGTTCGAGTCCTGTTTCCGCGCTCGCGTCCGCTCCTGTATCCGATCCGTGAGTCGGGTCGTTATCCATGAGAGACCGCCTTCTCAGCGTGGGTACGGAGGGCAACAAGGCTCTGGGCTCGACCGCGTCGTCGTTGCCAGTCGCCTTCCGAATCCAACCCGCGTTCGGTGCAGTGCAGTGTAGGAGCGCGGGGCCTGCCCGTCAAGCATGAACAGTCTCTGACGTACAGAGAAAAAGCCGGCGAGTCACGCCGGCCATCCTACGAGTGCGATGATTCCAATGCCACGTCGGATCATACGTGCATGGGCGGTGACCCGTTACAGCGTTTTCAGCAATCGTTGCGTCGTGATGTTTCTTCCCGGCGCGTTCGGCAGTGCCACGGTTTGTCAGATCGTTCGCGCGTGTGGGATACTCGCCTGCGACGCCGCCGCCACAAACTGCGCTCCTCCCGGGAACCGCGATGACGCTCGTCAGCGTTCCGATCATCGTCGCTCTGATCGCGTTGTTCACCATGGACCCGCACAGCGCTCCTCGCCCGGACGACGCCTTTCGCGGGTTGGCGTCTGTGGCGTCCGTGTGGGCTCCAGGGGCGTTGCTCTGGGTCGTAACATGGGCAGCTCGAAAACACGACTCCCTGTGGCAGCGTTTACAACCCCGCTTCCGCGCACTGGTTGCCGCCTCGGAGGCAGCGACATTGGCGTCGTTCCTCTACCATGTCTATATGTCCGATCTCGGCGGAATCGCTGATCGCCTGCTCGAGGTTCTGCCCGTTTCGGATGTGCGTCGCGCCATCGCTGTGGTCCCGTTGGTCATTGGGATTGTGGCATGTCGGCTCGCCGGGTACGTTCTGCATGGGAAGACTCAGGCGTACGGCGAGTTTGTGAGATGGCAGATCAAGCTCGCTGCGCTGCCGCTAGTTCCGTTCGCGCTGTTCGTGCTGTCGTCATCTGCCCTTGAGCGCGCGCCGCTGGCAGTGCGACTGTTTGCCGCCTCCCATCCCTCGCTCCAGTTGCTGATCGTGCTGGTCCTGATCGTCGCCGCGTACCTGAACGCGCCCAAGCTCCTCCGGTGGCTCCTACCGGTGGAACCGTTGCCGGACGGTGAGCTTCGCGCGCGCGCTCGTGTGATCACGGCGCGCCACGACCTGCGGCTGGACCGCTTCTCCGTGTGGTATACACGCGGTCTGCGGATCGCGAACGCGGCGGTTTCGGGCGTTCTGCCGCGATCTCGCGAGGTGTTCGTGACCGACTGGCTGTTGCGCAACATGGACGCCGACGAGACGGAATGCGTCGTCGCGCATGAGATCGGTCACGTGCGGCACGGTCACATGTGGCTCTACATGGCGTTTTCAGTCGCCTACTTCGGAGTGTATTTCACCCTCTTGGGCTTGCTCGTACCCGTTCTTCCCAAGGTAGTGACCGACACCGGCTTGGGAAGAGCCGCGATCGTCATCGTCTTCTTCTACGCGTACTTCGTGGTCCTGCTGGGGTTCCTGTCTCGACGTCTGGAACGCCAGGCGGACTACTTCGCGGCGACGAACGCATCGGACCCACAGGCGTTCATACGAGCCCTCCAGAAGCTGGCTGAGCTTCACGCCCTGCCGACCCGAATCCGTCGATGGGTGGGCTGGACCAAAACGCACCCGCCGATAGCTGACCGCACCTCATTCGTCGAGCGTGTGATCGCGGGCGACCCGCAGGCTCGGAAGTACCGCAGGATGCTGCCGGTCTCGTACGGGCTCCTGGCGGTTCTGCCAATCGTCGGTCTGACGATGTTCGCCCAACGTGACGCGATCCTCGGCTCCGAGGCACAGCTCCGACAGGCGCGCGCCATCGTCTATCTGTCCGAAGTCGAGCGGATCCGCGAACGCATCGATTCGCTGCCCGTAGGATCGCCGGATGCGCAGCAGGCTCGCCTAGAAGCCGCGAACCTGAATGCGGACGCGCGGGCGGAGTTGGCGCAGGCGCTTGCCGCAGCCCCTTCAGACGCCGAGCTCCTCTATCTGTATGGTCTCACGAGCATGTACGCGAACCGCGTGGATAGCGCGCGTACGGAGTTCACAGAACTCCTCACGCAGAAGCCCGACCATGCCGGCGCCTTGTACGCGCTGGCGACCTTGTACGCAGACCGGAGCGAGTGGGATCTGGCAGGCGACATGATCGCGCGCGCCGACGCGGCAGCCCCTGGAAGCGCCCAGATCGCAGAACTCCGACGCAGGATCGAGCTGCGCTCTCAGGATGAGAAGGCAGACAACGGCACCCCCCGGTGAGGGACGCACGATGATGCCCCCGTCTTTGAGCTCCGATGTGACGACGCTGCGCGCGTTCGTCGAGACGAGTGTCGAGCGCATCATGGCGCGCCATCGATACCATTCCGATGGCGTGTACGTGACCGGGAGCGAGATCGTCCAGGAGCATACCGAGCTCGCCGACACCGTCATCCGACGGCTCCACACGAGCGCCATCCATCAAGGCGTCATCAGCGACGAAGCGTCTCTCACTCTCATTGCCCTCGGTGGGTATGGTCGTGCTGAGCTGAACCCCCACTCCGATCTGGACGTCCTCATTCTCCACGCTCCCGAGAGATGCCCTCGGAAGTCCCTCGAGGAGTTCTCCAGCCTGCTGATCACGGCTCTTTGGGACATCGGATTCGAAGTTGGTCACGCCGTACGAACGATCCGGGACTGCAAGCAGTCGGCGTACGCCGATGTCGATGCACGCACTGCGATGCTGGAGGGACGGTATATCACCGGCAGCCGCCGGCTTTGGGCAGAATACGAGAGCGAGATCCAAAACCGAGCCATGCGCCGAGGCGTTCGCGGCTTCATCGACGAGAAGGTGCACGATTGGCGGACGACCATGGGCGACCCCTCCGCCACCGTGTACGTGCTGGAGCCCGACATCAAACTCGGCATCGGCGGATTGCGTGAGGTGCACACGGCGCGCTGGGTCGCCCGAGCTCGCTTCGGCATCTGGGATATGCGGGAGCTCGTCTCGCATGGTGTGTTGCCGGAACCGGCGTTCGACGCGTTCGGCGACGCACTCGACTTCGTGTGGCGCGTCCGCAACGAGCTCCACTACCTGGCGAAGCGGAGGAGCGATGTCCTGACGTTCGCCATGCAGGAGCACGTCGCCAAGGCGCTCGGGTACGTCGACGAGGAGGATCGCCTCGCGGAAGAGCGCTTGATGCGCGACTTCTTCCGCCACATCCAATGGCTCCACGAATGCGCTCGCATCATCATCATGCAGAGCCGATGGGAGTGGAGCTCTTGGCGACGACTCGTCGATCGCATCCAGAGCCGTCGCATCGCGCCTGGCGTCATCGAGCTCCGACAACGTGTGCGGCTCGAACGCGGCGCGTTGGGCAGGTGCACGTCCCGCGAGGCAGCCGACGCTCTGTTGCTCTCCTTGCTCAACCATCGATCCGAGCGAGGACTGCCCCTGAGTGTCGGGACGAGGCAGCAGATCGTCGACGCCTTCACCGTGCCGGTCGAGCCGACCGAGCCTGCCGTCACGGGGTGGCTTCGGCTCCTTGCCAAGCGCGACCATGTGGGCGAAACGCTCCGCGACATGCACCATCTCGGCGTTCTCGGCTGGCTCATGCCGGAGTTCGAGAAGCTCCGAGCCCTGGTGCGGTACGACTACTACCATCGTTTCACCGTAGACGAACACTCGCTGCTTGCCATCGAGAACCTGGACACGAGCGTCGTGGCTCCCCTCCACCATGGTCGGTCGCTGAGCGAGGTGCTCGAAGAACTAACCGACGCTCAGCGAGTGGCTCTCAGGATCTCTCTGCTGCTGCACGATATAGGCAAGGGAGTAGACGGAGAGGGCGGTCATGTGGAGCGAGGATGGGCGCTCGTCGAGTCGGCTGTTGGTCGCCTGGCTCAGCTATCGGAGACGCAGCGGGACGATATCCGGTTCCTAGTCCGAGAGCACCTCACGATGTCCCACACGGCGCAGCGTCGGAACCTCGACGACCCGGAGACGATTCAGCGTTTCGTCGACGTGGTCCAAACGCCAGAGCGTCTCCAGATGCTGTATCTCATGACGTACGCTGACATACGCGCCGTGAACCCGGAGCTGTGGACCGACTGGACCGCGACCCTCGTACAGCGGCTCTACAATCGAGCGATGCGCCTGTATCGCGGCGAGCTTCACCTCGACCCGAACGAGGCGCATGTCGTGCTCGCGCGCGTGAAGGAGCAGATGGGCCCCGACTGGCACGGTTCCCTCGAATCCCACTTCGCCGCGATGGGACTGGAGCGTATGGCGTTCTTTACGCCGGCGGAGATCGAAGCGCAGGTCCGCGCCGTGAGCGAGCTCTCTCACGGAAGCTGCGTCATCAAGATGTTCGAGTGTTCGCACAACTACTCATCAATCGTGTTCGCAGCACGCGACCGTCACGGTCTGTTCGCGGACATCGCAGGCGTGCTTGCATCAGATCGCGTGAGCATTCTATCCGCGGACCTGAACACGCGGCAGGACGGCATTGCCGTGGACACGCTCCACGTGGCGGACGGGGCGACCGGTCTGTCCATCGATGAGGATCGGGTCAAGCACTTGGAGGAACGCCTGATCGCCGTGGATGCAGGCGAGCTGGACATCGAGGCGCTGCTGGCGTCGCACGCTCGTCGCAGATCGAAGCCGCAGCACCGCACGGTTCCCATCGAGACGGTGGTCCGGGCGAACAACGAGGATTCCCGGGACTACACGATCATCGACGTGCGTACGAACGACCGCGTCGGGTTGCTGTACCGAATCGCGCACGCGTTGAGCGAACTGGGATTGGATATCTCGCTCGCCAAGATATCGACGGAGGCGTTCCGCGCCGTGGATGTCTTCTACGTCACCGACGCAGACAGGAAGCGGGTTCGCGACGCGAACCGACTGCAGGAGATCGTCGACGCGGTGACGGACGCACTCAGCGACTGATCGGCGTCTCAGCGTACTCGGCGCCGCCCGCCCGTTGTGGCGACGGGTCTCGCGTGATAGACTGAGCGCATCAGGAGCGAACGTATGCGCACGTTCTGGGTGGTCGTTGTCGCCAAGTCCTCGCGACAAGCGTTGGAGTGGCTCCCGGACGGCGATGCGAAGGTCTGGGTTCACGCGACTCGCGAGCGCGGCAAGGCGAACCGGGAGCTCCTGCGAGTGATTGCCGACAATCTGAGCGTCCGCCCGTCGCAGGTCCGGATCATGACGGGCGAGACGTCGCCGAGGAAGCTGATCTGCGTCGACGACGGTTAGGGCGAACTGCCCGAGGTGGAGCACCAAGATGAGACAGGCAAAGGTTGGATCCGGTGCGGATCGGGCGCCGAAGGACCTCGAATCTCAGTTGGTCCGACTGCGCGACCCGGACTGGAACGTCCGGTACACGGCGTCGCGCGCGCTGGTCGAGCTCGGCGAGGAGGCGGTCGATTCGCTGATCGTTCTACTCGAAGAGGATGACCACTACCTGCGCGGTCAGGCGGCCAAGTGCCTCGGCGCGATCCGAGACAGCAGGGCTGTGTCAGCCCTCGTCACGGTGCTGGACGACCCCAATGGCGCGGTGCGCCAAGAAGCGGTGCGCGCCTTGGGCATGATCGGCGAATCCGCTGTCGATCCCCTTCTCGCAGTCGTGCGCGAGGGCACGGTAGGGGCTCGACGGGCTGCCATCCAAGCCTTGACCGCCGTGAGGAATGTCTCCGCTCGGCAGGCGCTCGAAGTGATCGCCCGCGACATGGATGAGACCCCCGCCGTTCGCTGGGAAGCCAAGCTCGCCGTGAACCGGCTGCGCGAACGACCGCGAGTCTAGGGCGACATGCCTCAGCTCGACGCTCGCGCGCGCGTGGACTGTGCGCTCGCCCACCGCGAGCCCGATCGCGTCCCGATCGACGGGGGCGCGACCGGATTCACGGGGTTCCGTGTCGAAGCCCATGATCGACTCCTCGATCACCTTCGGATCGACGACCGAACCCAGTCGGTCGCGAACGACATCCAGCGACTGGCGTCGCCGCACGAGGCACTGATCGAGCGATACGACCTCGCTCTCGCGCTCCTCAGACCATCCGATGGGTCGTTCATCCCGCCTGACGACTACGGCGACGCTCGCTACGAGTGGCGCACGAAGTCCTTCCAGTCATCGGCAAGCGGAGCCGACGCCCGGACGCAGACTTTCGAGCGAGTCGAGGACGACTGGGGCGTTGTATGGCGACGGGAAAGCGCCGAGCCCCACTACACCATCGAGCGTTCGCCACTGTCCGGGCCCGTGTCCGTCGATCACGCCACGGCGTTCCGTCTGCCCGACCCGGAGGATCCGCTGCGCTGGCTGGGTACCCCGACCCGGGACGGGCGAGTGTCCGTCGTGCGCGGGCTTGGCGGCGGCGTTCTCGAGACGGCTCTGCGGCTGCGGGGCGCGTCGGACGTGCTGCGAGACCTCGCCACCGGTTCCGGGCCCACCGCGTCGATCCTCGAGCGCGTCAGCGAGACGAAATCGCGGTATTGGGAAACCCGACTGGCGGATCCGCTCCTCAGCGACCTGGAACCGCTGATCGTTGCCGAATCGGAACGGCTCGAGATCGTTCCGGGACTTCCGCTCGACGACGCCGAGGTCGAGGACCTGCTGGTGCCCTTCTGGCGCGACGTCTTGGGAGCGATCCGACGCATCCGGGCAGATGCGCACATCGCGCTCTTCTGCCCTTCGTACCGTCACGAGGTCCTACCCCTTCTCATCCGCGAAGGGGTTCGTGTCGTCGGACTCGCGCCTCGGAGCGCCACCCAGGTGGATGACCGTTACTTGAAGCGTGAGTACGGCGACTCGCTGACCTTTGTTGGCGCGACGACCACGGAACCGGAAGTGTTCCTCCTTGGAACCGAAGAGAACGCCCAGGACGCCGTGAAGCGTACGCTCGACGCATTCGCGCCTGGCGGCGGGCTCATCTGGAGCCCGTGCCCAATCGTCGAGGCGAGTGTCCCGCCCGTCAACATGGCAGCTGCACTGGACATGCTGACCGAATACGGCATATATTGACGACGGAGTGTCCCAACCGTCCGCGAGGAGTTGTCGGTGAAGCAACAGACGCACGAAATGGGCTGGTGGGAGAGGATGTACGTCCCCGCAGTGTTCCGCGGGCTCGCCACGACGCTGCGCCACATCCCCGCCAAGAAAGAGACAATCCAGTACCCTGAGACGCGTCCCGAGCACCTCCGCCCGAACCCGGAACGCTACCGCGGCATGCACCGGCTGACGAAGGACTCCCAGGGGCGCGTCAAATGCGTCGCGTGCTTCATGTGCGCGACGGCGTGCCCGGCGAACTGCATCACGATCGCCGCCCAGCCGACGCCGGCGGAGTGGGCAGACCGTGAGAAGATGCCCGCCGTGTTCGAGATCAACGAGCTCCGGTGCATCTTCTGCGGCTACTGCGTCGAGGCGTGCCCCGAGGATGCGATCCGGATGGACACGAACGTCACGGTTCCCGTCTTCGGTCGTCGCGAGGACTTCATCTTCGACAGAGAACGGCTCCTGAGCCATGAGCCACGAATGGACCTCGATCCCGACTACATGGCGCGCCGGTGAGAGACCAGGCGTAGCCACGTCGGACCCGGACGCCCCGCTTCCCGACCATCTCTCGGACGGATTCGGGCGAGTGATTCGGAACATGCGCGTGTCCGTGACGGACCGCTGCAACTTCCGGTGCGTCTACTGCATGCCCGAAGAGATGACGTTCTACGACCGCTCCGAGGTGCTCACGTTCGGCGAGATCGAGCGGTTCACTCGAATCGCGGTTCGACTCGGCATCCGCAAGGTTCGGCTCACAGGCGGCGAGCCGCTCGTCCGGCGTCAGTTGCCGCGCCTCGTGAAAGCCATCGGCGAGATCGAGGGCGTCGAGGACCTCGCCCTTACGACGAACGGCGTTCGTCTCGACGAGCTCGCCGGACCCCTGCGCGACGCGGGACTTCACCGACTGAACGTCAGCCTCGACACGATGGACCGCGATCTGTTCGCCCAACTAACCCGCCGCGACGCCCTCCATGCGGTTCTGGATGGCATCGACGCCGCACTGGAGGCGGGATTCACGCCGCTCAAGGTGAACGTCGTCGCCATGGCGGGAATCTCGGAACGCGAACTGATCGACTTCGCCCGATTGGCGCGCGAGCGCCCCATCGTCGTGCGCTTCATCGAATACATGCCGCTGGATGGCGACGGCGCATGGGATCGGACGAAGCTGCTGTCACGGAAAGAGATCCTCTCCCGCATCAACGCCGTCTATCCGCTGGAACCGGTCGATGGACGTGGGAGCAGCCCCTCCGAGGATTTCGCGTTTGTGGACGGCAGAGGGCGCATCGGGATCATCGCCTCGGTCACCGACCCGTTCTGCGACCGCTGCGACCGCATCCGATTGACAGCCGACGGAAAACTGCGAACCTGCCTGTTCGCGGTCCAGGAGACCGATTTCCGCGAGATGCTCCGCGACGGTTCCGATGACGACCGGATCGCTCGGGCTCTGGTCAACGCCGTCGCCGGCAAGGAGCGGGGACACATGATCAACGTGGCGGGGTTCGTTCGTCCCGACCGCAACATGTCGCGGATTGGCGGCTAGTATTCAGCTTTGCAGGGGCTGGCGCTTCGCTCACGGCTGAACGAGAGTCTTGAACGGGAAGGAACCCATGGCTCCGCAGAGCCGCCCGCGCCATCGTTCCGCTGCCGAACACGGGTCGTCGGTGCCCAGCATCGAGAAGGCGTACGTCGAGGGTTCGCGCGGCATCCGAGTGCCGGTACGACGCGTCCATCTGTCGGATGGCTCGCCCCACGTCGATCTCTACGACACCAGCGGGCCCCAGGGTCACGACCCGCACGTCGGGTTGCCGGCGTTGCGCAGCGAGTGGATCGCCGCCCGTCCCGGGGTCGAGGATGTCCCAGCCGAGCGGCGCAGCAGACTCGCCGAACGGATCCCGGAGACCCTTCGGCGGCGCGTGCTACGCGGGACCCAGACCGTCACGCAGCTACACTATGCGCGACAAGGGACCGTTACCGAGGAGATGCGGTTCGCCGCGTTGCGGGAAGGTGAGTCCGCCGAGGTCGTCCGCGATGAGATCGCCGCTGGACGCGCCATTCTGCCGGCGAACATCAACCATCCCGAATCGGAACCGATGGTCATCGGCAGGCGGTTCCTCGTCAAGGTGAACGCGAACATCGGGAACTCCGCCGTCGCGTCCTCCACTGAGGAGGAGGTCGACAAGCTCCGATGGGCGACGCGGTGGGGAGCCGACACGGTGATGGACCTCTCCACGGGCAAGCAGATCCACGAGACGCGCGAGTGGATCCTCCGCAACTCGGCAGTGCCCATCGGAACCGTCCCCATCTACCAGGCGCTTGAGAAGGTGGGCGGCAAGGCGGAAGAGCTGACGTTCGACATCTTCTATGACACGCTCGTCGAGCAGGCGGAACAGGGCGTCGACTACTTCACGATCCACGCCGGGGTGCTGCTGCGGTATATCCCGATGACGGCGAACCGGTTGACGGGGATCGTCTCGCGGGGCGGCAGCATCATGGCGAAGTGGTGCCTGGCTCACCACCAGGAGAACTTCCTCTACACCCGCTTTCGCGACATCTGCGATCTGATGCGCCGCTACGACGTGGCGTTCTCACTGGGCGATGGTCTGAGACCTGGTTCCATTGCCGACGCAAACGACGAAGCCCAGTTCGCAGAGCTCAAGACCCAGGGCGAACTGACGCGCATCGCGTGGGAGTACGACGTTCAGGTGATGAACGAAGGACCCGGTCACATCCCGATGCACCGGATCCGCGAGAACGTCGAGAAGCAGATGGAATGGTGCGATGAAGCGCCGTTCTACACGCTGGGCCCGTTGACCACCGACGTCGCGCCCGGCTACGACCACATCACATCGGCGATCGGCGCGGCGATGATCGGCTGGTACGGCACGGCGCTCCTGTGCTACGTGACGCCGAAAGAGCATCTCGGGCTCCCCGACCGTGACGACGTGCGCGAGGGCGTCATCGCCTACAAGATCGCCGCGCATGCCGCTGACCTGGCGAAGGGACACGCCAAGGCTCAGGAGTGGGACGACGCACTGTCACGAGCACGATTCGAATTCCGATGGGAAGACCAGTTCAACCTGTCACTGGATCCCAACACGGCGCGAGAGTTCCACGACGAGACTCTTCCTTCCGACGCCGCCAAGGTGGCACACTTCTGCAGTATGTGCGGGCCCCATTTCTGCAGCATGCGGATCACGCAGGACATCCGGGAGTTCGCCAAGATACGCGGCGTCGACGAAGCCGATGCCGTCGCGCTGGGGCTGCGGGAGAAGGCAGTCGAGTACCGCGAGCAGGCAGGCGCGGACTAGCAGGAGATCGTACGCGAGATGCGTCAATACATCCGGAACATCTACGCGGGCGTCTGGACAGCCATGGTGGGAATGCGAATCACCATCAAGGAGTTCTTCACTCCAGCCGTGACGCTCCAGTACCCGGAAGAGCGACCACGGATTCCAGACGGGTACCGCGGCAGACTGCACAACCACTTCGAGGACTGCGTCGTCTGCCTCGCCTGTCAGCGTGACTGCCCGGTCGATTGCATCCACATCGAGTACGAAGAGGCTCCCAAGGGGATGCAGTTCGCGACGACCTCCGGCGGCATGCCCATCCGGCGGAACGCGTCGCGGTTCGACATCGACATGTCCCAGTGCATGTATTGCGGGCTCTGCACCGAGGCGTGCCCAACGGAATGCCTGAAGATGACCAAGGACTTCGAGTACGCGACCTACGACCGAAACGACCTGATCTACGAGTTCGCCAAGCCCTGGGGCGCGCCCGTGGGCTCCGCCGCCAAGGGCAGCCGCAAGGGCGACGCCGCCTGACAAGCCACGGACGATTCAGGGCTGACCGTAGACGCGCCCGTAGCGCGTGCCACGTGTCGCCCCTATCTGAGCTGAACCCTTTGCGAGCGACTCCATGGCAAAGCTGACTTGGGAAGACCATGAGGACATCGCCCTCGACTTGATCGATGCGCATCCAGACATCGATGTGCTCTCGATCAGTTTCCCCACTCTCCATCGCTGGATCTGCCAACTGGAACGCTTCGATGACGACCCCGAGGCGTCGAACGAACGAACCCTCGAAGCCATCCAGATGATCTGGTACGAGGAGGTGAAGGACACGATGCCGACCGACGGCAGAGGCGTCGAGCGGTGATCGACGCCGTGGAGATCGTCGATGCCGGCGCTTGGGAACCGACCCAGGGTTCATGTGTCGTCGACGCGCGTCCCTCCGCCTTGTTTGCCCGAGCCCACCTTCCAAGCGCCCTGACCTTCGATGTCACGAGACACTGCTCGCCTGATCTCGCGAGCCCAGCGGCAACTCGACGGATCGGCGATTGGCTGAGCGCAGCAGGGATCCGCTCGACGGATCGAGTCGTGCTCTACGACGACGGATCGCTGATGCAGGTCGGATGCGCGCTGCAGCTCCTGGATCGAGTCTGCCACAGTGGCGTCGCCATGCTTGATGGCGGGATCCGTCGATGGCATTCGAGAGGGAAGCCGCTGACGAACGCCATGCAGTCGTCGGGCTCCGTCGCCTACGCGCCGCGAGGGGAACGCGCCTCGGTCGTTTCGATGGAGTGGATCATGGAGCGGATCGGCGACGGGGACGTGGTGTTCGTCGACGCACGGTCTGCCGGCGAGTACTCCGGCGCGGAGCGCGAGTCGCAGAAGGCGGGGCACATTCCCGGCGCTGTACACTTCGATTGGGTGCGGACGCTCGCCGTCGATGCATCGGGCATCGCGTCCCTTCGCGCGACAGACGCACTGCGGGCTGAGCTTTCATCCAGCGGGATCACGCCGGACAAGGACGTGGTCGTCTACTGTCAGCGCGGTCTTCGTTCGGCGCAGTTGTACGGGGTGCTGCGCGCGCTCGGGTTCCCCCGTGTGCGCAACTACGCGGGTTCCTGGGCGGAGTGGGGCAACCACCCGTCGACTCTGGTCGAAGTGTCACGGTGACCGATGTACCGGTGAGCATGATCGAGTGGATTCGTCGAGGAATCGACGAGTTCAACCGCGAGCTCTTCTTCGAGGCGCATGAGACGCTCGAGCAGGTCTGGCGCTCTGAATGGCGGCAGAACCGCCGTCCCTTCTACCAGGGACTCATCCAGTTGTCTGTGGGGTTCTACCACTGGCGGAACGGGAACCGGCGCGGAGCCGTCAACCTGCTGCGACGGGGCTCGACCAATCTGGCAGCCTACGCGCCGAAGTTCCATGGCATCGACGTGTCCGCGTTGTTGAGCAGGGCTCGGGAATGCGCCGAGCGCATTGAGAAGGACCCGGACGGGCGCGAGTTCGGGTACGCGCGCCATCTTGTCCCACGGATCGGGCTGGATGACCTGGGTTCGCTGCAGCGTGATTGGGAGGAATGATGCCGAATCGCCCGCCCTTGGGGGCTCATGTCAGCGCAGCCGGCGGCATGGCTACTGCGTTCGAACGCGCGGACCAGTACGGAGCCGAAGTGATCCAGGTGTTCACCGGGAACCCGCGTCAGCACGCTCTGCGCCGGTTCACCCAGGAAGAGCTCTCGCAGTATCGCGAAGAGCGCGCGCTGCACGGCAATCCCATCGTCATGTCTCACGCATCCTACCTGATCAACTTGGCGTCTCCCAAGGAAAACGTCCGCCTCAACTCACGGAAGGCGCTCGAAGCGGAACTGAATCGGTGTGCACTGCTCGACATCGACCGCGTGGTGCTCCATGTGGGATCGGGACTCGACGGGTCGCGCGAGGAATCGATGTCCCATGTGGTCGATGGTCTCCAGGAGGTCATCGCAGCGGCAGATGGAACCGCCGTCGTGCTTCTCGAAACGTCGGCGGGGCAGGGGGCTTCGGTCGGCGACCGGTTTGAGGACTTGGCACGACTGTTGGCGCGCCTGGAGCCGTCTGCGCGATTCGGCGTGTGCTTCGACACGTGTCACGTGTTCGCCGCCGGTTACGACCTTCGCGGCGATGGGTACGACGCGACATGGAAGGCGTTCGACCAGACCGTCGGAATCGACCGAGTGATGGCGATCCACCTGAACGACTCCAAGTGCGACCTCGGAGGGCGAGTGGACCGGCACGAACATCCGGGGGAGGGCAGCCTCGGGATCGAGCCGTTCCGCCGGGTCGTCAACGACTCCCGGCTGCGCCACGTGCCGTGTTTCATCGAGACGCCGGATGATCTACAATACCATGCGCGCAATCTGGCTACTCTGAAGTCGCTCGCGGATCCTGGCGACGAACCGAAGTCCGCCGATCCAGCCTAGACCCCACGCACGACGGACGATACCCATGGCATTGGTCAACCTCGCTGGCTTGCTGGCTCACGCGCGAGCTCACGGCTACGGCGTCGGCGCTTTCAATGTGCCCGAGTACGAGACGCTTCAGGCGATCCTCGACGTCGCAACCGAGCAGCGGTCGCCGGTCATCATCGACGTCGCGGAGGTCCATCTGAAGTACATCGACCTCGACGACGTGGCTCATGTCGCGCGCCGCGCCGGTGAACGCGCTCCGGTTCCAGTCGCGCTCCACCTGGATCACGGCGAGACGTTCGAGACGATCATGCGGGCGATTCGGGCGGGATTCACGTCGGTGATGTTCGACGGCTCTCACCTGCCGTACGAGGAGAATGTCCGGGAGACGTCCGAGATCGTCCGGGTCTGTCATGCGATGGGGGTCACCGTCGAAGCCGAACTCGGACAGGTGCTCGGCGGCGAAGGCACCAGCGAGCGTTTCGAGGCGGACCCGTCCCTCTACACGGATCCCGTCCAGGCAGAGGACTTCGCGCGTCGAACGCACATCGACGCGCTGGCGATCTCTTTCGGGACGGCTCACGGTCTCTACAAGGGCACGCCGAAGCTGGATTTCGACCGGCTTGCAGAAATCGCCCGTCGGACACGGATGCCCATCGTGCTCCATGGTGGAACCGGCGTCAGCGATGGGGACTTCAAACGAGCCATCTCGCTCGGAATCGCCAAGATCAACTACTACACCCAATTGAGTGTCGCCGCCATCGAATCCGCCCGTGAGACGCTCACAGTCGACCCGGACCTTGTCAGCTACCCACTGCTGCTGACGACGGTGCGGCAGGCGATCCGCGCGACCATCGCAAGGCAGATGCAGGTCTTCGGCAGCGCCGGAGTCTGCGACCGGTTCCCGGACATCTGCGTCGAGTGCGACGTGTGCTATCCGCCGAATCGACCCATCGGGTCCGCGGATGCTCCTCAATCGGACACTGAGGAACCGGGATCGGCGACCGTCGCATCGCCGGGGCTTTCGGGTTCGGACCTTGAGGAACTGGTCGAAGCCGTCACACGGAGCGTGCTGAAAGGACTCAGCCAGTAGATGACCGCCGCGAACGACGACCAAGCGAAGCCGATGGCGATCACGGTCGGGAACGAGTTCGTCCTCTACAAGGGCGATGCGCTCATCGTGGGCGTGTTCCACGAGAAGGAACTCAGTCCGGCAGGCAGGTCACTGGACGACACGCTCGGAGGCGTGTTGACGTCTGTGCTGGAGTCGGGCGACATCGACGGCAGCAAGGATCAGCTCGCGCTGGTCTATGTCCACGGTCGCATCCCGGCGCCGCGCGTGCTGCTCATCGGTCTGGGACCCCGCGATGAAGTCACGGCTGAAGGTTTGCGCCGAGCGTCGGGGAACGCGCTGCGCCATCTGCGCGGACTCGGGCTCGGCTCCGCCGGGAGCGTTCTCCACTCAGGCGTGCCGGGAACCGGCGAATCGGTTGGTCAAGCTCTGGCTGAAGGCGCTCTGCTGGGCCTGTACGAGTTCTGTGAATACCGCTCACCCGACCCGAAACGTCCGCCCAAGCGCCTCGCCTCCATGTCATTGCTGGATGCGGACCCAGGACGCCGGGAGGAGCTGAAGCGCGGGACCGCCATCGGCGAGGCGATCGCGCGGGCGACTATCATCGCCAGGGACTTGAGCAACGAGCCACCGAACCGCCTCCCGCCGGCTGTCCTCGCTGACCGCGTGTCGGCGCTCGCCCAGTCGGCTGGCGTGGCGTGCACCGTTCTGGGGCCCGAGCAGCTCCGAGAGCAGGGCTTCAACACAATTCTCGCAGTCGGTCAGGGAAGCGCCAACCCTCCCGCTCTCATCGTGCTCGAACACAACGCGAACCTTGATGAAGCGCCGCTCGTTTACGTCGGCAAGGGCATCTGCTTCGATAGCGGGGGACTGTCGCTCAAGACGGCGGGCGGCATGGTCGAGATGAAGCACGACATGTCGGGCGCTGCGGCGGTCATCGGAGCGGTGCTCGCAGCCGCGGAGCTCGGGATCGCGAGACGGGTCGTCGGTATCGTCGCGGCAGCGGAGAACATGCCGAGCGGAACCGCGCAGCGTCCGGGCGACGTGGTTCGGGCGTATGGCGGCACGACCATCGAAGTGCTCAACACCGATGCCGAGGGTCGCCTCGTGCTGGCTGACGCGCTGGCGTACGCGGTGTCGCTGAACCCAAAGGCGGTCGTGGACGTTGCCACGCTGACCGGAGCCGTCGTCACCGCCCTGGGACACCAAGCGTGCGGCATGCTCGGAAGGGAAGATGACTCCTCCGCCGCCCTCATGGATCGGGTTCGTGCCGCCGCCGCCGCGACCCACGAGCGCGTGTGGCAGTTGCCGTTGTGGGACGACTATGATGAGGACGTCAAGAGCGACGTCGCGGACATCAAGAACGTCGGGAGTGGCGCCGCTGGAACCATCGCGGGCGCGGCGTTCCTCAAGCGGTTCGTCGGGAATCACGCCTGGGCGCACCTCGACATCGCGGGTGTCTTCGCCAGTGACAAGACGACAGGCTATTCCGTCAAAGGCGCCAGCGGGTTCGGTACGCGGCTCCTGACCCAGTTGGCTCGCGACTGGACGGACTGACATCCGAGGAACGGTGGACATGCGCGAAGCGTTCCGGCATGCCGCAGATCTCGCGACCGCGAGAGCCCGGGGAGCGTTCTGCACCGTCGTCGAGACGACGGGCTCGACGCCGCAGAAACCCGGCGCGAAGCTCCTGGTTCTGCCCGACTTCACGTCGATGGGAACGCTGGGCGGCGGGTGTGTCGAAGCCGAAGCCCGGAAGCGCGCGGCGGGCGCGATGCAGTCCGGGACGCGAGAGCTCCTGACGTTTCGCCTGAACGACGACTACGGTTGGGACGACGGACTCATCTGCGGCGGAACCATGCGTGTGTTCGTCGATCTGACCGACCGTGACGAGGACGCGGCGATCTATCGCCAAATCGAAGAATGCCACGGACAGGGATCGCCGGTAACGCTTTCCACGGTCATCGAAGCGCGTGATCCGGACGACCGGCGGACAGTTGGGTCCAAGCTGCTGGTCTGCGCCGACGGTCGGCGGTGGGGCTCCCTCGGATCCGATGCCGCCGATGACCAGGCTCTCGGCGTCGCCATCGATGCCATCGAGGACCGCGACGCCTGCACCTGGACTGCGCTGGATGGAGGCGTCATCGTCTACACGGAGCCGCTTCTGCCGCAGATCGATCTGCTGATCGCCGGAGCCGGACACGTCGGGGCTGCGGTGTGCCGGTTCGCAGCGCTCTGCGACTTCCGCGTCACCGTCATCGACGACCGCCCCGAGTACGCCAACCGAACGAACCTGCCGGACGCCCACGCGATCGTCGTCGCGGACATCGCCCAGTCACTTCGCGAGCGTGTGCTGGGACCGCAGTCGTACGTGGTCATCGTCACGCGCGGTCACCGCAACGACGAGGAGTGCCTGGACGCGATCTTGGGCTCGGACGCTGGCTACAAAGGGCTGATCGGGAGCCGCCGGAAGCTCAAGCTGATCTTCGACGATCTCAGGGCGCTTGGCGCCAGGGAGGACCGACTCACCGAGATCCACGCGCCAATCGGCATCGACATCGGCTCCAAGACGGTCCCGGAGATCGCGATCAGCATCGTCGCCGAGCTCATCCAGACGAGGAACGCCCGCAAAGTCCGGTAGGCTCGCCCCACTCAATGCACGCGCCAGCGCGTGACGGAGTGTCACCCAGGCATGTCGGCTTTGGGACCCGGACTCTCATCGCAGTCCCGACGCAAGCCCCTCAACATGGCGCATCGTGGCGGCGTCGCCCTCGCCCCCGAAAACACGATGGTCGCGTTCGAAAACGCTGTCCGAATCGGCGTAGACGTGCTCGAACTGGATGTCCACTTGACCCGGGACCGTCGCGTCGTCGTCAGCCACGATGCGACCGTCGACCGCGCGACCAACGGGTCTGGACCGATTGCCGGGATGTCGTTCGACGAGCTGTCGTCGCTCGACGCCGGCTACCGGTTCACGCCTGACGGCGGGAAATCCTATCCCTACCGTGGAACCGGCGTCGTGGTTCCGCTCTTTTCGGACGTCTTGAGTGCCTTTCCTGAGACCCGCGTGAACGTGGATCTCAAATCCCAAGAGCCTGAACTGGCGCAACTTACCTTGGACGCCATCGACGGACAGGAAGCCCGAGATCGCGTCTGCGTCGCCTCGTTCTACCATGGCGCGCTGGAGAGGTTCCGCGAGATCAGCTCGGGACGAGTCGCCACGTCTGCGTCCCCGTTCGAGGCGCGCCTGTTCGCCTACGTCCTGCGATGGCTACCGAGACTGTGGTCGGTTCCGTACGACGCCCTGCAGGTTCCGCTCCGACACCGCAGATGTGAGATCGCGTCACACGGATTCATTTGGGCGGCACACCGGTGGGGAGTCGAGGTCCACGTGTACGACGCGGACGATGAGCCGTCGATCCGTCGATCCGTCGCGTTGGGGGTCGATGGCATCATCTCGGATCGCCCGGATCTCGTCCGGCAGGTTCTCGAGGACATCCATCCGTAGGGGGGCGACTGTCGCGCGCAGGCTCAGTCGTCGCGCGTTGTCTCAGCGCTTCCTGCCGTGCTATAGTTCAGCCGTCCCAGCGTGAAATCCCAGCGAGCGTGTTCGGGCGGGAGTGGTATCGGTATGGCAGCGCGCGCGATCCGCGTCGGGTTGATCGGTCTAGGAACCGTCGGCGGCGGCGTCGTCCGAATCCTAGAGCAGCGCGCCGACTGGCTCGCCAACCACGTCGGCACTCAGATCGACCTGAGGATGGTCGCGGTGCGCGACTTCGCCAAAGAGCGCGGATTCGCCTTGCGACCCGGGCTCCTCACCACGGACACCCTGGCGCTCGTTCGCCGGTCCGACATCGACATCGTCGTCGAGCTGATGGGCGGAACCGACGATGCGCGTCGGTTCGTCCTCGAAGCGTTGGCGCACGGCAAGCACGTCGTCACCGCCAACAAGGCTCTCATCGCGCTCCACGGCGATGAGGTGTTCCGAGCGGCTCACAAGGCGGGCGTGGGCGTCTACCTCGAGGCGAGTGTCGCCGGCGGTATCCCCATCATCAAAGCCCTCCACGAAGGCTTGGCTGCCAACGAGATCCAGGGCATCTACGGGATCGTCAACGGGACGTGCAACTACATTCTCACGCAGATGACCCAGCGGGGTGAGTCGTTCGCGACGGCTCTGGCGGCTGCTCAGGAGCTCGGATACGCAGAAGCCGAACCGAGCTTCGATGTCGACGGGTTCGACACGGCGCACAAGATCGCGATCCTGTCGTCACTCGCCTACGGATTCAACGTGAATGTGAACGCGGTCTCCATCGAGGGCATCCGAGCGATCGAGCCGGACGACATTCAGTACGCGCGGGAGCTCGGCTACGTCATCAAGCTGCTGGCGATCTCGCGTCGCGTGGACGGGAAAGTGGACGTGCGCGTGCACCCCGCGATGATCCCAGAACGCCACATGCTCGCCAACGTTCACGACGCCTTCAACGCCGTCGTCGTGGTGGGCGACGCCGTGGGTCCGACGTTGTTCTACGGCAGAGGGGCGGGCAGAATGCCGACCGCCAGCGCGGTCGTCGCCGATCTGGTGGATGCCGCTCGAACGGTCGCCTCCGGCGCGCCAGCGACGATACCTGGATGTTGGCATCCCGAACGCGCCGTGACCGTCCCGATCCACCCCATCGGCGACTGTGTGACACGCTACTACCTGCGCATGCAGGTCGATGACCGCCCGGGGGTGTTCGCCGAGATCGCGACGATTCTAGGTCGCCATGACATCAGCATCTCGGCGGTGATCCAGAAGGAACCGCACTGCGAGGATTCGGTGCCGATCGTCCTGATGACGCATCGCGCCGTCGAGCGGAACCTGCGGTCGGCTCTGGATGAGATCGATCGGCTGTCGTGCGTCAAGGCTCCGACCGCCTGCATCCGCGTCGAGGCAGACCTGTGACCTCACGACGCGACACCGAGGAACTCCCACGGATGGCGGATCCGCCAGACATGCTCCCTTGGCGCGGCGTCATCGAAGGCTACCGCAGCCACCTCCCTGTTGACGATTCCACCCCCGTTATCACGCTGCTCGAAGGCAACACGCCGCTCGTTTCAGCGCGGAACATCAGCGAAGCGTTGGGCGGGGACCTCGAGATACACCTCAAACTCGAAGGCTTGAACCCGACCTGCTCGTTCAAAGATCGCGGCATGACGGTCGCCGTCTCGAAGGCGGTCGAAGCAGGAGCGAAGGCGCTCATCTGCGCATCGACCGGCAACACGTCCGCATCCGCCGCCGCCTATGCTGCCAAGGCGCGCATCGCGAACGTCGTCCTGGTTCCCAACGGCGAGATCGCGCTGGGCAAGCTCGCCCAGGCGATGGTGCATCAGTCGAAGGTCATCGCCATCGACGGCAACTTCGACGACGCCCTCGAGCTCGTCCGCGCGATCTCGGCAGACCATCCGATGGCGCTGGTCAACTCCGTCAACCCTCACCGGATCGAGGGGCAGAAGACCGGCGCGTTCGAGATTTGCCTCCAACTGGGACGGGTGCCCGACTTCCAGGCGATGCCGGTCGGCAATGCCGGCAACATCACCGCCTATTGGAAAGGCTACACGGAGTATCGCGACCTGGGCAGGATCGAGAAGCGCCCCCACATGTTGGGGTTTCAAGCTTGGGGAGCCGCGCCCATCGTGGACGGAGCGCCCGTGCCCCATCCGCAGACCATCGCGACAGCGATCAAGATCGGGAACCCAGCCAGTTGGCAGTTCGCCGTGGCAGCTCGCGACGAGTCCGATGGAACCATCGCGAAGGTGCGAGACGAGGACATCGTCAAAGCCTACAAGATGCTGGCTGCGATGGAGGGCGTATTCGTGGAACCCGCGTCGGCGATCTCCCTCGCCGGGACGATCATGCTGCATCAGCAGGGGTACTTCCGAAAGGGCGACACCATCGTCTGCATTCTGACGGGGCACGGCTTGAAGGACCCGGACCGCGCCATCGTGGTCGCGGAGAAGCCCGTCGTCGTTCCGGCACACGCCGACCGTATTCTCGCGGAGGTTTTCGGGTGAGGGCACTCGCCGACACGAAGTTCATCGTCATCTTGTCAGACGGAATGGCGGACTTCCCACTGGACGAACTGGGTGGAAAGACGCCGCTGGAAGCCGCCGACACGCCGCACATGGATGCCATCGCCGCCGCCGGGGTCGTGGGACTCGTCGACGTGATTCCTGCCACCCAAAAGCCCGGAAGCGATGTTGGCAACCTGTCCGTGATGGGGTACGACCCGGACGAGTACCTCACCGGCCGAGCCCCGCTGGAAGCCGCCAGCATGGGCGTGCCGTTGTCGCCAACAGACGTCGCGTTTCGGTGCAACCTGGTGACGCTCGACGGCGATCTGATGCTGGACTACTCGGCGGGGCACATCACGTCCGAGGAGGCGTCCGAGCTGATCGAGGCGGTGAGCGCCGCCATCGGTACCCCGGACCGCGGGTTCCACGCCGGAGTCCAATACCGCCATCTGATGGTCGTCCATGAACGAGGCGAAGGCGCTGTCTGCGTGCCGCCGCACGACATCATGGGAGAGCCGTTCCGCGACC
>Ga0194120_10001088_pt1 | contig 50361 bp, 41 predicted proteins | sample TA2MahCa65mmetaG_FD_148642 | JGI IMG/M metagenome (GOLD analysis project Ga0194120, IMG submission 148642) | Freshwater microbial communities from Lake Tanganyika, Tanzania - TA2015019 Mahale Deep Cast 65m | ecosystem: Environmental > Aquatic > Freshwater > Lake | place: Tanzania: Lake... | reverse complement strand
GTTCTCGGCATTCGGAGCAGCGAGTATCAACGATCCTCAAATTGCCTGCAATCAGCGCCGCGCCGTTGTGACGACCAAACAGAGGCGGAGAAAAAAGCAGCGATCGTCTAACGATCCGGAAGTGATGGATCGATGACGAGATAGATGTTGTTCACTTCCACGCCGAGGCCGCCCAAAGTGCTCACGGAAACCAAAATGATCATCGCCAGCAGCAGAGCGTACTCGACCGTTGACACACCACTATCATCTTCCGGCAACTTTTTCCAACGTCGCATGTGGAGCTCTTTGCAATCGATCGATCCGCCCATCGAAGGAAGTTTTGTCTCGAACAGACAATCCCTGTTTCGAGCATGTGCCAATTTCGAGGGGAGCCAAACGACATGATTCGCACAATCTCAAATTGCGGCTCTGTGCGGATGACACCAGCAAATCGCAAACGGATCGCCTCTGTTGAGCCGCCCAAAAACCGGGGTAGAGGCGTTTCGTGAGGAAACCTAATATCTCTGCCCGGATGCCCCGCAAAATGGCTAAACGGATTGGCCGAGTTGCCGGTGAGCTGACAAGGATGTCTCCTCGACACAGGAAAATCATGCCACGAACCAGGTTCGGAAGGATGCCGATGCGCGGGCTCGTGTGGTTAGCCGTACTGCCTGTGGGACTGACTGGCCTGGTCAATGCCACTGCCCAAGATCGAAATTCCGGGTCTCGTCCGCCGTCGGCGAAGACGTCGCCTGCAAAGAAAACCATTCTGCCCGTCGGAGCCGAAGATCCGGCCGCAGGCAACAAGCTGGCGCGCCCGGCCGGTCAACCGATGCGGGTCAAGAACGTCTCGCCGCAGTTGAGAAAGCTGCTGGAGGACTGGGAGGTCTCGTCAGCCAAAATCAAAAAGCTCGAAGGGGAACATCGCCGCTGGGAATACGACTACGTCTTTAACGTGGTGAAACACAACACCGGGAAGTTCTATTACGAGTCCCCCGACAAAGGCCGGATCGATCTGACTCCCGAAACCGACAGAAAAAAAATCGGAGCCAGCGAAAACCGCAAGCATTGGGAGACCGGACAACTTGTGAAATTCACAGGCATTGCCGGTCCCGCCGAGCGTTGGTACTGCGATGGTCAACTGGTCACTCAAGTTGACGTGCAACAGAAACAGGCCACACGCATGCTGCTGCCGAAGCAGAATCAGGGAGTGAATATCATCGACGGCCCGCTGCCATTTCTGTTCGGAATGCCGGCCGATAAAGCTGTCCAGCGCTACGATCTGGACCTGAAGAACCACAACACGGCCGACGGAATTGCGACCATCCGAGCCACACCGCTGTGGCCTTCAGACGCGGCCAACTACCAGCTCGCCGAGATCATTCTCGACACCAAGGCTTTTCTGCCGAATGCCGTGCGGCTGATCGATCCTGCCGGCACCAAGGAAACAGTGTTTGTGTTTGGCAAGATCGAGAAGAACTCCAAAAACATTCTGACGGACTGGCTCGGCAAGAGCCCGTTCAAATTCGAGGACCGCAATTACAAGATCGTCACGAAGACTGCCGATGAAGAGCGTGCTGAGCAATTCGACGGTCTGGGCGGAAAGGTCGTCCCAGCCAATGGAGTTCGACCGCCGTCGAAGCCCGCCGCTGAAAGCTCTGCCAATTCGACACCCACGAATGGCGCGAAGAGTAAAATCTCGACGCTGCCGCCGAACACGGTCCCCTCGCTCATCGGGATGGATCACGACAAGGCCAGAGAGATCCTCGAAACTTTGGGCTACAAGGTCTCGTTGCAACGGGGTTCGCTGTCGAATCGGAAGGAGCAAAACTTCCGCGTCGAACGTCAAGAACCGGTGGCACGAGCGAAGCTGGCCGAAGGCGAAACCGTGACCCTCTGGCTGTTTATCAAGCCGAAAGAACAAGAATAGTCGCAGCCGATCGGGAGCTTGAGAATCCTTCGACCCGCACCAGCTTCGGTGCGCTGTGGCCGTAGCCTCGGAACGTTCGATCTCGGAGCGAAGCCATGCAACTGACGTTTTTCGGAGCCGCTGGTGAAGTCACCGGCAGTCAGCACCTGCTCGAAACCGCTGAGCGTCGCATCCTGTTCGACTGCGGCCTCTTCCAAGGTCACCGGGCCGAAGCACGCACAAAAAATGAACGGTTTCACTGCGAACCGAAGAAACTCGATGCGGTCATTCTCTCGCATGCGCACATCGATCATTGCGGCAACTTGCCGGGACTGTTCAAGGCGGGCTTTCGCGGCCCGGTCTTTTGCACTCCCGCGACGGCGGACATCGCCGAGATCATGCTGCTCGACAGTGCGCACATCGCCTCCGAAGACGCCAAATATCTGCGCGGCCGTTTGCGAAAGGGGCACCCCCCCATCGAGCCCTTGTACGAAGAACGCGACGTCCATGAGTTGTGCAAACGATTCGAGACCATCCCCTACGGGGAGTGGCACGAACTCGCGAAGGATGTGCGACTGCGTTTTCACGAGGCGGGGCACATCCTCGGCTCGGCCATCACCGAGTTGGAAATCCTCGACGGCGGTGAAATGAAACGAGTCATCTTTACTGGCGACCTGGGTCGCCGCAGCTTGCCGCTGCTCGGCGATCCGGTGTTGATCGACAATGGCTGCGATGTTCTGATCACCGAATCGACCTACGGCAACAAGGTGCATCTGCCGGCCGAAAATCTGAAAACGGAACTGCTGCGCATACTGAAGGAAGCGATCGCGATCCAGGGAAGAGTGGTCATCCCCGCCTTCAGTCTCGGCCGCACACAGGTCTTGGTGTACTTCCTCAACGAGCTATTTAATGAGGGTCTTCTGCCGCAGATCCCGATGTTTGTCGACAGTCCGCTCTCGCGCAAGCTGACGCAAGTGCATCGCACACATCAACGTACTCTGGATCCGGAAGCTCAGAAACAACTTGGCTCCGACAATGACCTCTTCGGCTTTCGCGGGCTGACATACGTCGCGAGTCCGCAGGAAAGCCGTGCGCTGAACGATCGCAAGGGGCCGTTCTTGGTCATCGCTGCCAGCGGCATGTGCGAAAGCGGCAGAGTCGTCCATCATTTGCGACACGCGGTCGGCAACGAGCGAAATACCATCGTGATGCTTGGCTACCAGGCCGAATACACACTCGGCCGACGCCTGGTCGAGCGGCAGCCGCGAGTCCGCATTTTCGACCGCGAGATTGAACTGCGAGCCAAAGTCGAAGTCCTCAATGGACTGTCCGCGCACGCCGACGCAGAAGACTTCAAATGGTGGTTCGGCCATCTCGCCAAACATGGTGGCATCGGCAAAGGTTTCATTGTCCATGGCGAATCGACGTCCGCTCAAGCGGTCGCCGAACTGCTACACGATCAATGCAATGAAGACCCGATTATCCCGCAGTTCAAGCAGTCGTTCACGGTTTGAACGTCGAAGTAAAGGGAGCAGGCCTGGTTAGAGAAACGACGTCGCCAGGCTCCGCCGATCATGCCGAGACGCAAACGAGTTTGTCCGCGGGGAGAATCGTTTCATGTCCTGAATCGCGCGATCGCATGATTCACGCTTTTCGAAAAGCCGGCCGATTACGAGACTGGGCTGTTGGAGAAGCCGCCGGTCCATTCGGCGCGACGCTCTTTGGGACGCGCGGCTTCGAAGCCGGGAATCTTGTACTCCGGCAGCATCGTGTTGATGCGGAGTTCGATGTTCGTCAGTTGCTCGCCTTGATCGCGGGTCACGAACGTAAAGGCGTAACCCTTTTCATCCGACGAAAGACGGCCGGTGCGGCCGACGCGGTGGACGTAGTCGTCGCAGTACTCCGGAATGTCGAAGTTGATGATGTGCGAGATTCCGCTGATGTCGATCCCTCGGCCAACGACGTCGGTGGCGATCAACATACGGACCTCGCCGGCGCGGAAGGCTTTCATCACTCGGTCGCGGTGCGTTTGCGGCAGGTCGCCGTGCAGGATCGCAACGTCGGGCAGCTTCCGAGAAAATTTGGCGTGTAACCGATCGGCTCCCCGTTTCGTCCGCAGGAAGACGAGCACTTGCTGCGGTCGCTGATCGAGCAGCAACCTGCGGAGCGTTTCCATTTTTCGATCTTCATCGACCGTCAGATAAAACTGATCGACCGTTTTGACGGCGATGCCGTTTGTGGAGCAATCGACCTTCTCCGGCGACTTCATGTAGCGGTTGGCGAGTCGCTCGACGAGCGGTGGCATCGTCGCGGTAAGCATCAAGGTTTGCCGCTCGGCCGGACAGCGTCGCAGAATTTTTTCGATGTCGGGACGAAAGCCGATGTCGAGCATCCGATCCGCCTCGTCGAGAATCGCAACCGTGAGATGCTGCAAGTTCAAGATGCCGCGCTCGATCAAGTCGATGACTCGGCCGGGCGTGCCGATGGCGATGTGGACTCCCTTTTCCAGTTCGTTGATCTGCGAGCGGATCGGGCGGCCACCGACGATGCAGACGCTGCGGCACATCGACGAGTAGCTCAACCGCTTGCATTCGTTGGCGATCTGCTCGCTGAGTTCGCGAGTCGGCGCGAGGACGAGGGCTTGCACAACTCGGTTATCGAAGTTGAGTCGTTCGAGCAGCGGCAACACGAACGCTGCCGTCTTGCCGGTGCCGGTATGAGCTTGCCCGATGCAGTCGATGCCGGTCATGGCCAGCGGAATGAACGCGGCCTGGATGGGACTGGGCTTTTCAAATTGAACGTTCTGGAGAGCGTTCAGCGTCGGTTGGCTCAAGCCGAGATCGGCGAACGTAACCGAAGCGCCGGGGGCGGAAGTCGTCAAACTCAAACTCCTGAAAAGGTCACTCTGTTTGTATTTTGTGAGGCGAAGATAGCCGTGGCCATCGAGACCGTCAATTTGCGGATCGCAACGACACCGCGAAGGCGATTGGATTCCCGCTGCGGATTCGGATATCAATTCCGTGCTAGTTCCTCGGAATGGGAGACTTCTCGTGAGTGCAGCACCAACGGTCATCACGATCGAAATGATGCGACAATCGTTGACTGCGGCCGTAGTCTCGGACGCACTGGATAGCTTGGGGCATCGCCGGCATTCGCCGCTAATTTCCTTGCGGCCGACGACCGTGCAAGATCGAGTGCTCGTCGGCCGGTGCCGCACGACTTTGTGGGCGGATATGGCACACCCCGATCCGAAACCCTACGAACTGGAGCTACAAGCCGTCGATGCGTGTCAGCCGGATGACATCTTGGTCTGTGCCGCGAATGGCTCGAACCGATCGGGGATTTGGGGCGAGTTGCTCAGCACGGCCGCTCGCAATCGAGGCTGCGTCGGAGCGATCGTGGATGGCATGGTCCGGGATGTTCGGCAGATGACAGCAATGGGCTTCGCAGTTTGGGCACTCGGCACAAATCTGCTGGACAGCCTGAATCGGCAACGTGTGATCGACATCGATGTGCCGGTCGAGATTGGCGGGATCGAATTTCGTTCGGGCGACTTGGTTATTGCAGACGTCGATGGCGTGGTCGTCGTGCCTCGTGAACTGGAGACTGAAGCGATTCGTCGAGCTTGGGAGAAAGTCCACGCCGAGAACATCACCCGCGACGCGATTCGCGGAGGGATGCTGGCTGGCGAGGCGTATCGGACGTACGGTGTGCTCTGAGCAAGGGGTTGGGGATCAGGGGTTAGCGGTTGGGGAAACAGCATGACTCAGCGAGTGGGTTTCATTGGCGCGGGGAAGATGGCAACGGCGTTGGCTCGCGGGTTGGTCGCGGCGGGATTCACGTCGGCTGATCGAATTGTGGCGAGCGATGTGTACCCGGCGGCTCGCCAACAATTCGCTTCTGAAACGAAGTCGCGCGCTGTCGAAACGAACGCGGAGGTCGTCTCTGCTTCGCAGATCGTCATCTTGGCGGTCAAGCCGCAGCAGATGAGCGGGGTGCTGGCGGAACTCAAGGGGAAGGTCACGGCTCAGCACTTGGTCATCTCGATCGCGGCGGGAGTGCCGTTGAAGACGTTGGCCGCAGGATTGAGCGAAACTACGCGGCTGGTGCGTGTGATGCCGAACACACCCTGCCTGGTCGGGGCTTCCGCCAGCGGCTTCGCGATTGGCGGCGCGGCGACCAAAGAGGACGCGGCGCTGGTCGAGCAACTGTTGTCGTCGGTCGGTGTGGCGGTTTCGGTCGATGAAAAGTTACTGGATGCCGTGACGGGACTGTCGGGCAGCGGGCCGGCCTACGTCTATCAAATCATCGAAGCGCTGAGCGACGGCGGCGTGCGTGTCGGCTTGCCGCGCGATGTCGCGACGAAGCTCGCCGCTCAAACGCTGCTCGGCGCGGCCAAGATGGTGATCGAGACGGGCAAGCATCCGGGGACGCTCAAGGACGCTGTGACCTCGCCCGGCGGGACGACGATCGCCGGACTGCACGCGCTGGAGCGCGGCGGACTGCGAGCGGCGTTGATGAACGCCGTCGAAGCCGCGACGAATCGATCGAAGGAACTCGGACAGTCGTAAGGTGATTGGAATGTCGGACGCGGGTGATGCCAGTTTGACGCAGGCGGTTTCGCAGAGCCAAATCCTTGGCCGCGCCCCGGTCAGCGGACTCCTGCGAGTTGCCGATCTGAAGAACCAGATGCTCGGCGAATTCCGGCTTTTGCGAAGACTCGGCGGTGGCGGGATGGCCGAAGTCTGGCTGGCCGAGCAGACGTCGCTGCAGCGACAAGTCGCAATCAAGGTCATGCGACCTGATATCCAGGCGGACGAGACCTGCCGCCGGCGCTTCGAACAAGAGGCGTTCGCAACGGCCGGACTGAATCATCCCAACATCGTCCAGGTCTACGCGGTTGGTGAGTCAAACGGCGTGCGGTTCATCGCTCAGGAATATGTTGCCGGGATGAACATGCGGGACTACATCCTCAAGAAAGGTCCGCCCCCCGCGCACATCGCGGTGCACTTGTTGAAACAAGTGGCGGCGGCACTGCAAGCGGCGGCCGACAAAGGAATCGTCCATCGCGACATCAAGCCCGAGAACATCCTGTTGACGCGTAAAGGAGTCGCCAAAGTCGTCGACTTCGGATTAGCGCAGCTCACTCAAGGAGGCGACCTGCGGCTGACTCAGGCCGGCATGACGATGGGAACGCCGCTGTATATGAGCCCGGAGCAAGTTCAAGGCTCGAAGGTCGATCATCGCAGCGACCTGTATTCACTGGGCGCGACGTTCTACCACTTGCTGGCGGGGCGACCTCCGTTCCGAGGCGAGACCGCGCTGGTGGTCGCCTACCATCAAGTTCATACGCCTCCTCCGAAGTTAGCCGAGTTGCGTCCCGATCTCTCGCCGCCTGTCTGCCAACTGATTCAACGAATGCTGGCGAAGCAACCGGACGAGCGATTCCCCTCAGCGGAATCGTTGCTACGCGATTTGCGAGAACTCGAAAAGCGAATCGGAACACATGGTGAATTCACGATACCCGTCGACTCTCCAACAATCGCCAGCGACGTGGGTTTGTCCGAGTCGCACGGGCCAAGGTGGACGACGTGGCTGCGTCCGTCGGAACATCCGTGGGTCGCGTTTGCCGTGTGGGGCGTGCTTCTGGCGACAGTCGCAGCCGCTGTGGGAACACAGTCCGCTCGGCACGCTCCAGCGACATCGATCCCTGCAGGTGAAGCGTGGACGCACGTCGAACGGGAGCCAACACTCGAGCGACAATTCGAAGTGGCTCGCCGCACTGACACGGATGACGCCTGGTGGGCGGTGCTGTCGTACTTTCCGGGCAGTCATCGCGAAAATTACATCGCGTATCAAGAATTGATTACACGACTCATCCATCAACAACGATTCACTGAAGCGAAACGGCTGTGCGAGGAGGTGCTCGCGTCGAAGACCGCGCCGGAATCCGCGATCGCCACAGCTTGGGCGGGAAAAGCCTTGGAGCTCGCATTGTCCGGCCATCTCGCCGATGCCGAGCAAGTCGACCGGCAATACCTGCGAAATCGAGGAGCGCTTGTCGAGCGACCGCTCCGTGACTGGCTGAATGAAGCGCTGCGCCGCCGATCCCCTCTCCCCGGCGGCGACCCGCGGGAGGAGTCACGCCCCCGCGCGGACCGAAGTACTGGCCGCAGAACTGATGCGTCGCCCGGACCGAGGTCGCGTTCTTAGTTTCGGGGCACGTCGATTCCGGCGAGTTCTTTCGGCGCGGCGAACTGGTGGCTAGAATCTGTTTCCCTTCACGCAGGAAAATGCAGCTCAAGCGGCAACGACGCTGAGGTTGCTTGACGACCGATCAACAGGAAAGTCGCGTGCTCTCAGAGTCCCGCTCATCGAGGAGTTGACCTCATCGTGGCTGTCTTGGAAGTGCTCAAGGGGAAAAACCCCGGTCAATTGATCGAAGTGCAAGCCGAACGGACCGTGTTTGGCCGACATCCGCATTGCCAAGTGGTGTTAGATAACGCCGCAGTGAGTCGCTATCACTCCCAGATCGTCGACGTCCATGGCGAATACTTCGTGGAAGATCTTCGCAGCCGTAACGGGACACATGTGAACAAATCCGTCGTGGAGGGTCGGCGTCAACTCAAAGACAAGGACATCATCCGCGTTTGTGATTTTGCATTTCGTTTTTTGCTGTCGGCTCCGACCGACAGCAATCTGCTGAAACCGGGCGCGATCGTCGGAGACGAAGGGATCAAGGTCGGGCCCCGATCACCGCTCGAAGAAATCCATAATCAGGGCCTGCCGCACAACGATACCCGAGTAGTGAACACGGATGACGAGTTTGATGAGGAAGATCACTCGTCAATCATCAGCACGCTTGACGCCGGCAGTTCGTCGTCCGACTTGCGACTGAGCGTAAAGCCGGAGATGAAGCTCAAGGCGATTTTGGAAATCACCAAAGTCCTCGCGGGCTCGCTGGGACTCGATCAAGTTTTGGACAAGACGCTCGAAACCTTGTTCCGAATTTTCCAACAGGCGGACGAAGGCTTCATCATGCTCCGCGAAGAGGAGAAGAAGAAGCTGGTCGTCAAAGCCACCAAGACGCGGCGCAAGACCGAAGCGGACGATCAAGTCCACGTCAGCATGACCATCGTTCGTAAGGCCTTGGAAACCAGCGAAGGCATTCTGAGCGAGAACGCTCTCGAGGACAGCCGCTTTCGAGCGAGCGAGAGTCTCTCGTCGTTGCGAATTCGTTCGATGATCTGCGCTCCCTTGGTTTCCCGAGAGCTGGGACCGTTGGGAGTCATTCAAATCACCACCAACGACGTTGGCGCACAATTCCGCGACGAAGACTTGGACCTGCTCATCAGCGTGGCTATGCAAGTCGCCTTGTCCGTCGAAAACGCGCATCTGTACCACCAAGCGGTCAAAAAGCGCGACATGGAACGCGATCTGGAGTTCGCCACACAGGTGCAACTCGGTTTCTTGCCTCACGCGCGGCCCAAACTGCCGGGATATGAGTTCTCCGATTATTACGAACCCGCGCAGCGCGTTGGCGGCGACTACTTCGACTACATCGAACTGCCGAGCGGCTGCGTTGCGCTGTCCTTGGCGGACGTTGCTGGAAAAGGGGTTCCCGCCGCATTGCTGATGGCTCGACTGTATTCGTCGGTCCGCTATCACTTGATTAGCCAACCCGACTTGGCGACCGCGATGACCGGCTTGAATGCGGAAATCTCCGTCAGTGGATTGGGGCACCGATTCATCACCTGCTTGATCATGGTCATCGATCCGAAGAATCATCGACTGACGTTGATCAACGCCGGACACCTAGCACCGTTGCGTCGCGATGGCGCTACCGGAAAGGTCGAATCAATCGGACAGGCCGAATCGGGAATGCCACTGGGAATTTTGGCTGATCAGAAGTTTCAAGTTTCGACGTTTGACCTGAGTCCCGGTGAATCCTGGCTGGTTTTCACTGATGGCGTGACCGAGGCGATTCGGACACAGAAAGAGATCTACGGCAACCAGCGTCTGAGCGGCGTGTTCGCCAAAGCTCCGCAAAATATCAACGAGACCGTCAAAGTCGTGGTTGACGATGTCGAAGCGTTTGTCGAGGGCCGCCCACAGAGCGACGATATTTGTATTGTCGGTTTCCAGAGGCTGCCGTGAGCCTTGACGTAAGTTCGATCCTCGGCGATGAGGGACACATCGCGCGGCGGCTGCCGACTTATGAGTCTCGCCCACAGCAGTTGGAGATGGCACAGTCGGTCGAGCGAGCCATCCGCACACAGTCACACTTGATCGTCGAAGCCGGTACAGGCGTTGGCAAAAGCTTCGCTTACCTCGTTCCAGCCATCCTGGCGCTCGCCGAAGCGCAATCAAAAACTGCCAAGGAATCGCCGGCGGCTCGCCGAGATGACGATGACGATGATGATGGGGGACCGAACTCGGTCCCGTTCAGTGCCGCCGCGAAAAAAGACAAGCGGCGTCGAGTCGTTATCTCGACGCACACGATCGCGCTGCAAGAGCAGATCTTTACGCGCGACATCCCGTTCTTGAAAGCCGTACTGCCCGTGGAGTTCTCGACGGTACTGGTCAAAGGCCGGTCGAATTACATTAGCCTGCGACGTATGAAACTGGCCCTCGAGCGGGGACCGATCCTGTTCGGTGATCCGCAAGAGTCCGAGCAACTGCGCCAACTTGGCGAGTGGGCACCGAAGACGACCGAAGGAAGCTTGCAGGATTTGGCATTCAAACCGCTCGGCCCCGTGTGGGACGAAGTCGTCAGTGATGGCGACAACTGCCTGGGCAAGAAATGTCCGACCTTCAAAGACTGCCACTACTTCAAGGCTCGCAGCCGAGTCTGGAACGCTGACATCCTCGTCGTCAATCACGCGTTGTTCTTCTCGGACCTCGCCGTGCGCCGCGAGGGAGGGAACATCCTGCCAGATTACGACATTGCGGTGCTCGACGAGGCCCACACGGTCGAAGCGGTTGCCGGCGATCATCTGGGACTCTCGATCAGCAGCGGACAGATCAACTACCAACTCAACAAACTCTGGAACGATCGCCAGATGAAGGGGCTGTTCGCCCCGCGCGCGTTGCTGAAATCCCAATTGGCGGTCCACGAAACACGGCACAAGGTCACCGAATTTTTTTCGGAGTTGGAGTTCTTCCAATCGAAATTCAGCGGCAGCAACGGCCGGCTCCGCACACCGCCAACCTTCGAGAACAACGTCTCGCCAAAACTGTTCGAATTGGCCAAGCAACTCAACAATTACGGTGCCACTCTGTCGAAGGAGGGTGACAAGCTCGAATACACCGCCGCCGCGACTCGATGCACGCAGCTTGGCATCAGCCTGCAAAGCTGGGTACGGCAAGAAGTCGAAGGCTCGGTCTACTGGACCGAAAGGAACACCGGAAAATTCAAGAACACGAAGTTAATCAGCTGTCCAATCGATGTCGGCCCCGTCCTCCGCGACGAACTGTTCGCGAAGATCCCGACCGTGATCCTGACCAGCGCGACCCTCTCGACCGGCCGCGAAAACTTCGATTACGCGAAGGCCCGGATCGGCCTGACGAAGTCGCTGGAGAAAAAGCTCGGCAGCCCCTTCGACTTCCGGCGACAAGCCAAATTGATCCTGCACGGCCGCATGCCCGATCCAAATGACCTGCCTGCTGAGTTCGAAACCGAACTCTGCGAGAAGATCAAACAACACGTCGATGCAACCTCCGGCCGAGCCTTTGTGCTCTTCACCAGCTACAAGCTGTTGCAATCCTGCGCGAACCGGCTGACACCATGGTTCGCCGAGCACAACTACACGCTGCTCTGCCAAGGTGCCGGGCTGCAAAGAACGATGCTGCTCGACAAGTTTCGCAACGACCCGCGAGCGGTTCTGTTCGGGGCCGACAGTTTCTGGCAGGGAGTCGACGTCCCCGGCGACGCTCTGCAAAACGTGATCATCACCAAGCTGCCGTTCGCCGTCCCCGACCATCCGCTGCAAGAAGCTCGGATGGAAGCGATCGAAGCTCGCGGCGGCAAACCGTTCTTCGAGTACTCGCTTCCCGAAGCGATCATCAAACTCAAGCAAGGCTTCGGCCGCCTGATCCGCCGCAGCAGCGACACGGGCCAAGTGGTCATCCTCGACCCCCGCATTCGCACAAAACGCTACGGCCAACTGTTCCTCGACAGCCTGCCGGAGTGCCAGGTACTCATCGATCCGGTGTCGTTGCGAATGACAGATGACGAAGCATCCGATGACGAAGGAATGACGACTTTCGAATGACGAATGCCGTCACTTGAGCTTCGACACTTGTTATTCTTTCGTCATTGGGTCTTTGGTCCTTCGTCCTTTCTGCGGTGCTTCATGTCGCAAGCCAATGTCCGTTCACTCGATGCCATGCGAGCCTTTCGAGTGAAACTGCTGGAGTTCGCGGGAGTCGCGATGGATGTCACAGCGTCATTGCAGCAGCAGACGATCGGATTTCTCGATTGGGTCGAGCACGACCGGCCAAACTTTTGGAAGCAGTACATGCTCCGCAGTTTTGACGTCATCGCGCAAGCACGCGCCGATTTGGAAAAGTGCAAGATGCGCACGGTCGGCGACCATCGACCCACTTGCTACGAAGAAAAGCTGGCATTGGAAGCCGCCAAAAAGCGTCTGGAGACGGCCCAAGAGAAGGTCGAGGCTTGTGCTCGCTGGTGCTCGTTGGTGCGGCACGAAATCGACGAGTTCGACGGCCGTCGCGGCGGCTTACAGCGCTACATCGAAGCGGATTTCGCCAAGACGATCGCCACGCTCGAACGAATGATCCTGGCCATCGAGGCCTACGCCGAAATTGAATCTGCCGCCGAAGAGCCAGTTCCGCCCCCAGTCACTAATCCCTAAACCCTCACCCCTCTCGAAGCCATGCGAGTCGCCGATCTCTCCGTTGATAGCACCAAGCTCTACAAAGCTCACGTCGAATTAATTCAGGCGTGGGAGCTGACCAAAGAGCATTGGAGAGACGACAACGCTCAGAACTTTGAGGACAACCACCTCGCGCCGCTCGACCCGCTGGTCAAGATGCTGCTCGACGCCACGAACAGGCTCAACGAGGTCTTCGCTCGCGTCGAACGCGAACTGGCTTCGCCGGGCCAGGATTGAGCGCACGGACGTCGCCGTTACGATATTTCCTCCGTCCACGAACCACTCACTGCTGGAGATTGCCATGTCCGAATTGACTCGACGAAATTTTCTGTCCGCCGCCGCAAGTGTCGCCGTCGCCGGTTCAGCCACGTCACTGGTGGCTCAGGAGAAAGCCAAACAACAGCAACTCTTACGGGCGGCTCCGAAGAAAGAGGGTACCGTGAATCAGAATGACTTGGCGATCTGCGACACGCATCAACATCTGTGGGATTTGACCAAGTTCAAATTGCCGTGGCTGAAAGGAGACGGCGTCGATTCGCTCAGACACAGCTTCCTGATGTCCGACTACTTAAAACTGCTCGGCCCGCACAAAGTCACGAAGACGGTCTACATGGAGGTCAACGTCGATCCGTCGCAGCAGACCGCCGAGGCGGAATACGTCCTCGACCTCTGCGGCAAGAAGGACAACCCGATGTGCGGTGCGATCATCGGAGGCTCGCCGCAGTCGGCCGAGTTTGCGAAGTACATGCAGCCGTTCGCAACTAACAATCGGATCAACGGCGTCCGTACCGTGCTGCACGATCCGGATCGGCCGCAAGGGATGTGCCTTGAAAAGACGTTCGTCGACAACGTCAAACGGCTCGGTGACATGGGCAAGAGTTTCGATCTCTGCATGCGACCCGCTGAGATCGGTGACGGAGCCAAGCTGGGCGAGCTATGCCCCAAGACAACACTGGTCGTCGATCACTGCGGCAATATGCCGGCTCAGTCCGATGACAAGGCTCTCCGCGAAGCATGGCTGAAGGGGATGAAAGCCGCAGCCGCCCGCGAGAACACCTACTGCAAGATCTCCGGGATCGTCGCGACTGCCAAGCCGAACGCCTGGAAGCCCTCCGATCTGGCCGAAGTCATTTTCCTTTGTATCGACACCTTCGGCATCGATCGTTGCTTCTTTGGCGGCGACTGGCCTGTCTGCACACTGACCGCTCCGCTGGCCGATTGGATTGCTGCGCTCAAGGAAATCGTGAAAGACAAACCGCTCGATTGGCAAAAGAAACTGTTCCACGACAACGCCGTGCGGATTTACAAAGTGGCGGCTAAGTGAGCCGTGGCCTGAAAGCCATGATCCTATTACTGGGCACCAGAAAGGCGAACTGATGTTCTCACGTGATCTGCTGATGCTGGCATTCGTTTTCGCCTTTGTTCCATGGAGTGGCTTTGCAGAAGACCGCACAACCGCCGATCTTGTCGCTGAACTCAAGCCGTCAATCGTGGTCATCACGTTCACCGGCCGAGATGGCAAGCAAGAGGGACTCGGCACCGGATTCGTTGTCAGCGAGGACGGATTGATCGCGACGAACTTTCACGTCATCGGTGAAGGACGGCCGATCTCGGTGCAGTTCGCGGATGGGACCAAGCGTGACGTCATCGAGATTCGAGCATCGGATCGACAACTGGATTTGGCCGTCGTGAAGATCGATCAGAAGGGGCTTAAGCCGCTTGAACTGGGTGACGCGACGAAGGCGAAGGACGGACAGCCGGTCGTGGCGATGGGCAACCCGCGCGGCTTGAAGCACAGCGTGGTCGAGGGGATCGTCAGTGGCCAACGGGAGATCGACGGCCGGTCCATGCTGCAACTGGCGATGCCAATCGAGCAGGGAAACAGCGGCGGGCCACTCGTCGATCGCAACGGGAAAGTGCTCGGCATCATTACGCTCAAGTCGCTCGTGACCGACAACCTGGGCTTCGCGATCTCCGTGAACTCGCTGAAGCCACTGCTGGAGAAACCGAATCCGGTACTGATGTCGCGCTGGCTGACGATCGGGCAACTCAATCCGCGCGATTGGACGCCGCTGTTCGGAGCACGCTGGCGTCAGCGAGCCGGCCGCATCGCGGTCGAAGGCCTGGGGCAAGGCTTCGGCGGACGATCATTGTGCCTGTCGAAGCAAGCGGTGCCGGAAAAGCCGTTCGAGGTTTCGGTCAACGTGAAGTTCTCGCCCGAAGACGGAGCGGCGGGCCTCGTGTTTCATGCCGACGGCAATGACAAACACTACGGATTTTATCCGAGCAGCGGCGGATTCCGGCTCAGCCGCTTCGACGGCCCGGTGGTGACCGATTGGCAGGTTCTCAAAGAGATCCGCACCGACGAGTATCGGCCCAACGAATGGAACGAGATCAAGGTCCGCGTGGAGAAGGACCGGATGATCTGCTTCGTCAACGGTACGCAGGTCATCGAATCGACGGATGACGTGCTGTCTGGCGGACAAGTCGGCCTCGCAAAGTTTCGGCACACCGAAGCCGAGTTCCGCAGCTTCCGCATCTCGACCGAACTCGACTCGCAGAAGGTTACCTCAGAGACGACCAGGCGAATCGGTGATCTCGTCAAGGACATTTCGCCGAAGCAGGCAGCGGCCGAGGAGGTGCTCAAGCAACTCACTCCCGATGGCGCAGTCGCCAGCACTGTGTTGCGTGAGAAGGCCAAAGAACTTGAACAACAGGCCGAGCGGCTGCGGCAGCTCGCTGGCGACGTGCACGTCAAAAAGGTGCAGGCCGAGTTGCGTTCGCTCGTCGAAGGCAAAGAGGACGCCAAGATCGACCTGCTGGCCGCCGCACTCTGGATCGCTGCGCTCGACAACGAGGAACTCGTCGTCGCGGACTACTGTCACGCGATCGACGACCTTGCGTTGGACCTGAAGAAAATGTTCACGGCCGATGCCGATGACGCCGCGAAGCTCGCCGCACTCAAGAAATTCTTTTTCGAGGAACTCGGCTTTCATGGCGGCCGACTGAACTACTACGCCCGCTCGAACAACCATCTCAACGAGGTCATCGACGATCGGGAGGGGATGCCGATCACTCTCTCGGTCTTGTACATCGAACTCGGTCGCCGAGTCGGCTTGAACCTTGTCGGAGTCGGCCTACCGGGTCAGTTTGTCGCTCGGTACGAACCCAAAGAGGGAGAATCACAAATCATCGACGTCTTCGACGGGGGAATCGCGCTGACTCGAAAAGAAGCCGAAGAGCGGGTTTTTAAAAACAGCGGCCGCCCCGCTCGCGAAGAACACTTCGCAACCGCCAAGCCCCGTGACATCCTGATCCGGATGCTGAGCAACCTGCTGCGACGCGCTCAGGACGAAAAGGACGCCGAGTCGATGTACCGCTACGTCGACACGATCCTGACGCTGAACCCTGAAGACGGTGACTACCGGGCGATGCGGCTCGAAATCGGAGCCTTCACCAAACGGCTCGACCAGGCCCGCGCCGATGCCGACTGGCTGGTCAAGTTCCAGCCCCCCAACATCAATTTGCCGCGAGTCGAAGCGATTCGCGATTCGCTGAAGTGACTGACGAAGCACGAATGACGAATTCGCTCTGCAGTTGCGATGGCACTTGGCTATTCGTCGTTTAAGCTTCCTTCGTCATTCGATACTTTCTGATTCGTCATTTTCCTCACGCGATCAGCTCGTTGACCACTCGCCCATGCACGTCGGTCAAGCGAAAATCGCGGCCGGCGTAGCGGTACGTCAGGCGTTCGTGGTCGAATCCGAGCAGACGCAGCATCGTCGCATGCAGGTCGTGAACCGAGACGGGATTCTCGACCGCTTGGAAACCGAACTCATCGGTCGCTCCGTACACTTGCCCACCACGCACGCCGCCGCCGGCCAGCCAGCAGGTGAATCCGTAGTGGTTGTGATCGCGGCCGTTGAGCGCGGGTAACTCGGCCACCGGCGTCCTTCCGAACTCGCCGCCCCATTGGATCAGCGTCTCGTCGAACAAACCACGCTGCTTGAGGTCGCTCATGAATGCCGAGATCGGGCCGTCCCAATCGGCCGAGAGCTTCTTGTGCTGGGCTTCAAGGTTATCGTGGTTGTCCCACGGCTGCCCTGCCCCGCTCCACACTTGGACGAATCGCACGCCACGCTCGATCAAGCGGCGAGTGATCAGCAACTGCCGGCCGTGAGTCCCCGACCCGTACATCAGCCGAACCGATTCGGGTTCTTTCGAGATGTCGAACACGTCGGCCGCCTCGGTCTGCATCCGAAACGCGAGCTCAAATGATTGGATGCGTGCCTCCAACGCCGCCTCTTCCGGCCTTTGCGATTTGTGCTGCTCGTTGAGCTTCCGCACGAAGTCGAGCTGCCGCCGTTGCTCGTGGAGCGACAGCTTCGAGTTGCGAATGTTGGCCAGCAGCTTGGTGACCTCGGTGTGCTGCGTGTCGAGGTACGTTCCTTGAAATGCTCCCGGCAAGAACGCCGATCTCCAGTTCTGTGTCGAGACAATCGGATAGCCGCCAGGACACATGACGATGAAGCCCGGCAGGCTTTGATTGTCAGAGCCCAGCCCGTAGGTCAACCACGAGCCGAAACTGGGTCGAGGCAACCGGCCATCGCCGCAGTTCATCAGCATCAGCGACGACTCGTGATTGGGAACCTCCGCCTGCATCGAGCGAATGACGGCGATGTCGTCGACGTGGTTGAGCGCCGTCTGCCAGAACAGATCGCTGACTTCGATCCCCGATTGGCCGTAGCGTCGAAACTCAAACGGCGACCGCATCGCCGCGCCGGTTTTCCGTTCGGTTCGCAGATTTCCCGTCAGCAGCGACTTGCCATGCCACTCAGAGAGCTTTGGCTTCGGATCGAACGTGTCGACATGCGACGGCCCGCCGTTCATGAAAAGATGCACGACATGTTTGGCTCGCGCCTCGAAATGCGGTCGCTTTGGGGCGAGCGGCGCGACTGCTTCGTCCGCGACAAATCGATCCTGCTCGCTGAGCAAGGCTCCGAGTCCGAGCGTCCCGAAGCCGGTTCCGCAGCGTCGCAATAACTGCCGTCGTGAGAATGGGCATTGCTCGGACATGAGAGACTCCCGTGATTCGCGTCACATCGACCCACCACAATTGACGCATTTCACCCCGCGATGCAAGCGGTGATGTCTGCCAATCACCAAAGTGTTGGCGAGACGTTCGCCGACAGATATGCTCAGGCCGTTTCAGCGGCGACTCCGGGAGGCGGCAATGTTCCAAGTTTTGGGTGGACCGAAGCGGCTGTGCAACGGCGTGACTCGTCGCGATCTACTGTCGGTCGGCGGATTAAGCCTCTGCGGTGTCGGAGGACCCGCTCTGTTGCCGTCACTGGCGGGCGCGGAGCCGACGGAGAAACTTCCCGAAACGGTACTGCCAGGATTCGGCCGCGCGAAGAATGTCATCCTGCTGTACCTGTTCGGCGGACCGAGTCATCTCGAAACGCTGGACATGAAGCCGCAAGCTCCGATCGAGATTCGCGGCAAGCTCCAGTCAATTGACTCGACGCTACCGGGGCTGCATCTGTGTGAGCACTTGCCGAACATGGCCCAGGTCATGGATCGCGTCACCGTAGTTCGCTCACTGACTCATCCGTGGAATTTTCACGGAATGCAATACGCGACGACCGGTTCGCCCGAAGGAAGCATTCCACTGGAAGAGACGCTGGGACATCCGCAGCATCAGCCGTTCCTGGGATCGGTCGTGAACTACTTCGATCAACAGCGGCGCGGGCCGAAGCCGCACGGTGCGATTCCCGACAACCTGATGCTGCCGTTTCTGCTTAGCAGTCGCCGCTCGGCCGCGAGATACACGCCGCCGTCGGCGATGTATCTCGGCAGTCGCTTCGATCCAATCTGGACCGAGTTCCGTGGCGAGGCGACTCGCAGCGCGATACGGCGGTCACACGGACCGGCCACGGAGTTTCGCGATCCGTATCTCGGCGTGCAGCGCGACTGCCGCTTCTTAATCGCAGCCGAAGCCGACTTGCCGAACGATTTTTCATTGGACCGGCTCAACCGACGCCGCACGCTGCTCGACCAGTTGGAGACGTTGCGGCGAAATCTCGATCAGCAGGCAGGTCGATCAGTACTGGATCAAAAGCGAGAGTTGGCATTCTCACTGCTCGACTCGCGAGCGATTCGAGCGGCGTTCGATCTTGAAAAAGAACCCGCAAAGTTGCGCGACGAGTACGGCATGACACTGTTCGGCCAGTCGACGCTGCAAGCTCGTCGCTTGGTCGAGGCGGGTTGCCGATTCGTGACTGTCGTCTGGGACGAGTTCGGTCAACTCAACGCTGGCTGGGACACGCATGTCGATCACTACAACCGGCTGACCGGCGAACTTCTGCCGGGGCTGGACCTCGCGTTTTCCGCACTGATTCGCGATCTAGAATCCCGCAGCCTGCTCGACGATACGCTGGTGCTGGTGATGAACGAAATGGGCCGCACGCCGCGCTTCGAGGGAGAAGGCCGCGGCCATTGGGGCCGAGCCTACACGAACTTTTTCGCTGGCGCGGGACTGAAGCGCGGCAACATCATCGGCCGCACCGACGCCATCGGGGCGACGGTCGCCGATCGACCGCTCACCGCCAAGGACACCCTCGCAACGATCTATCACCTGATCGGAATCAACCCCAGCTCAACGCTCGACGACCGCCTCAATCGGCCAGTTCCATTGTGCCACGACGGCAAAGTGATCCGCGAAATGCTCGCTTGATCCGCTGGTTTTTCCGGCCATCTGACATCGCAATACCGAGCGACAACTTCGGCTTCGCAGAGTGTCGATCTTCTCGCCGCGCGCGATGAAAGATTCGCCGACCGTTAACAGCGATGATTTTGGCAGTTGACTGACGTCGATCCTCCACCAGCTGCGATTCTCGGCAACTATTACGTGTCCCGGCAGGGGCCGACGCCGCAGATTCAAGCTTCAAATGCTTGGCATGAGATTTGTCCTATTGCGCGGATGACAACAACACGGAGATTGCCTGTGCCCAAAAGTTCCGCGAAACCGATTTGTCCCACTTTGATTGAAAATCGGTCGGGATTCACGTTGCTAGAACTGCTCGTCGTGATCGCGATCATGGCCATTTTGATCGCACTCCTGCTGCCCGCCGTGCAACAAGCTCGCGAGGCGGCTCGGCGGTCGCAGTGCAAAAACAATCTCAGGCAGATTGGTCTGGCGCTGCATAATTATTTGGACACGTCCAAGGTCTTTCCGCCGAGCGGTACGATTCGAGCCGGCACCACGTTTTCGGGAAACAATGGCTCGTGGTCGATTCATGGCCGCATCCTGCCACAATTGGAAGCTGGCAACACCTTCAAAAAGGTCAGCTTGACGATCGCTTGGAATCAGCAATTGGCGACCGGCGTACCGTTGCTCAAGATTGGAACCTATGTTTGCCCTTCGGAAGCGAACGATACCGTCCGGTTGGATGATTCGGGCAACGCGTTCTCTCGGCCCCAGACATATGGCTTCAACATGGGATCTTGGCTGAGCTGGGATCCAGCCACCGGGCAAGGGGGCGACGGAATCTTCTGGATGAACAGCAGCACAACCCCGGCCAACATCCGCGACGGATTGAGCAGCACACTGGCGGCGTCGGAAGTCAAAGCCTTCACGTCGTACTTTCGAAATTCGAATGATCCCGGAGCGACGCCGCCCACCTCCACTGCTGCAATCGCCTCGCTCACCCCAGGAGTGACTGCCTCAAACTTCAAGCTCGGCCCGAACAGCAACGCCAACACCGGCCACACGGAATGGTGCGATGGCCGTATCCATCACGAAGGCTTCACAACTGTGTTTCGTCCGAATACGGTCGTCAGCTACTTGCACACCGACGGCCGAACCTACGACGTGGATTACAACTCGCGTCAAGAAGGCTCCAGTTTGACGGCCCGAACGTATGCGGCGATCACCTCGCGGAGCTATCACACGGGCATTGTGCATTCGCTGCTCATGGACGGTGCCGCTCGGTCGATCAATCAGGATATCGACGTCGGCGTCTGGCGAGCACTCGGCACACGCGCTGCGAGCGAATCATTGACTGGCAAATTCTGATCGGCATAAGGGTGGTCGCGCATTGGCCGTTGCGCCCCAACTCGTCTGCCCCACCCCAGCCAAACCGGGGTGCTGAGAAATCCTGCGAAGAGTGCCGAAGGTGGGAGTCGAACCCACACACCCAGTGAAGGATACGGGATTTTGAATCCCGCGCGTCTGCCATTCCGCCACTTCGGCTCGATGAAGGGGCGACATCTTAGGGATGACGAATTGCGATGCAAGGAAGCCGCGCGACAGGGTTCGGACTTCGGGCTACAGGCGAAAGCCAAGTTGTTGAAGTCGGGTTCGAATTGTGGCGTCGTCCAACAGGTCGCGAAATTGTTTCACGGCGGGGCGATCCCAGCGAGCGGCGGGGATGGCGAAGTCGTAATGCTCGGCTTGCAGAGGGATGAAGGCGAGGCCGTACATCATAGCGACGGTGTCGATGGCGACTCCCCAATCGGCTCGACCTTGTGCAACGGCGGCAGCGACGGCGTTGTGCGACTTCGCATGTACGGCATAGCCCGGCGGTTGCTGGCCACTCTTCATGAACTCGGCGAGTTGTTGGTCGATGAGGATGCGCGTGCCGCTGCCCGCGTTGCGGTTGACCATCGTGCAATGCGGGTCGTTCAGCGCGAAGAGGATCGCGTCGGCAGCGTCGCGACCGGTGAAGCGAATGTCGCCGGGACGGAAAACGATCCCTTGTTGGCGGCGATAACCAATCAGCAGTCGTAGGTTCTCGTTAAGAAAAGGGCTGTTGTATTCGCCCGTCTCGGCGTCGAGCAGGTGCATGCCGGCGATGTCGCATTCGGCCCGTTTGGCGGCGGTGAGGCCGCCGGTGCTGCCGACGTACAGCGATTTCGTGCGGACGCCGCGATGTTGCAACTCGCTGAGCAGGAGGTCGAGTCCGACACAGTGGCTGCCGATCACGACGAGATCAGCGGGGGCGAGTTCGTGGGCGAGCAGCGTGACATCGACCTCGCAGCCGGATTCGATTTGTTCCGTCAGTTGGCCGATCGTGATGAAGCCGTCGGCCTGGCTGAAGGTGGTCACGCTGCCAGAACCTTTGCCCATCGGATACGCAGCGAGGCCGGTCTCCGAATGGACGAGACTAACCAGCAAGAACTCGGTGCGGCCGCGTTCGGAGTTGATTCGCAGCGGCAGCGTTGCTCGAACCGTCTCGCGCTGTTCGGGCGCGCAGCCGGCGAACGCTCGCAGCACCGGAGCGACGAACTCATGAAACGTGAACAGGGCCGAGGTCGGAAAGCCGGGAAGAATTACGATCGGCTTGCCGTTCGCCACGGCGAGACAAATCGGCTTGCCCGGCTTGAGCGCGACGCCGTGTGCGACGATGCCGGGATCACGAAGTTTGCCGACGACTCGATACGACAGGTCGCCCGCTCCCTTCGACGTACCTCCTGACAGCAGGACCGCGTCGTGTTGCAACGCGGATTGCAGCGCGGCGTCCACTTGCGAGAGATCGTCAGGCACGATGCCGAGACAGATCGGCTCGCAGCCGAGTTCGGCGACAGCGGCAGCCAATGTCGGCGCGTTGCTGTCGAAGACCGAACCGGGGCGCGGCACTGAACCGGGAGCGATGATTTCATCGCCAGTCGACAAGATCGCGACGCGCGGTTTGCGGAAGACCTCGACCTTCGCTCGCCCGATCGCAGCCAGCACACCGATTTCGCGGGAAGTCAGCCGAACTCCGGCACGGAGTACGGTCTCGCCGCGAGCGATGTCGGTCCCGGCGAACGTGATGTTCTGCCCGGCGGTCACCGAACGGAGAACGCGCAGGTGCAGGATTGACGATTGGGGATCAAGGCTTGAGTCGGCTAGTGGCTCGACTCTCGACTCTCGACTTTCGACTTCCGTCTGCTCGACCATCACGACGGCGTCTGCTCCGCGCGGGACCATGCCACCGGTAGCGATGATGGTGGCGGTTCCTGGCTCGACGTTTCGCTGGGCCACGATTCCCGGCGAGAGGACTTCGCCGTTGAGTCGCAGTCGTCTCGGCGTCTCGTCGGCAGAACCGATCGTATCAGCGGCTCGAACAGCGAAACCATCGACGTTGGATCGGTCAAAGGCCGGAACATCGACATCAGCTCGCACGTCTTCGGCGAGGATGCGTCCGAGTGCGTCGGCGAGCGGGACGATCTCCTCGCCGAGCGGTTGCATCCGCAGCGGCGAAAGGAACCGCTGCATCGCGGTGTCGCGGTCGATCACCTCCAGGAATTGGTCCTGAGCGGCGGCTCGCAGCAGTTCGAGTTCGTTGGCGGGCTGATTCATCAGAGCGTGCTACGAGAGCGGGTCGTACAAAAAGACATCGACTTCGGTGCCGGGAGCGTAGCCTTCCAAGTCGCCGGGGACGATGACGAAGCCGGCGGCTCGCGTGGTGCTCGACAGGATCGACGCTCCGCTGGTTGAGATCGGCTCGATGCGATTCGACTCTAAGCGGACTCGGCAGTAGTCGACTCGACCTACAGCGGAGACGATCTTGCTGCCGACGGTCGCTCGCTGCCGGACGTACGGCCAATCACTCGACCGACCGCCGAGTTTTCGGATCGCTCGGCCAGCGAAGAAATCGTAGGCACACAAGCAGGAAACCGGATTTCCGGGGAGCAAGAAGACCAGCACGTCGCCGATGTGTCCAATGCCGGTCGGACTCGACGGTCGCATCGCGACGCCGTGAATCGGCAATGCTCCGACTTCCGACAGCACCGATGGAGCGTGATCCTCGGCACCGACACTCGATCCGCCAGAGACTAAAATGACGTCCGCCCCCGGCTCGGTCAGCGCCGCCGCGATGAGGGCGCGATCGTCGATCAACAGTCGTGATGATTCCAGAACTCCCCCGTCTCGTTCAATCAGCGCTCGCAGCGTCGGTGAGTTGGAATCGAAAATCTGAAACGGTTGGTGAGCATCGCTTGGGGCCGCCAACTCGTTGCCGGTCACAAGGACTCGCACACGCGGGCGCTTCACAACGAATACGGTTTGAATGCCTGTCGACGCAAGCAAGCCGACGTCTTGCGGACGCAAACGCCGCCCGGACTCGAGCACCGTCTGACCGGCAGCCACGTCTTCACCGCGTCGCCCGACGTTTCGCCCCGGAGCAATCGCAGCCGTGAATTCGACTCGTTCTGCAACCTCGCGCGCGAACTCGGCCGGCAACACTGCGTCGGCTCCGTTCGGCATCGGAGCACCGGTCATGATGCGGATGGCCGTTCCGGCAATTACCTCGCCGTCAAACGGGAGACCCGGCAACGATTGTCCGACCAGCCGCAGTGTGAGCGGGTTGTAGTCTCCCGCTCCGTTCGTTTCCGTTCCTCGCAGCGCAAATCCGTCCATCGCCGAACGATCAAACGGCGGGACATCCAAAGCGGCGATGACCGGAGACGCGAGCACTCGGCCAAACGCGTTCGCCGGCGAGACCTCTTCCGAGTTGAGCGCGCGGCATCTCGCGTCGAGCCACTCGCAAACTTGCCCAACGGTGGCTCGCTCGCGAAAGCCGCGCATTCGCACATCATCAAAGCGGCCACAGCCGTCGTCTGGTGTTCGTTGCATGGGAACCTATTCAACCAATCCCGCCAGCCGCAGTGCTGCCTCGTAATCTTCCGGGCGATTCAGATTGCGGAGCGATTGTAGCTGTGGATCAACCACTCTCAATTCCTCAACCGAAACCTCGACGGAGTCAGATTCCTGGATGAGGAACAACGGCCGCAGTCGTTGAGCGCGGATCAGCAGGCGCGTTCGTTCTGCCAATAACGTCCGATAGACCGCTGCCAACGGATGATGAAAGTCTCCTTCTTTCGGCACCGCCAACTCGTGACCGTTCAGCCGACGGATCATCTCGGCAACGAACGCAGGCGCGAGAAGGGGCACATCGCAGGAAGACACGAACGCTGCGTCGACCTCGTCGGCAAGGGCTTGCAGGCCAACAGACATGCCCGCCAACGGGCCGAGATGCTCTTGCTCGTCACGCAGAATTCGAACATCGCGGGGAAGCGACGGAACCTCCTGGCCGGGAGCCGCTACGACAACAACCGGGTTGACTGTCGTGGAAAGAATTTGCACGACTCGGACAAGCATCGGTTCGCCCCCAAAGGGAAGCGTTAACTTCGGTTGCCCCATGCGAGAGCTTCGGCCCCCGCAAAGCACAATGCCTCCGACAGTTTGAGGCGCGGATGCGGGTTTCATAGACTTTCTCGCACAATGGACGAACCTTGGTACAAAGACGGATTGCAGTTTAGCTGCACGGGCTGCGGAAACTGCTGCACGGGACCAGCCGGATATGTTTGGGTCTCCGAGTCGGAGATCGCTCAGATCGCCGAGTTTAGGAAGCAGTCGATCGGCGAGATCAAAATTTTCCACACTCGGCTGGTCGGGGCAGAACTCTCGCTGACCGAGTTTGCCAACGGCGACTGCACGTTTTTTGATCCAGCGTCCCGGCGCTGCACGATTTATGAGGCTCGGCCGTCCCAATGTCGCACTTGGCCGTTCTGGCGCAGGAACTTACGGAGCCAAGAAGCTTGGGATCGAATGCGGCAGTCCTGTCCGGGAGCCGGCCAAGGACCGCTGGTTCCGCTCGAAGTCATTGAAGCCCAAGCCTCTCAATTGGACGTTTAGGGACTCTGGATAGATGCGGAAAAGCTGCCCGCTTTTTCTGATTTTGTCGATTGGACTGAAGTTGAGGGTTCGATTGAGCCGAAAAAGGATGATGAGTCTGTCTGCTCGACTTGTTCGAGCCGTGGACTGGAGGTGTTCGACCCAAGGTTCCGTTCCGCGACTTGACACTAAATCGAGTTTGTGAATACCGTTGCGTCCCATTCGTGGGTTGTAACACCCGCTGCGGATCGGTGACTTTTGGCAGGAGACTTCCGTCGTGACCAAGAAAGAGATCGTCAAAACCATCTCGGATAAAATTGGCCTCACGCAGTTGAAGACGAAGGAAATCGTTCAGCAAACCTTCGACGCGATTGTGGACACACTAGTCGAAGAACGCCGGATTGAACTTCGGAACTTTGGAGTCTTTGAAGTCAAGAAGCGAGCGGCCCGCAAGGCTCGCAATCCACGCACGGGGGAACGGGTAGATGTGGCGGAGAAATACGTCGTCACGTTCAAGCCCGGCAAGGAGATGGAAGAAAAAGTCCGCATGTTGGAACTCGCCGAAGCCGCAAAGGCTCGCGGTGAAGTTCCCACGACAAGTCCCACCAACTAAATCCAGTCCGATTGCCCGCTAAACACGTCTCGCCCACCGGATCCATTGTCAAAATCGATGTCAGGGAGGACATCATGCGAAAGCTCATCTGCACCGGCCTATTGCTGGCAACTACCGCCCTGCATGTTGGATGCGTCGTTCCGATGTACTCGGCTGAGCCCGCCATACGCGCTCGTCAGTTGATCTACAATTCCGAAAACTTGCGGATGATCAACGACATCTGGGAACGGATTTGGTTCGTCGACATGCCCGACACCGCAACGCCATACCGCACACATGGCGGAATGATCTGATCGCGTCTCGGTCAAAGTCACGTTTCGTCGTTTGCTGGCCGTGAAACTGACTGCCCACTAAATTTATTGGCGTGAACCCTCTTGAAGTCACGCTTAATCGACTCCGCTTGCCGAACCCGATCCTGGTCGCGTCGGGAACGTTCGGGTACGCGCGGGAAATGCAGTCGTTCGCGGAGTTTGCTCAACTCGGTGCGATCATTCCTAAAACCGTGACGCCGCTTCCCCGCATAGGAAACTCGCCACCACGAACGGCCGAAACCTCGGCTGGCCTGTTGAACTCAATTGGCTTGGACAACGATGGCATCGAGGCCTTTCTTGAAAAGCATTTGAGTTATCTGCTCGGTCTGGGAACGCCGATCATCGTAAACATCGCTGGGCACAACATCGCCGAGTTCGGGCAAATGGCCAAGCGACTCAATTCGTTCAAAAAGATTGCCGCCGTCGAACTCAATATCTCGTGCCCAAACGTCAGCGGCGGAGTCGACTTCGCCACAGACCCGAAGCTGACCTCGCAAGTCGTCGCGGAAGTGCGGGCCGTTTGCGATCTCCCAGTGATCGCCAAGTTGACTCCGAATGTGACTCGTGTCGTCGACATCGCCGCTGCAGCCGCCGAGGCGGGAGCCGACGCCGTCACCTTGGTCAACACGTTTCAAGGCATGGCTGTCGATTGGAAACAGCGAAAGCCGATCCTCGGCAACGTGCTTGGCGGACTGAGCGGACCAGCTATCAAGCCACTGGCGTTGCGAATCGTGCATCAAGTGGCACAGGCGGTGAAGGTGCCGATCATAGGCGTGGGGGGCATTCAGTCGATCGACGATGTGATGGAGTTTCTAGTGACCGGTGCAACGGCAGTGCAGATTGGAACCGCAAACTTTTATAACCCGACTCTGGCCAGCCGATTGGTCGGTCAACTCACGGATGTCGTGAAGTCGCAAGGCTGCCAACGCGTCACGGAACTGATCGGCTCTCTGCAATTACCGAATCGCAGCGGTTGCCAGAAATAGGCGTGGCTGCTGGAATCCCGCGAAAACCATCGCAAAACGTGAGGACGATTCATGCGAGTTCTTTCCGGAATTCAGCCGACGGGCCGGTTTCACTGGGGCAACTACTTCGGGGCGATCCGGCAGTACATCACCTTGCAGGACAACCAGCAGGCCTTCTATTTCATCGCCGACCTGCACGCTCTGACCACCATCCGCGATGCCGCTGTCTTGCGCGGTTTCACTCGCGATGCGGCCATGGATCTGTTGGCACTGGGACTCGATCCGGCAAAAGCCACGCTGTTTCGACAATCAGACATTCCGGAAGTGACCGAGCTGATGTGGTTACTGACAACGCTGACTCCGATGAGCCTGCTCGAAAAGTGTCACGCCTATAAAGACAAACTCGCGAAGGGGTTGCCGGCTGATGCGGGGTTATTTTCCTACCCAGTCCTGATGGCTGCGGACATTCTGTTGTACGACAGCGACCTCGTGCCGGTCGGCGTCGATCAGGTGCAGCACATTGAGGTGACTCGCGACATCGCCATGAAGTTCAATCTGACGTTTCAGCGCGAAATCTTCGTACTGCCGGAGGCTCGCGTGATGACCGAGACCGCCAAGGTCGTGGGGACCGACGGCGAAAAGATGTCCAAGAGTTACGGCAACACGATCGAGTTGTTCGAAGACGCCAAAAAGCTCCGCAAAAAAATCATGTCGGTGAAAACCGATTCGACTCCTGTCGAAGCCCCGAAGAATCCGGAGACTTGCGCGGTCTTCACGCTCTACAAGTTGTTCGCATCCGAGTCTCAGCAAGTGGCCTTGGCCGAGCGGTACCGCGCTGGAGGTATGGGCTACGGCGAGGCCAAGCAAGCCCTGTTTGAGGCAGCCGATCAGTTTATCGCCCCCGCTCGCGAACGGCGTGAAAAGTTGGCCGCGAACGCCAGCTACGTCGAAGACGTGTTGCAGGCCGGCGCGCGGCGAGCACGTGCGAAAGCGCAAGTGGTCTTGGATCGCGCTCGCGAAGCCTGCGGATTGAAAAAGCGTGGCGTCTGAATCACGCGTGGTCAGGATCGGTGACTATCCGGATCAACTGCGCGAGGCGTACTTCCAACGCAATTATTTGCTGCCACGAAGTTCCGTCAACCAGTCTTTGTCCCGAACCATCATCTACGGATCGCTCACGGCCATTTTGAAGAAACACGACAATCTGTTGGTGGACGAAGGCGATCAAATCGGCAAGTTGCGCCCGCTGAGCCAACCGAAAAGTGTCGGGGATTGGTGGCATGGCGACTGCAAGTTCCTGGCTGGCGGAGTCCAATATGTCGCTCCAGTTCGTAGGATGAGCCGAACCGGGATCCACGGTTCGATTGGTTTCCACCACCTCGTCCTCCGCGCCGGGGTGCGAGCCATCGATCACGTCCTTTAATTTCTGAAGCGGCACCGAACCCGACGCTCGGTATCGCTCACCAATTTCTTTGGGACTTCCAAAGACCAGCAAACACCTGCCAATCGACACGAGATCGCCGACTTGCAAGACACGCATCGTCGTGGGGACACCGTTGATTCGCGTGCCGTTGGTGCTTTCCAGATCGGTCAGGATCACCTTTCCGGCGTCCTCTTGAACTTTCAGATGGAAACGGCTGACCCGCTCGTCGTTGAGCTGCACACCGTTATCTTCTTCACGGCCGATGGTGAACGGCGTTTCCAACTCCGCGAACACGCGGCCTCGCTCCATGCCTTCGAGGATCTGAAAGGTCACCTCTGCCATGTCGCGCCTTCCCCAACCCGGACTACTCGTCGAATGTCGGGTTTTCCAGAATTTTCTTCTATCGGCCTGAACCGATGAACGTCAACCAGATAGGCCGAAGGTCAGACGGCATTTGGCCCGGCCCCTGGAAACGGTGAGCTTTGATACGCCGAAACCATGGCGGAATTCACGACTCGCAACAGATCCGCCTTGCGAACCGGTTTCTTCAGGACGGAATACGCCTCGGCGTCGGTCGCTTTGCGAACGAGCTCTTCGGTCGCGTCGGCAGTGATCAAGATGCAGGGAGCGGCTGGCACGATGATCTTCACCATTTGGATCGTTTCGATACCGGTCAGTCGATCCATGTGCATGTCCAGCAACAACAGGTCAACCTTCTCCCCCACCACAATTTCGATCGCTTCTTCACCCGACGACGCTTCCAACAAAGTGAAGAACGGCTCCAGCAACGCCCGCAGAACTTCGCGGAATTGAGCATCGTCATCCGCGATGAGCAGTTGAAACGGTTGTTGATGAATGGCCACCAATGGAAACCTCAACGACATCCAAGTCACAAACACGCTAAACGTACCACCTCCGATACCAGAGTCCAGTCGTGCCTGTCAATGCGTCCTACGTCCTGAGCAATTTCGTCCGCAACGATTCCAGCAACCGCACCGCTTGTCCGATGTCCGCTTTCTGTCGTTCACGGTCGTGAGCAATCTCACGCTCAATCGTCAGCGGTCCGGTGTAACCGACGGACTGCAACGTCCGCAGGTAGTTTTCCATGCCGACATCGCCATCGCCAAGCGCGACCTCAGTTCCCCAGCCTTTGCCTCGCTGATCGGGAGCAGCCCACTTGGCATCCTTGCAATGGATGCTGCGAACCAGGTGGCCGACCTTCTTCAACGCCTCGATCGGGTCGCCCGTGCCGTACAGAATCATGTTCGCCGGATCGAAGTTGATGAAAAGGTTGTCACGGCCAACGTCGTGCATGAATTCCAGCAGATGGTCGGCCGTCTCCTGACCGGTCTCGAGGTGCATGTTCTGGCCGTTGTTTTTGACATGATCCAGCAGATCGCGCGTGACTGCGATCAACGAGTTGTAACTGGCACTCCCCTTCTCCGGCACAAAGCCGATGTGCATGCCAATCGTGTTGCAGCCCAGCAGCTTCGCGAAGTCGGAAATCTCCTTCATCTCGGCTGCGCGAGAGGCCCGCGTCGCTTCCGGAACGAGGCCAACCGTCCGAGCGGTCGTGGCGATGTCGGCGTAGCTCTCCCCTTCGAAGCCTCCGAACAGGCAGGTGATCGTGATGTCGGCATCCTTGCAGCGTTGCAGAAAGGCCTTCGCGGCGGCCTCGTTGCGAGACTCTTTGTGCGGCGTGTGAACCTGAACGGTGTGGATGCCGAGTTCTTTCGCGACATCCAGATGCACACCCAAACCTGCGTCCACCGACGCGAACACGCCTATCGCCCATTTCTGCATGATGAGTCTCCCTGAGTTGTCCTTACGTCCAAGGGCCGATCGTAACCGAGACGACCGGCCGGGGCGGGATGATATCGCTACGGACCGAATTTTCACGCATCAGAACTTGTTGATTCTGCCGATCTCAGTGACAATGCCCCCGGACACACCCGCGGCGGCGACCACAATAACTGGCCGCTCCCGACAAATCCAAAACCTGTAACCGCCACCTTCACCCACCGACTCAAGAGGAGTCTCGCGATGCTGACTTTCTTCGGCAAACGAAACCGGTTGTGCGATTCGACGTCTCGACGCTCATTCCTGCAAATCGGAGCAGCTGGTGTTGGCGGCCTGACACTGGCAGATCTGCTGCGACTCGAAAGCCAAGCCGCGACGGGCCGCTCGAAGAAATCGGTCATCAACATCTTTTTGAGCGGCGGGCCGACGCATCTCGACACTTTCGATTTGAAGCCGGAAGCGCCGTCCGAAATCCGCGGCGAGTTCAAGCCGATCGCGACCAATTGCGCGGGCTTCGACATCTCGGAGCACTTTCCGAAGCTGGCGCAAGTGGCCGACAAGTTCTCGGTCATCCGCTCGCTGACCGGGATCAGTGAAGAACACACGAACGTCCAATCGGATACCGGCTGGCCAGAGAACACACTGCGGTCGATCGGCGGGCATCCGAGCATCGGGTCGGTCATGTCCAAGATGTGGGGACCGGCTCAGCTCACGGCGCAGGGATCTGCTCCGACGTTCGTGGACCTGACGCAAACTTCGAAGCCCGGATTCCTCGGCCAAGTTCACGGTCCGTTCGTGCCGGACGGAGTTGGCCGACAGAACCTCTCGCTCAATCAACAAGTGACGCTCAACCGTCTGGATGATCGCAAGGCGTTACTGGCGGGACTCAACACCGCTCGGCAGGGAGTTGATTCGCGCGGCATGATGACCGCGCTCGACAGCTTCACCGAACGAGCGGTTAATCTCATCACCTCCGGCGAAGTCGCGAAGGCGCTCGACTTGCGACGCGAAGACCCGCGACTGCTCGAACGCTATGGGGTCGAAAAGGATCAGCAGAACCAACGCATGATTCTGGCTCGGCGTTTGATTCAGGCCGGAACGCGCTGCGTCTCGTTCTCGTGGGGCGGCTGGGATACGCACGGCGACAACTTCAACAACATGCGGCGCCAGTTGCCGAACCTCGACAACGGGCTGAGCACGTTGATTCAAGACCTCGACGCCCACGGGCTGCTGAACGACACGATCATCCTGATGTCAGGCGAGTTCGGCCGCACCCCGCGAATCAACGGCGGAGCGGGCCGCGACCACTGGGCACGCGCCGGCTTCTTCTTCGTCGCTGGTGGCGGCTTCCGTCATGGCCAAGCGATCGGCTCAACCAACCGCCTGGGCGAAGTCCCCGCGACTCGGCCGATCCACCTGCAAAGCATCTTCGCCACCGTTTACAAGCAACTCGGCATCGACCCCGACACGACCACGCTCATCGACCCCAACGGCCGTCCGCAATATCTCGTGGACGAACGCAAGCTCATCGCCGAGCTTTAGCCCCTTGGGAGTGCGGTGTGTCAGCACCGCCTTGGTTTGCGGTGCAGGCCCTTTGGATTTTGATTGATGATCGCCCCAAAGAAAGCGGCTGTGCCGCGATCTAAAGCGGCACTGACACACTGCACTCCAAATAATGAGACGCTCCTGCCACAACTTTGAACCGGTTCTCTCGCGACGCGACATGCTGCGTGCGTCGGCGTGTGGGTTTGGATCGTTCGCACTGGCAGACCTCTTGAAAGCGGACACGGCTCGTTCGGCGAATCCGTTGGCTCCGAAGGTTCCGCCGTTGGAGGCGAAGGCGCGGCGGGTCATTTTTCTGTTTATGCACGGCGGGCCTTCGCAGGTCGATACGTTCGATTACAAGCCGCTGCTCGAACGGGATCATGGGAAGCCTTTGCCGTTTTCCAAGCCGCGCGTCTTTTCGGCTCAGACAGGCAATCTGCTCAAGTCGCCCTGGAAGTTTCGGCAGTACGGCGAGAGCGGGGCGTGGGTCAGCGATTTGTTTCCGCATGTCGCGAAGCACGTCGATGACTTGTGCATGATCAATTCGATGTGGGGGTCGAACTCGCGGCATGGCGGAGCGTTGCTCGAACTGCACACGGGCAGCGACACGTTCGTCCGGCCGAGCATGGGGTCGTGGATCACCTACGGGCTCGGCACCGAGAACCAAGACCTGCCGGGCTACATCACCATCTGCCCGACGCTGACGCACGGCGGAGTCAACGCCTACAGCTCGGCGTTCATGCCGGCGGTTTATCACGGCACGCCGCTGGGCAACGCAGGCATCTCATCGGATCAGGCGAAGATTCCGTTCATCGAAAACGCCGACAAGCTGCCGCGCTCGTTGCAGTCGCTGGAAGTCGGCCTCTTGCGGCAGATGAATGAAGAGCACCTCGCCGCGTCCGGTCCCGACGCCGCGCTCGAAGGCCGCATCAATTCGTTTGAGCTGGCTTTCCGCATGCAGACCGCCGCGCCGGAACTGCAAAACCTCAACAGCGAATCCGAGGCGACGCAGAAGCTGTACGGCCTCGACAACCCGCGCACCGCGAACTTCGGACGACAATGCCTGATGGCTCGCCGCTTTGCCGAGCGAGGCGTGCGGTTCATTCAATGCACTCACAGTTACAAGTGGGACCAGCACGGCAATCTGAAAGTCGATCACGCTCGCAACGCCGAGGAAGTCGATCAACCGATCGCCGCGCTGCTGACCGATCTGAAATCGCGCGGCCTGCTCGACGACACGCTGATCCTCTGGGGCGGCGAGTTCGGCCGCACTCCGGTCGCTCAAGGAGACGACGGCCGAGACCACAACCCGCAAGGCTACACCATGTGGCTGGCCGGCGGCGGCGTGAAGCCCGGCATCCGCTACGGCGAGACCGATGACTACGGCTACTACTCCGTCAAAGACAAAGTCCACCTGCACGATCTACACGCCACGATGCTGCACCTGCTCGGCTTTGATCACACCAAGCTGACCTACCGCTATGCCGGCCGCGATTTCCGTCTGACCGACGTGCATGGCGAAGTGGTCAACGGACTGCTGGCGTAACGGCAGTCGCTAGCACGACGCGCAAGCGAGTGATTGGGACTTCAAATGCAGGGCCAATCGCTGGCGCATCGTGCTGATTTACAAAGCGCCGCTCATGCGACCTCGTAGCCTTTGCGTTGTTCGCGGCCCTGCCAGGCGTTGGCTTCATCGTCGCCGAGGATTTGCTCGGTTTCGGGGTTCCACTTCAGGGTCCGGCCGAGCCGCATAGCGATGTTCGACAGGTGGCACGTCGTCAGATTGCGGTGGTGGCTGAAGACGTCGCTCTGGGTTTCGCCGCGATCCTTCACGCAGGCGATGAAGTTGGCCATGTGGTTGTCTCGGTTCTTTCCCTTTCGCAGAGCCTTGAAGACGTCTTCCGGCAGCGGGTTCTTTTCGAGATCCTCGACCGGAGCGCCGGTCAGCTTGCCGCGATTGACGAAGAAGCGACCGGACTCCCCCTCGAACATCACGCCGTTATCGAAACCCAGGTCGTTGCAGTTGTCGCGAATGAACATCTCGACGCCGTTGGCGAAGAGGGCCTTCACTTTGAAAGCAGTCGCCGTGTTGTAGGTGTCGTCGATCGTCGGATAGCCCTTCTCGAACGGGACCGGATGCGTGCATTCGAGAACCTCGATGCTGACCGGGCCGGAACCTTCCATGCGAATGCCCCACTGGCCGATGTCGACGTGGTGAGCACCCCAGTCAGTCATCTTGCCGCCGGAGTATTCGTACCACCACCGGAAATTGTTGTGACAACGCTGCTCGATGTAGTCGACCAGCGGAGCTTGCCCCAGCCACATGTCCCAATTGAGATGAGCCGGCGGCTGCGTTTTCTTGAACGTCGGCCCTTTGTCGCCGCCGCCGATGGCGATGTGCACTTTTTGAATCTTGCCGATACGTCCCTCGCGAGCCAGTGCGACCGCCTTCTGGAATCGGTCGTCGCTGCGTTGCTGAGTGCCGACCTGCATGACTCGCTTGGTCTCCTTGACGACCTTGCACAGCAGTTTGCCTTCGTTGATCGTCAGCGTCAGCGGCTTCTGGCAGTAGATGTCCTTCCCGGCTCGGAGTGCGGCCAGAGCGATCCGCGTGTGCCAATGGTCCGGAGTGCTAATCGTGACGCAGTCGATGTCTTTCCGGTCGAGGAGCTTGCGGTAGTCGCCGAACACTTCCGCTTTGCCGCCAAGCATCTTTTCGTTGAGATTAGCAGACCGATTCGTGTCCACATCGCACAGGGCGACGATGTCGCCGTAGTTCTTGATCGCACCAGCATCGCCAGTCCCCATGCCGCCGTTGCCGATGCAGCCGACCTTCGGACGTTCGTTCGGTGACTTGGCGTCCTGAGCCATCGTGCGTGTCAGTCCGCTCCAAGTCGGCATCAGACTGCTGGCCGCGGCCAAAGTGGTCAGTTGCAGAAAGTCTCGGCGAGTCGTGTGCGTCATGATTCGTCCTTTGCAGAGTTCCGTTGGTGAAACATTTTGAGCAGCGAAAGATATCGTCGATCCCGATCCGAGCGAACCTGGTCGGCGACTGCAGGCGGATATTCGTAGAAGCCGCGTCCTGTCTTGAACCCGTGATTTCCCCCATCGACAATCCGTTGCACGGTTGCCGGGACCGTCGTTCCAGCAGCGATCTCTGGCGTGAGATTGCGATACACGGCCGTCTGGACATCGAGCCCGCCGAAGTCGTGAATCCGCAGTGGGCCAAGTGCCGCTAGCCGAAAGCCCATGCTCCCTTGAATCGCCGCGTCAATGTCCTCGACCGAGGCGACGCCTCGATCGAGCAAGTCCCACACTTCGCGCATCACGGCAATCTGCACTCGATTGACGAGGAAACCCGGCAGCTCTTGATTGATGCGGATCGCCAATTTTCCGGAACGCTGCAGCAATTCGAGAGTCGCCTGAATCGTCGCTTCATTCGTCTTTGGACTGCCGACGACTTCGACCGTCGGGACAATGTGCGGCGGATTGAACCAATGCGTGACGACGGCTCGTTCGGCCCGCTTCAGTCGTGCGCCGGACTGCGAGATTGGGAACGTCGAAGAGTTGCTCGCCAAAATTGTGTCATCCGCAACAAGTGATTCGAGTCGCTCGAACAGGTCCTGTTTGGCGGGCAAATCCTCACGCATTGCCTCAGTCACGAATTGTGCGTCACGCACGGCCTCGGCTTGTGCTTCGCAGACTCGAATCCGTCGGAGAGTCGCATCGATCTGATTCACTGGAAACAGTTCTGCTTCGACGAAGTCCTGGAGGTTCTGACGGATGCGATCGTGCAACGATTCTCCTGTGGCTCGGACTTCGTCAAAACCCGTGACGTCGCAGCCCGCCATCGCAAATGTCTGAGCGATACCGTGACCCATCGTGCCCAAGCCGATGATGGAAACTCGATGGAGTTTGTTCATGGTTCGTAGTTCTGCCTTCAAGCGGCGCGTTTCGACTCCTGCTGCCGCCTGAAGGCGGGGCTATGAACTTACAGAATCGCCGCGCTTTTGACGTCGATGCCTTTGAGAGCCATCTTCAATTCTTCGACATTGGGCGAAATTTCGAAAGCGTCGGCGCGGCTGATCAAATCGCGATCGATGAAGCTCTTTAGCGAGTCGTTAAACAGTTGCATGCCTTCTTCTCGACAGATGCGGATAGCGGCGGCCAGCTTGCCGTCCTGCTCCTCCAAGACCAGCTTGCGGACGGTGCCGTTGAAGAGCATCAACTCGATGATCGGCACGCGCGCCGGCTTATCGACGACAGTGCGGATCAGTTTCTGGGCGACAATGCCCTTCATGTTGAAGGCCATCGCACTCCGCAGAGCTTTGTGCATGTCTTGCGGGAACAGATCCAGAATACGGCCAATCGTGGAGGGTGCGTTGGAGGCATGGATCGTGCCATAAACCAAGTGCCCGGTTTCGGCGGCGTGGATCGCCGTGCCGAAGGACTCTTGATCGCGCATTTCACCCACCAGCATGATGTCCGGGTCTTGTCGCACGGCGTGCTTCATGGCGATGTGAAAGTCTTTCACGTCCATGCCGATCTCACGCTGGTTGATCAGAGCCTTGTCGGGCGTGTAGACGAATTCGATCGGGTCTTCAATCGTCAAGATGTGGACGTTCTTGCGATGGTTGATCAAGTCCAGCATCGAGGCGATGGTCGTCGACTTGCCCGACCCGGTCACACCGGCGAGCAACACCATGCCTTGGTCGTAGGTCGTGAGTTGCTCGATGATCGGCGGCAGGTACAGGCCTTCGAAGTTGGGAATGTTGCGTTCGACTTTTCGGCTGACCATGCCGGGCAGTCCCAACTGCACGAACAAGTTCACGCGGAACCGCCATTTGTCTCCATCCACTTCGACCACGTGCGAGAAGTCGGAGCCACCTTCGCTCCAGTAGATGGAGGTCAACCGCTCGTCCATCATGGGCATGAGCAAGTCGGCCATTTTTTCTTTGGAGATCGGCTCCATGTCGAGCGGCACCAGCGAGCCACGGATTCGGAAGGTCGGCGGCTTGCCCACCTGCATATGCAGGTCAGACGCTTTGTGCTTGACCATGGCGCGGAAGATCTTATTGACCTCCAGTTCGCGATGATCGCCAAACGAGTCGCGTTTAAGATTGGGTGGCGGCGGAGCAGCACCGGCAGGAGCGGGACGAGCAGACATCGCGAAAACCTCGCAAAAGGATGTGGCGCAGAAAAATCGACTGCCGCCTGAGTCGCGGCACAATCACAGAGCGAGTTGTAATCGACCGTTTCGACCGCTGACAAACAAGAAGTGGTGCCGAGTTCGACGTTCGACTGAGACTTTGTTAGAAGGTCGGTTCCATGAGTGACGCGATTTTCATCAAGGAGAAATCATGCAGCAGCGACATCGACGTGCCGGCCTGACTCTACTTTCCGCCTTCGTTTTGATCGGTCTTTCTGGCTGGGCCTCCGGATGGTTTAAGGCCACGGAAACCGTGGTATCCGAAATCGCTCCAGGAGTCTTTTTCCGCAAGATGGAGACCGAACCGAAGTTCCTCGGCAGCAATCAAGGCTGGATCATCTTCAAGGACTTCGTGCTGGTCATCGAAGCCAGTTTCCCGACTCAGGCCGAGGCGGTCATCAAGGAAATTCGCAAGACGACCGACAAGCCGATTCGCTACGTCTTCGACACGCATTACCACGGCGATCACGCCGACGGTAATCCAATCTTCGTCAACATCGGAGCTTCCCCGGTTGCCTCCGAAAACAGCAAACTCCTGTTCGAGACCAAAGGCCGTGCCGGCTTCGAACAGTCACAGAAGGATAACCCCAAAGAGTTCGGGCATGAGGGGCTCAAGTACGCTCCCGCCTCGTTGTACTTCCCAACGAAACTGGTGATCGACGACGGCACACAGCGCGTCGAGTTGCTGCATTTCGGCCATGCCCACACGGCCGGTGATGCGGTCGCCTGGCTGCCGAAGCATGGCATCGTCTTCACCGGCGACGCCTGTGTGAACGGAGCGTTCAACTACGCTGGCGACTCGAATACCGAAAGCTGGATCGGCGTGCTGACAAAGCTCCAAGAACTCCCGATCAAGGTCGTCTGCCCTGGCCACGGCGAGATGACGGGGAAAGACCTGCTGGCGACTCAAAAACGCTGGTTCGTCGAACTGCGTGAGGCGGTTCAGATGGCCATCGACAAAGGCAAATCACTCGATGACATCAAAAAGGTACTCGATGTCCCGTTTTACAAAGATTGGACTGGAGTCGATGCGAAGACTCGAGTTGAGAATATCGAACACGTCTACGGTGAACTGACGAAACGTAAAGCCGGGTGAGTCATCGCAGCAATCTCGTTTTGAAGAGTCTGCGTGCAGATCAACGAACGCAACTCCGCGAACGCCGACGTTCTCTGTGTTGCCTTCTGTTCAAAAGATTCTCAACGGAAGGCAACAAAGAAACGAAGCGAGACAATGATGGATCAAAGAGAGGAGCCGATGCCATGAATCGACGAATTTGTGGAGTGTTCGTCTTCATTCTCATCCCAGCTTGTTTGAATGCCGCGGTCACGCGGGTTGAAATTAAAACGCGCGAGTCGTATCTCGAAGGGCGAGCCTTTGACGGAGTCGGCGCATACGAACGGCTGCGCGGCAAGGCTTTCTTTGCGGTTGATCCCAAGCACGTCGCCAACCAAACAGTGATCGACTTGGAGTTGGCCCCGAGAAACGACGCCGGACTCGTTGAGTTCTCAACCGATGTTGAATGGCTCGCTCCGAAGGACTTGAGTAAAGCGAACGGAGCGATCCTGTACGACGTTAACAATCGCGGGAACAAGCTGGCACTGGGGATGTTCAACACGGGAGCCGAAGAATTTTTGATGCGGAAGGGCTACGTCGTCTTGTGGAGCGGTTGGATTGCGGAGACTCAGCCAGGAAGCGGACGGCTGCGACTGAACGCTCCGGTTGCAATGGAAAACGGTCAGCCCATCATCGGAACAGTCCGCGCTGAATTCGTGATTGAGGCGGCGGCCGAACGGCACACACTGGCGATGTGGGCCAATCAAGGCTGCTACGAACCAACCGAACGGGGTGAACGAGAGGCGGTCCTGACGTGGCGTGCTCGCGAGAAGGATGCACGAGTCGCCATCCCGCGCAAACAGTGGCGATTCGAAAAACGCTGGGTCGAGGACAACGGTGAGCGCGGGCAATTACCCGTGATCGATCTTGTCGTCGCCGGAGGAGTGCAGCCGGGGTACATCTACGAAGTGGTTTACGAAGCCCAAGGTCCGATCGTGCAGGGACTCGGCCTGGCGGGCATTCGCGATCTGCTGGCGTTTTTTAAACACGAAAAGTCCGAGAAGAATCCGCTGCGGCTTGCAGAGACTAGCTCGACGAGCCAGCGAAGGGTTGAACGTGTCGAAGACAAAGGCAATCCCTCGCCCGTGCGTCGGGATAGCTTGTGGCGGGCGTACGGTTTTGGCGTCTCGCAGTCTGGGCGTTGCCTGCGACAGTTTTTGTACGACGGATTCAACGCCGATGAGTCGAACCGACAAGTCTTCGACGGGGTGATCCCGCACGTCGCGGGGGGAGGACTCGGTTTTTTCAATCATCGCTTCGCATCGCCGACTCGGCACAACGGACAGCACGACAACCACCTTTTTCCGGCGGACCAATTCCCGTTCACCTATGGCGATGAGACCGATCCCTTCACTGGACGTGAAGACGGTATCCTGCATCGCGATCGTGCGCGCGGCACCGTGCCGAAAGTCATGCACACTCAGAGCAGCAGCGAGTATTGGCATCGCGCCGGCTCGCTGGTTCACACAGACCCGCGCGGCGAGCGTGACGCCAAGTTGCCTCCCGAAGTTCGCGTCTACTGCTTCGGTGGTACGCAGCACGGAGCCGGCAGCGGCATCGCGGGTACGGCTCCGGGAAACGGACAGCTCCTCACGAACCCGGCAGACTATCGTCCGCTGTTGCGAGCGCTGCTGACCGCACTCGACGAGTGGGTTCGCACCGGTAAGGAACCGCCGCCGAGTACTCATCCGCGCATCGCGGATGGAACGCTGGTCGGTTGGCGCGAATCCGAAAGCGGTTGGCAAGGAATCCCCGGCGTGCGTTATCCGGAAGTCATTCAACAGCCGGAGCATCTCGATCGCGGCCCGGAGTTCTATCGCTTCCGGCGTTCAACGATTGAGCCGCCGATCAGTCGCGGCAGCTACGTCGTCCGCATTCCGAAGTGCGGGACCGACAACAACGAACTCGGCACGCTGCTGTTGCCGGCGATCGCCGTGCCGATCGCGACCTACACCAGTTGGAACACGCGGAACCGCAGCGTCGGGGCGGAAGGTGAGATGCTCGGCCTGCAAGGAGGCTACATCTCGTTCGTGAAGACGAAGGCCGAACGCGAGAAGCTCGGCGATCCTCGCCCGGCGTTGCTCGAACGGTATCGCGACTTCGAGGACTTTCGCACGCATTACCGAGCCGCCGTTGATCGCGGCGTCGAGCAGCGAACGTTGTTAGCGGAAGATGTCGCCGAGCTGATGAAACTCGCCGACCGCTGGCGACCGCTGTTTGATTAAACGGTCGGAGACTTCATGAACAACTCGGTCCCGATCGAAAAGCATGTCGTGCTCGTCGGCGCGGGGAACGCGCATCTGGTGTTCCTGAAGCGCTGGCGAATGTCGCCGTGGCCGGGAGTCGCCGTGACGCTCGTGTCTGAGGCCGCCGAGATTCCGTACTCGGCGATGGTTCCGGGGTACATCGCGGGAGACTATCGCTGGGATGAGATCTCGCTCGATCTGGTGCGGCTCTGCCGTTCTGCCAATGCGCGGTTCGTCGCGACGCGAGTCACGGGAGTGGATGCGGCGAACTCACGAATCGAATTCGCGGATCGTCCGGAGATGACGTTTGATGTCCTCTCGTTGGGGCTGGGTTCACTTCCCGCCGCTCCAACAGGTTGGGGCAAAGGTGAGTGGTCGTTCTCGATGCGACCGCTTGGCCAATTCACTCGGCAGCTCGAGCAACTCGAAACATCGCTCACGCAATCACCGCGGCCGTTTCATCTCGCCGTGGTCGGTGGTGGAGCGAGCGGTTGTGAGCTGGCATTGGCGATTCAGAGGCGACTGTCGAAGTCGGCCGGCTTCCGGCTATCGTTGTTGCAAGCGAATCACCGATTGCTCCCCAGCTTTCCGAATCGCGCGGCTCGCATGATGGAGACACGCCTGCGCGCCGCCGGCATCAACGTCCAACTCGATGCATGCGTGCTCGGCGGCAATTCCGGACGACTGCGGTTGGCGTCAGGACAAGAACTCGCGTGCGACGGTGTGTTGTGGGCGACTCCGGCTGCACCACCAGAGTTCCTCCGAACGAGTGCGTTGAGCATCGATGACTCTGGTTTCTTGCTGGTTCGGGATACTTTGCAGTCACACAGCCATGCCGCCGTGTTTGGCACCGGAGACTGCGTGAGCTTTCTGCCGCAACCTCAACTGCCGCGGAACGGAGTTCACGCCGTACGGCAAGGGCGAGTCCTCTTCGACAACGTACGCGAGTTTCTGCATGAACGACCTCTCACACCGTTTCGTCCGCAGCGGAATTGTTTGTGCTTGATGAATACGTCGGACGGCGAAGCGATCCTGAGCTACGGATCGTTTGCGACAAAGGGACGTCTCGTGCGTCGCTGGAAGGAACGCATCGATCGCGCGTGGCTGGAAACCTTCGGTTTGAAACCAGCTCGAAGCGACAGCGAGGGGTCGGGATCGGACAACCCCTCGCTCGTGCATCGGGCTGGCATGACCGCCGCGCATCTGATGCGTTGCGGCGGATGCGGAGCGAAGGTCAGTGGCGACGTGCTCTCGTCGGTCCTTTGCGATTTGAAGATCCCCGACGATCCGAGAGTGCTGCTGGGGACGCTGGCGGGCGAAGACGCGGCCGTGCATCGCGTGCGAGCCGACTCCTTCGGCATCGCCGCCGACAAGCTCGTCGAAGTGCAGACCGTCGATTACTTCCGAGCGTTCCTCGACGATCCGTATCTCTTCGGCCGGATCGCCGCACTGCATTCGGTCAGCGATTTGTACGCGATGAATGCTCGGCCGTTTTCCGCGCTGGCGATTGCGACGCTGCCTTACGCCCGCGGGCCAATTCAAGCCGCTCAACTGCGCGAAGTGCTGGCGGGAGCAACCCGCACGTTCGAGGAACTCGGTGTCGTACTGACCGGCGGACACACGTCCGAGGGACACGATCTGTCACTCGGCTTTTCGGTGACGGGCTACGCGGATGAGGATCAGCTCTTTCGCAAAGGCAATCTCGCCCCGGGCGATGTACTGATCCTGACAAAACCGATCGGTACGGGAGCCGTCATGGCCGCCTGGATGCGCGGCGAATGCTCGGCCGCGCACTTCGACGAGGCCATCGAACAAATGCTGATCGCGAACAAGTCGGCGGCCGAAGTCTTCGCGAAGTTCGGCGTTCGTGCCTGCACGGACATCACCGGCTTCGGCCTCGCCGGTCATCTGCTGGAAATGCTCGACGCGGGCCGCGTCTCAGCTCGACTGAATGCAGACTCAATTCCGCGACTGACTGGCTTTGACGCCGCCGCCGCCCGCGGCATCCTCAGCACCCTGCATCCCGAAAATGCTCGGCTTGCCCACCGAATTCAGATTTCCGGCTCCCCGCCAGATTGGCTCTTCGATCCGCAAACATCCGGCGGATTATTGGCTGCAGTGCGTGCGAGTGTTTCGGCCGAGGTGCTGGAAACGCTGCATTGTCGCGGCCTTCACCGTGCCGCTGTCATCGGCGAAGTGCTCGACGCGTCAACATCGCCAGCGATCGACTTACCCGGTTGATGGCGGAATCGTATTGAGGCCGAACTTCGTCTGGCGGTAGAACCCCCACCGTAAATCTAAGCCGTATGCGGTTCGGGCAAGGACGTCATCACTTTCAAGGGGCAGGGACACATGAAGACCTACACGCAAAAGTTTTTTGCCGATCGGCACGAACGCACGGTTCACTCAGCCAGCACGATCTTGTCGATCGCCTTGGAAACACTGCCCGACGTGCGGTCGGCTGTCGATGTCGGTTGCGGCGTCGGCACTTGGCTGTCAGTGCTCAAAGATCGTGGGGTCGAAGACATCCGAGGCATCGATGGCGAATGGGTCGATCCCAAAATGCTTGTTATCCCGCCGGAATCATTTCTGACGGCGGACCTCACTAAACCGCTCCAGATTTCACGCCGATTCGATTTGGCGATTTCGCTGGAAGTCGCCGAACACCTGCCGCCCGAATGCGCTGAAGACTTCGTGTCAATGCTTGTGAGAATGTCTGACTTCGTCCTGTTTTCGGCAGCAATTCCCCATCAAGGGGGACGCAATCACCTCAACGAACAGTGGCAGGAATACTGGGCCGAGTTGTTCGCGCAGCACGACTACCAAGCCATCGACTGCATCCGCGGCCCAGTCTGGAATGACCCCAACATCGACATGTGGTACAAGCAAAACACGCTGCTGTACGTGAATCGTCCGCGAGTTCCCGAACTGCGACAGTGCGGCGACGCGGCATCGCTGAAGCCGATGTTGTCAGTCGTGCATCCCGACTTGTACCTCGTCAAGCTGAGACGCATGAACTCGGTGAGCGGTTCGTTGCCGTTGTTTCCAAGAGCGATCCGAAATTGGGTCAAGCGCCGCTTCGCCGGTTGAACTGACGACCGAGAATTACAATCGGTTGGCAAATTTCTCAGGCCGCCTTTTCTTCTCGCAACGCCGTGTTGGGCCAAAGTGCAGCGATCTGCCCAAAGACCTGATTGACGGTCAATTCACGCATACAGCGATGATGCTGCACTGGACAGACTCGCTGCTGACACGGGCCGCAGTCCACTTTCCGTTGCAAATGTACCGCCAGCGGATGAAACGTCTCGCTCCAAGCAATGTGTGTTGGACCGAACAGCGTCAGGCAGGGGACATCAAACGCCGTCGCAAAGTGCCGAGGCCCCGAATCGGTCGTCACCAACAGGCTCGCATTCCGCACTGCCGCTTTGGTCAGGCCAATGCTCAACGGTTCTTCCGCGAGGCTGAGGACTCGTGGATGCGCGGCTTCCGACACGATTCGCTGAGCCGTCGAACGTTCTTGCGGCCCGCAGACGATGAGCACGGTTCGATCCAGTTCCTCAGCAAGGCGGCGGCTTAGCTCGACGAAGTATTCCGTCGGCCAATCCTTCGCCGCACCGAAAGCTCCGCCGGTGTTCAAGCAGACGTAGCTCGTTGAATTAACGACGGGATGTCGTCGCCAGAATGCCGCTAATTGCTCTTCGTCCTGCGGCAATGTCGCCAGCTCCAACTTCCGCGACAACATTCCGCAACCGAGCTGACCGACAAGCTGCAACATTTCGTCCAGGACGGGATGCGGAACCGCTCGTGACGGAGCCGGAACCGCATCGGTCAGCAACAGACTGCGACCATTCCGAGCGTAACCAAGCGTCCGCTTCGCGCCGCTTGCCCACGCCCACAACCCGGTGCGAAGCGAGTTCGGCAGCACAATCGCCAGATCGAATCGTTCACGTCGGAGCGACCGCAGCAATTGCCAAGAGTCCCCTCGCGTCGACTTCGGCGGATGAATCCACCAGCGATCGAGCAGCTTCGTCCCCGCCAAGACATCCGCCACATACGGCCGCAGAACTCCCACAATCTCAGCGTCGACGAAGTGATCGCGCAGCGCACGCAACGCCGGCGTCGCCATCGCCACGTCACCAATCCAGTTCGGTAACCAAATGCCAAGCTTCATGATGCATTGTTGGGGGCGCTAGTGTTCGATTAAAGCGATCAGATCACGACGTTCCACGATGAAGCGATATCCCTGAGATGCCAGCAGTTCGACACAAGCGTTGGCGTCGGTGCTCGATAAATGCACATGCTCGAAGCGGATAATGGCCGGTCGAATCGCCGAGAAATCAATCGTGCGAATGACTTCGTAGTCGTAGCCCTCCGCGTCAATCTGAAGCAGGTCGAGGCGGTCAAAGCCGTGCTCTTTCAACAAACTGACGAGCGTGCAGCACCGAACTTGTTGACAAACAATCTGATCGGGCGGCACTTTGTGTTTGAGTAGATGCTCGCGAGAAAAAGACGCCAAAGGCGAAGCCTGGCCAGTTCGTGTGTAAAAATCCCTCATGCCGTTTTCGTTCGCGATCGCCGCATTGACGAGAGCGATCTGAGGCTGACCTGCATAACAGGCTTTGAGCCTTTCAAAGGCTCCGGGTTGTGGCTCGACGATAATTCCCCGCAGCCCATACGCCTGAGCAATTGGAGAAAGAGCGTCGTTGTGGAGCCCATCAAATGCTCCGACCTGGAGAAACGTGAGATTCGGGCGAGACCGAAGGACGTGTGCGACGACCAATGCCAGAAAGTTCGTGTAATTCCAATCGGGATGCTTGAGTAAGACCGACGGTCGATAAGACCGTTCGAGTTGAAATTTGCGAAGGAAGACATCCCGCGCGATTTTCTTTCGATTCATTTTCGCAGAGTCCTTTCACAGAGCATGTCCGATCTCTTTCCTCAGAGGCTCACAACTCCAACCGCACAAAAATCGCGTCTTGCAAACGCGCCCGACCAACAAGACTCGGTTGGCCTGAATTCGTGTTCGGCATTCGAGCTCCCAAGTTTCGGTTCGCTATGCGGCTGCATATGAGGCTCCGCAAGCACTGACCGGCAGAGGCTCCTCGATGCAGTGGGCCACTTGTTCGATTCGCTCGCGAGCGCAGGCAAACAGATTCAAATAGGGGGCATAGAACGAACGAGTACGTCGAGTGATGGGTAACAATCTCAAGTAATCGTTGGACAACGAGTCCTGCGTGGAGCTATCGGAATACGGCTCGACCGTGTTCGTCGATTCGTATTGGGTTGTTTCATGGGCAGGACAGAAAAGCTGATACCCCAAAGCCTCCAACAGTTTCAGTGTCGAGTCGGCTGAGCGCGATTCACGATTGTTCTCGAAGGTGACCATCGGGCGAGACTTTCGGAGCACTCGTCGCGCTCCGTTCAGAACCGATTCTTCTGCACCTTCCGCGTCAAGTTTGATGAAGTCGGGCGACTCCAAATTGAGATCGTCCAGCCGACACTGATTGACGGCGAACCGCCCTCCTTGCGGCCTTACCTGAGCTAACCCGGAGTGGCTTGGACAGTCCATCGACACCATCCCATTCGAGTCACCGAGCGCCAACTCGTGGCAGGTCACACGCTCGCAAAGCCCAGCCTGCTCAATCACGGAAGTCAAATCCCGAAACGTCGTCGGCATCGGTTCGAAGGCGTGAACTTTCCCGCTGAAGGACTTTTGTGATGCAACAAGCAGTGGGAAGTAACCCCAATTGCTTCCGACATCGAACAGGACTCCATTCTGAGGAAGAAAATGGGCCATGAGAGCTGTTACGTCCGGCTCGTAACCGAATTTGTATTTGTCGAAGTACAGCACGTTGAACTGTCGATTGCGGGCATCAAACCGAATCGATCGGCGAAACCCTCCGACGGATAACGTGAACTGTCCCCACGCTGGCGTTCGACGGAAGGAATGGCTCATGTAGTACAATGCCCGATAGCAAAATCGGCTTAGTGACGAGGACTCGGCACTTCCGCTGCGAAACGCCGCTCGATATGTCCGCGCAAGCCACGGAAGCGCGTCGATTTGATGCCCTAGGTTGCGGGGTCCGGCTTTCGTCATCGGAGAACTCACTTTAAGTATTCACTGAACGATGTGACCTGCGACGGAGTATTCGCGATGATTACTCGTGTCGGTAATGATTCGCACAGCGACGTTTCTGGCATTTGCCTGTCTGCCTTTTGGATGCTTCCAGTTGCCAGAGATTGCGTCAAGGCCATTCTCTGAACTCGTCACCATGCAGTGCGCCGTTTGCCCCACAATGCAGGGCAGAGCAGATCGGTCTAGGCGTCACATCCACGGACAACTATGTTCCAGATGGCGTCGTAAGGAAACTTGAGCCAAGTCTGCCCTGAAAGTGACGTGTGGAAATGAGAATTCCGCTGACTGTTTTGATTCCGTGCAAAGACGAACTTGCGAACATCGAGGCCTGCATCGCATCGGCCCAAGAGATTGCCGACGAGATCCTGGTTGCAGATTCCGGTTCAACCGATGGCACCCTACAGCTTCTCCAACAGCGACGCGATGTGCGGGTCATCCAGCGCGAATACCGTTGCTGGTCGGATTTCAATAATTGGGCCATCCCACAGGCTCGGTACGAATGGGTGCTGCTCGTGGATGCAGATGAGCGAGTGACTTCCGAATTGGCTTCTGACATTCGACGTCTCAAGGAATCGGAATTGGCGGGCACATCATTCGACGCGTTCTGCATGACTCGTCGAAATTACCTTCACGGAAATCCCATGCGATCATGGGGACGCCATACCGATGCGGTCACGCGGCTCTTCCGCCGGACATGTCGCTGGACCAAACGCCGTACCCATTCGACTCTGGAAGTGCCAGCGTCGAAGGTCCAACGACTTTCTTCGGCGTTTGACCATCACACGTTTCGTTCAATGAAACACTTTCTCGATCGCCAACAGCGTTATGGCCAATGGAACGCGGAGGAGCTGTGGGATCGAGGCCGGCGAACGAAGGCATGGCATCTCGTTGTGCGACCGATGCTCCGCTTCTTCCGCGATTACTTCCTGCGAGGCGGCTTTCTGGATGGCAAGACGGGACTGATCGTGGCCTGCACGGCGGCATACACCGTCTTTGTGAAGTTTGCGACGCTTTGGGAAAAAGAGTTGCACTCAGACAAGACAACCTCAACGGCAACAACACTCTCTCTATTGCCACGGCAGGAACAACGTCAAGCGGCTTGATCTCCGGATCTTGTCATTAGCTCGACTGTCGGATTTGTGTAAAGTGACGCTTCCCGTTCCGTGACCTGCATCTGGCTGGTCCGCTCGAAGTACTTTCGGAGCGTGAGAATGCCAATCAGCCGTTCACGCTTCAGGTCCAAAAATTGTCCAACGAAACGCTGAGCGTTGGAAACGATTTCTTCGGCGGCCTGTAAATGGCGGAGGTAATAGCCGAGCTTCTCTTCAAGATTCGAGTAATCGTCGTTGATCTCGATGTAATGAACGTCGGGGACGAGCGTCCCCTCCATGAACCACGTTTCGAATTTCGGCCGAGGCATCACGGCGATCGAATTGGACGACATGATCCATTTGAGGTTGCTGGCAACATCGTTTCCTTCCAGCGACAGGATGAACTTGTACTTGAGTTGGTCCGCAACGCTCATCTCTGGGACAAGCCAACGAGCACCGGCACTCTTCGCTTTGGGCCGCACGTCACCAACATTACAGAGCGGGTGACCGAAATACCGTTCGAGAAACTGTTGCCGATTACGGCGATAACACGCTCCGCGAAACACCAACAAGTCGTTTTTTTCGCGAAAGAGGGTCGAATCTTGCACAAAATTGAAATGGCGAATCTTGTTGAGCTTCAACAAGACGGAATTCGAATTGTTCCCCGCAATAGGGCGACTTTTGGTGATGGCAGGCACAGGAAGGAGATAATTCACGTCGCCAAACTCGGTATTCCAACGCAAGTCTTTCGGAAAGTACCGGGCAATCTCATGCGAGTCGAAATAGTAAACCGTTCGTTTGCGACCAAGCCTGAGCGAGGACAGGAGGGGGGCGTCGTCATTGAGACGCGTTCCAGCGGGAAGCTTGCAGTAGTAGTTCACTCGCTGGGCAATTTCGCAGACATCGTCACGATCGAACATGGACGAGACTTGGTGCGTGAGTTGACCCTGGAACCATCGATCCGGGACGCCATACTCAACAAAGGCTTTCAAGTAGTAGAGGAATTTACTAGTCACGAATTTGTCCAGCGTTATTCGTCATTGTCGAAAGACGACCGCTGTGGTCCGCATGCTTCGACAAATTCTGTAGCGGGTCGAACGATCATGAAACGAGGCATCGAGTACAGCACACTAAGATCGCGACCGACAAATGTACGCGGAATATAGTCCACCGCTTCTTGTCTCGCTCACAACGGCTGCACGGATGCTTCCCATTCGAGAGAAAAGCGTCAAGGTCAGTCTTGCAGCCATTTCGTTCCGAGTAGACCGATTGAGAATGATCTGCCCGAGTTTGGGAGGCCGGACTAACGTCCCAAATGATCTCACCGTGCGATGGCGGAAGGGATGCCCCTCAACGAAAGCGAACGGAGACGATGGCGACTCTCATCACTGTTTTGATCTCCTGCACGGATGAGATGCACAACATTGAAACGTATCTCGCTTCGGTAAAGTCGATCGCGGATGAAATCCTTCGAAGCGGATTCTGGATCAATGGACGGCACGCTCGAATGTCTGCATCAACGAAGCGAAGTCCGGCTCATTCAGCGCAAATATCGCTGCTGGTCCGACTTCAACAATTGAGCCATCCCTCAAGCTAGCCACGCCTGGGTGCTGCTGGTGGATGCCGACAGGCGAGTCACTCCTGGACTTGCAGAGGACATTCGTCGGTTGAAGACGAGCGAACTGGAAGCGACTGCGTTTGATGCTTTCTCAATGGTGCGTCGGAACTTCTTTCATGAGCAGCCGATTTCGATCTTGGGGGCGTCACACCGATCGTGTGAAACGGCTGTTTCGCCGGACTTGTCGCTGGGCCAACGAGACTCGCAAGGTCGCGTGATAGAAATGCCGAACGACTGACGCAATAGGAATCACTAGCGAACCGTGACCAGCGTGGGGCGACGGAGGTTCGAAGCAATCCATCAGCCAAACGTGGAACGTCATCATCATCCGGCGGCACGGAAGCCGACGAGCGAACTAAAGGTTGAGTAACTGGGCGCAGATCGCGGTACCAGCGAACGACGAAATTTGTATCGCAACTTATGCCAGCCGGTTACACGTCGGCCAATAGCCGTGCAGTCCACCAGAGACATCAGTCTTCGCAGTAGGCGAAGTTTTCGTTCACGATTTCGCAGAACCTCAGAGCGGTCACGTGCTTTCTGTGCCCAGCCAATCGAGCCGCAGATTCCGCAGGCACCCCACTCGTCGCTCAATAATACCCGGGTCGCGAAGACCTGTGACGGACCGGGATGGAGGTGCAGCACATCATGAAAAGCCACAATACCTCCAGGGACAACATGCGGTGAAAAGTTCTCAAAGTCCTCGGTCGCTCCGGTAACCGAATGGTCGCCATCAATCCACAACAGTCGGAGGGGGCGATCCCATCCGACTGCCAATTCAGACGACAATTTTCGATGGATGGTCACTCGATCTGAAACTCCGCTCCTCGCAAGCGACTCTTGAAA